>LKGT01003196.1_pt2 | contig 10773 bp, 7 predicted proteins | sample 503861 | NCBI WGS metagenome assembly LKGT01 (sample SAMN04113194, study PRJNA297058) | marine sediment metagenome | biome: marine benthic biome; feature: marine benthic feature; material: marine sediment; isolation source: sediment sample collected at the water-sediment interface from the South... ...
CTYGSNCAKTMCNGCYGNACYGSNNTYTTYSKWTSKTACGGACCAGTWCRGATGTCGCGCGCCGACAGGAAGGTATCAGTTTYTTACTGATCGACATGCAGACGCCCGGCGTTTCGGTRAAGCCGATTATTACSATCGACGGCGTGCAGGAAATYAACGAGGTRCATTTYGAGAATGTCRAAGTGCCGCTTGAAAATCTKGTCGGCGAAGARGGCAAGGGCTGGACCTACGGCAAGGTATTACTGSAGCACGARCGCACYAATATGGCCACCGTCSCRCGCTCGRAGTACCGCTTGAACCGAYTRAAGGAGCAGGCCGGAMAGTCCGYGCACGGTGGYSCRCCRTGCMTGGACGATCCAAATTTCGCCAGAAAARTAGCGGCGGYGGAGATCGAACTCAAAGCGCTRGAGTACACCSAGCTSCGTACATTGGCTGCAGTCGCCRTCGGCAAGGCGCCRGGACCCGAGTCGTCAATACTCAAAATCAARGGCACGWTGGTRCAGCARAYGCTTGACGARCTGCTCCTGGAGGCCGCCGGCTACTAYGCYCTGCCTTACGTACCTGAKCAATATGACCTCGAATTCCCGRATTCTGAACGMATCGGCCACGGYGCRGWGACCAAATCATCACTGAAATATTTCAATAATCGCAAAGCTTCGATTTATGGTGGCTCGAACGAGATTCAAAAGAATGTCGTTTCCAAGCATGTGCTCGGACTGTAGGGAAACACCGACAGGACAATTTATGGACTTTTCTCTCAGTGAAGAACAATCGATGCTCGTGGACAGCATCGCCCGTTTCATCGACAATGACTACGACTTTGAAAAACGACAAAAAATTGCCGAATCCGAGAAGGGCTACAGCCCCGAGCTCTGGCAGACTTATGCCGAGCTAGGCTGGACGGCCGTGCCGTTTGCCGAAGACGATGGTGGTCTCGGCGGTGGTCCGATTGAACTGATGCTCATGATGGAGCAGTTCGGCCGTGGCCTCGTCGTCGAGCCGTTTCTGGCAACGATCGTACTGGCCGGCGGAGCGTTACGGAGAGCCGCATCTGCGGAGCAGAAAGAGCRATGGCTGTCCGGCATTATCGATGGAAGTATTCAGGCGGCACTCGCCTTCTCTGAGCCGCAGRGTCGTTTTGAAATTGCAGATATCGCCACAAATGCAACAGCAGATGGCGACAAATACATCCTGAATGGACAAAAGAACCTTGTTCTGAATGGTGCCAACGACGATCTTCTTATCATTCCGGCTCGTACCAGTGGCTCGCAGTCGGATGAGAACGGCATCACCTTGTTTGCCGTTGCGGCTGACAGCACGGGCATCGAACGAAAGTGTTATGCGACCGTCGACGCGCATCACGCGGCAGACATCACACTCAAAGATGTGCACGTTGATGCCGCTGCGGTTTTGGGAGAGGTCGGACAGGGCTTTGCAACACTGCAGGCCGTTATCGATGAGGCGACCTTCGCCGTCTGCGCCGAAGCGGTAGGCATCATGCGAAGCATGCACGACAAAACGGTCGAGTACTCCAAGAACCGCGTCCAGTTCGGTGTTCCGATCGGGACGTTTCAGGCACTCCAGCATAGAATGGTCGATACTCTGATGGCATGTGAGCAGACGAATTCGCTGCTTYTATGGACGGCAATGGTCAATACGGCCGGCGATCCGGATGCCCGGAAGGCCATTAGCGCACTGAAGCATCAGATAGGCACGAGCGGGCGAAAGGTAGCCCAGGAGGCCGTGCAGATTCACGGCGCTATGGGCGTAACCTGGGAACTGGACATCGCACACTATTTCAAGCGGTTTACGGTGATCGAACTCCTTTTCGGCAATGCTGGCTTTCACCTCAACAGGTATATTGAACTGTCCTGAGGCGTGGCCAGCCCGAACGCCTCATTGCTTGCACAAGCGGCCCAGGGCTGCGTTAGCCGGCGCTGCCTGACAGGCGATGCGGTATGATTTGTATCCATGAGCGACTGGCAGCCATCCGGCGTCATCACGATAACGACCGACTTCGGTCATAAAGGTCCGTTCGCTGCTGTCATGAAGGGTGTCATTCTGACGCGCTTTCCGGACGCGTCGGTCATCGATCTCGCCCATGACATCCCTGCACATTGGCCACCTGAGGCCGGTTTCTGGATCGCCCGTTCTTATCAGTATTTCCCCGACGGCAGCATACATGTTGCCATCGTCGATCCGGGCGTCGGCACCGAAAGGGAAATCATCATCGCCGAATACGACGGCCACGTGTTTATGGCGCCCGACAACGGTCTGCTGGCATCGGTGCTGGAAAAATCGGATGTGGTTTATCAACTCGTTTACGACAAACTGCAGTCACTCGGATTGTCAGCGCCCAGCCCCACATTTCACGGTCGCGACATTTTTGCACCGGTAGCAGCGGAAATGGCTGCGGGTCGCATAAGGCCGGCCGAAATCGGCGAAATGACAGCGCAATGGACACCGGCCTGGATCGATGACCCTGAGGTGCAAACGGGACGGGTCAGCGGTGTCATCATCACCGTCGACGCGTTCGGCAATCTGATCAGCAATATCGATGGCAGCCTTATCGAATCGTTCGGCAATCCTGTTGCACATATTGCGGGCCATGATTTTGCGCTCAAGACAACGTATGGCCAGGCAAAACCCGGGGAGTACCTGGCGCTCATCAACTCCTTTGGCGTTCTTGAAATCGCTCGCGCCGAGGGCAGCGCAGCAGAGGGCCTGGGTTCCGAACGCGGCGCACCGATTACAGTGATCGAAGGCGCAATGACTTAGCCCGGCTAAGCTTTTACCTGCTGCTGCAACGCCTGTTTTTCGATCTTCGCCCAGCTGTCTCGTAATGTCGCAATGCGATTGAATACAGGCTTGTCCGATGTCGAATCAATGTCGTCCGGCCGGAAATAACCAAGCCTCTCAAACTGAAACAAACTGTCTGTTTTGGCTTCGCCCAGCGAGGGTTCCAGTTGTGCCGTAACTGTCTCGAGCGAGTCGGGATTCAGATACTCCATGACATCGTCCGATGCTGCCGGGTCCGGCACGGTGAAGAGGCGATCGTACAACCGTACTTCCGCTGACAGCGCATGGCTTGCGAATACCCAGTGAATAGTGCCTTTTACTTTTCGGTCGCTACTGCCGGTACCACTCCTCGTGTCCGGGTCGTAACTGCAGTGCAGCTCAACAACCTTACCTGATTTGTCCTTGATGACTTCGTCGCAACGAATAATGTAGGCATAGCGAAGCCGTACTTCGCCGCCGGGTCTCAGACGGAAAAATTTTCGCGGCGCCTCTTCCATGAAGTCGTCCTGCTCGATATATATCTCACGGCCGAACGGCAATTCACGGCTGCCGAGTTCGGGGCGGTTCGGATGATTCAGCGCAGCCAATTCCTCAGTCTGGCCCTCGGGATAATTCGTAAGAATGACTTTCAGCGGTCGGATAACGGCCATTCGTCGCGGCGCCGCGTGATCGAGGTTCTCCCGGATGCAGTTTTCCAGCGCCGCCATTTCAATCAGGTTTTCCTTCTTCGTTACACCGATCCTGCGACAGAACTCTCGTAACGCGGCTGCCGGATAGCCCCGTCGACGCATTCCAGCGAGTGTCGGCATACGAGGGTCATCCCAACCGCTTACGCTCTCATTCTCCACAAGCTTCGCCAACTTACGTTTACTGGTGACCGTGTAGGCAAGATTCAGTCGGGAAAACTCGTACTGATTCGGCCGGTGTGGTGGATTGATCTGGTCGATGAACCAGTCATACAGCGGCCGATGATCCTCAAATTCAAGGGTGCACAGCGAATGCGTTATGCCTTCAAAGGCGTCCGACAAACCGTGCGCAAAATCGTACATCGGGTATATGCACCACTTGTCACCGGTTCGCTGGTGAGGAATATGCCGTATGCGATAAAGTGTCGGGTCTCGCATATTCATATTCGGTGAGCACATGTCTATCTTTGCACGCAGCACGTGCATACCGTCTTCGAATTCGCCGGCACGCATACGGCGAAAAAGATCCATGTTATCTTCCACGCTGCGATTTCGATCGGGGCTGTCCTTGCCCGGTTCAGTCAACGTACCGCGATACTCACGAATTTCTTCGGCGTTCAGGCTGTCGACATAGGCTTTACCCATTGCGATGAGCCGTTCCGCTGATTCGTACAACTGATCAAAGTAGTCCGACGCATGGGTCAACCTGTCTTCCCAGTCAAAGCCGAGCCAATGGACGTCTCTCTCAATTGCTTTCGCAAACTCCTCTCTTTCCTTGCCGGGATTGGTGTCGTCAAAGCGCAAAAAAGTCTTGCCGTTGTTCTCTCCAGCAACGCCAAAATTCAGGCAGATCGATTTTGCATGACCGATGTGCAGATAACCGTTCGGCTCTGGCGGGAACCGGGTGACGACATTACCGCCATGTTTGCCGCTGGCAATATCGTCGCTGATGATCTGACGAATGAAGTCTTTGGGCTGGTTATCGCTCATGAAAAATCTGTTGCCGGGTTTCAGACCGGCGCAATTGTACGCTAAAAGATAGGGGTCGAACCGCCAAGCAGAGTTAGGGGTCGAACCGCTAAACCAGCTTAGCGGTTCGACCCCTATTTAATTATCAAGATTCGCGGCAGTCCTGGCACAGGCCCTGAATTTCGAGCATCTGGTGGATTGCTGAAAACCCAAGGTCCAGAGCTTTTTGCTCGACCAGAAGATTGATATCAGCGTCATCAAGCTCGGCTACCGATCTGCATTCCCTGCAAATCAGAAACTGACCGGTGTGGGAGCTGCCCGGAACGGGGCAACCAACAAAAGCATTGATCGAATCCAGGCGGTGGACCAGGTCCGCCTCGATGAGAAAATCAAGTGCCCGATAGACCGTCGGTGGCGCCGCCTTCCTGCCATCCTCATTGAGGCTGTCCAGAATATCGTATGCGCCGACCGGCTTGTGACTGTTCCAGACGAGTTCGAGGACACGGCGGCGTAGCTTGGTGAAGCGCAGTCCCCGTTCGCGGCATAAACTCTCGGCCGTCTCAATCGCTCTCGCAACACAATCGTCATGATCATGGTGAGTAGGCGGGAAGCGAATCGATAAATTGTCCCTGGTCATCTCTGCGCGAACCTGTTTGGAAAGCGGAATTGTACACCAGCAGAGAAGCGGCCACTCTCCACCAGTTTATTGCCAAGTTTTTCCGGGAATTGCCGGGTTTTCTCGGTCATTCGCGTACAATAGCGCGCCGTACGCAAAGCACGAAATACTTAAAGCAGCGAACAGACGATGCCAACAATAAAGCTACCCGACAGTTCCGAACGCAAGTTTGAGCACGATGTGACGGGACAAGAGATAGCCGGCACGATCGGCAAGCGCCTGGCCCGTGATGCCGTTGCCATTCGGGTTGACGGCGAACTTTGGGACCTTACCCGCAGCATAGCTGACGATTCGTCCGTTGAAATCATAACGAAGGATACGCCGGACGGACTGGAGATTCTGCGTCACGATGCGGCCCACGTGCTGGCCGAGGCTGTAAAGGAGCTATGGCCGGAAACTCAGGTAACTATCGGTCCGGCGATCGAGAATGGCTTTTACTACGATTTCGCGCGAGACGAACCGTTTACACCCGAAGACCTCGTCGTCATTGAAGAGCGGATGAAGGAAATCGTCGACCGCGACGAGAAAATTCAGCGGGAAGTCTGGGAACGAGACAAGGCTATCGAGTTCTTTCGAGGGATCGGCGAGGAATACAAAGCCCGGATTATTGAGGACATCCCGGAGGGTGAGACGCTAACGCTGTACCAGCAGGGTGACTTTATCGACCTGTGTCGCGGTCCACACTTGCCGTCTACCGGAAAGCTGGGCAAGGCCTTTCACCTGACCCGCGTATCCGGAGCCTATTGGCGAGGTGACTCTCGAAACGCCATGCTGCAAAGGATTTACGGCACGGCCTGGGCGAATGAGAAGCAGCTCCGGCAACACATGATGCAACTCGAAGAGGCCGAGAAACGCGACCACCGCCGCTTGGGCAAGCTAATGGACCTGTTTCATTTCCAGGAAGAAGCGCCCGGCGCCGTATTCTGGCATCCCAAAGGCTGGCGCCTGTTCCAAAACCTCATCGACTATATGCGCCAGCGCCAGACCGAAGCCGGCTACCAGGAAGTCAATGCGCCCGAAATCATGGAACGCTCGCTCTGGGAAGCGTCCGGTCACTGGGAAGTCTTCGGCGAGCACATGTACACGAGCGAAATGGCGGACGGCCGCTGTTATGTGATCAAACCGATGAATTGCCCCGGTCATGTGCAAATATTCAATCAAGGTATCAAGAGCTATCGAGACTTGCCGTATCGCTTGGCAGAGTTTGGCAAGTGCCATCGATACGAACCGTCAGGCGCATTGCATGGGATGCTGCGGGTGCGTGCATTTACGCAGGACGACGCACACATCTTCTGCACACCGGAGCAGATTACGGATGAGACGATCGCAGTATGCGATTTGATACTCGGCATCTATAGCGATTTCGGTTTCGATGACGTATTGATCAAGTTCGCGGACCGGCCAAGCAATCGTGTTGGCGACGATGAAGTCTGGGACCAGGCCGAAGCAGCATTGAAACAGGCGCTCGAAACATCGGGGCTGGAGTACACCTACAATCCCGGTGAAGGCGCTTTTTACGGTCCCAAGCTGGAGTTCGTTCTGCGAGATGCCATCGGCCGCGACTGGCAATGCGGAACGCATCAGGTCGATCTGAACATGCCGGCGCGACTCGGCGCCACATACATTGGGGAGGACGGCCAAAAACACACGCCGGTCATGTTGCACCGTGCGATATTCGGCTCGTTGGAAAGATTTATCGGCATTCTCCTGGAGCATCACGCCGGTAACTTGCCGCTCTGGCTTGCACCGATTCACGCGAAAGTACTAACGATTACCTCGGCTGCAGATGAGTATGCCCTTGATGTCGTAGCCAGGCTTCGTGATGCTGGTATCACAGCGGACGCGGATCTCAGAAACGAGAAGATTTCGTACAAAGTCCGCGAACACAGCGTCGCAAAAGCGCCTGTGCTGCTGGCCGTGGGACAGCGCGAAGTAGACGAAGAGACCGTCGCTATGCGGCGGCTCGGGTCGAAGAAACAGAAGGTCGTGTCCGTCGATGAAGCCGTTGCAGAACTCTCCGACGAAATTCGCAACCGGGGCCGTAGCACCTAAAAAAATTCGCAGCAGACAACCCTGGCGGTGAGCCGTTCCGCAACGCGCCGAGCCCATCAATATGGCCTTGCTGGACCACTGGTTCACCCTGTGCTTGCCAACGATCTTGCCCGCGCCGCCCATTGCCGGCCCTCCAGCAGTGCGCTCCCGTCCATACGTGACGCCGGCTGCACAACGACTGTGCGCCCTGTCACAGATTCTGAATCCTGTTGGACTCCGGCGCCATTTCCGAACCGCGTGACGGCTATAATCTTTGGCCGTAGGTCTGCCACCTCAATTGAACATAAGCCGCCAAGGAGCACGTAAGTGGGGCGCGAGTATTTCAAAACTCAAATACTGTTGTTACATAGTCAACAGAGCACGCTGGAAGTGTTGAGCGCCGGATTTAACGATCGATATGCCGTTCACACCGCTACCAGTGGTACAGAAGCATTAAATACGCTTGGCGATACTCCGATTCATGTCATCGTTTCCGCTCAGGAACTTCCCGGCATGAGCGGACTGGAAGCACTTCGCGAAGCAAGAAAACGCTCACCGGACACAATCGGTATTTTGCTTGCCGGCAGTGACCGCGACGACGGCCTTGAAGCGCTGGTCGGAGATCAGGAAGTTTTTCAAATCATTCGCGGAGCAATCAGCCCCCCCGAATTATGCGAACTGATTGACAATGCGACACGTCGTGTGAGGCTCGAAACATTGTCTGAATCAGCGAACGATCAGGCAGCGAATCCAGATGAGCCGGTTGCCGAACACATAGTCATGGAAACGTTGGAGAACGGCACATCGATTATCAGCGATGGCACCGGCAGAATGCCAGCATTGAAACCGGGAAGAGTGCCGGTTGTGCCAAACATTGGCGGACGCCAGATCGACGTCCTCGTCCTTACGAGGGATGACGAGTTTCTCGCAACGATCCGGGACTCGACCCGCGGCCTTCACAACGTCCTTCATGCGAACACACCGAAGCAAGCCGACAAAATTGCTCGGGGGCATAAGATTGGCGTTCTCGTCACCGATGCGGCAATGGTCGCTTCCAACGTCGAAATACTGATTCAAGGTCTGCGCACGGCCGTTCCGCGCCTCGTTGCTGTCGTCGCCGGACGTCGCGACGACGGCGAACTTCTGATGGACCTGATTAATCGCAGGCACGTATATCGGTTCCTTTTGAAGCCCGTTTCGCCGGGGCGTGCCCGGCTGGCGATCGAAGCGTCAGTCAAACACCACCTCGAGGCGGCAGATTCCGCGTTCAGGGTCACGTCGAAGCCAGCCGTCAAAGTAGCGCCGTCGAAGCCAGCACCAGCAGCGAAGCCGACGGCCGAGGCGCAAGCGAAACCGAGGGCTAAGGCGCAAGCGAAACCGAAGGCCAAGGCGCAAGCGAAACCGAAGGCCAAGGCGCAAGCGAAACCGAAGGCCAAGGCGCAAGCGAAGCCGAAGGCCAAGGCGCAAGCGAAGCCGAAGGCCCAAATGCAACCGAAGCCGCAGGTGCAACCGAAGCCAAAGGCGCAACCGAAGCCACAGGCGCCGCCGCAGGCACCGCTGAAACCGAAGGCGCAACCGCAGCCCAAGGCAATGCCTCGTCCGGCACCGACACCAATCGTCGCAGCATCTGAAGCCGATCGCTTGTCTGATCCATTTGCGCAAGGCGGCGGCATCAGTGAACCGATGACCGGCATAGCAAGTTCCATCGGAAAATTTCTGTTACGCGTACTCAGTTTGACCGTCGGAGGCGCAATTACGGTGCTGATGTTTTCCGGCAAAGCTTTCGGAAAATTACTGGCCGTCGCGACTGCCCCCCTGCGACGACCCAGGAATCTCGCAATCGTTGCCAGCCTGGCGGCCGTTATCGGGGGAGGATACTGGCTGACCAATAACTGGGATTCATTAATGCCCGAATCCGTGCCCGAGGAAGTAACGCGAGTTCCGACAATTGTCGAATCGGACTTGCCGATACGGCCGTCTGGTCCGCCACCGGTTGAATCACCAGCAGTATCGGGTATTGAGGGCCTGCTTGAGGAAGCAAGGATCGCACGAGACTTCGGACAGATTTTCAGTCCGCCCGGCTCGAACGCAATCGAACTCTATCTGGCAGCGATGTCTTCGGCGCCGAACAACAGAGTCGTCGCGGCGGAACTCGAAGAGGTCATCAATCAGACGCTCGGCATGACCGAGACGGCGATGCTCGAACAGCGCATGGAAGATGCGGCCGAGGCCCTTCAAATGGTCCGCCTCGCTGATCCCGACAACTCCCGTCTGGTATTCCTGGACGCGCAGTTGCTGCAGCTGCAGTTCCGAAATGTAACAGACCAAGCGCGGGCCGCGATTCGGTCCGGTCGCTTCGAAGACGCCGGCAACCTGATTGGTAACGCGGAAGCCCTGCGCACCCCCGACACGACAGAAATCAATATCCTGAAACAGGAACTGTCCACAGCGCGCAGCGCGCAGCGAATTGATGAAGTACTCGCGCTCGCAAGCGCGCGTCTCGATGACGATATGTTGATCATGCCGTCAAATGACAACGCACGGTATTACTATGAGTTGGTCCTCAGCAATGACCCGCAAAACCCGGCCGCCCAGCAAGGCATCGCAATCATAGCCAGTAAACTGGTCCTGCAGGCACGAACAGCGATCGACAAGCAACAATTCGCTCTCGCCGGCAGCCTGCTCCGTGATGCCGAAGCGCTGGATCCGATCAATAGCGATCTCGCTACCACCAGGACAGCGTTAGATGACACCAAAGCCAGGCAGGAAGCAGAACGCCAGGCAGCCGCTCTGAGAAAAGCAGAAGCCGAACAGCGTGTAGAAGCTGAACGCCTGGCGGAAGTTGAGCGCGTGGCAGAAGCTGAACGCCTGGCAGAAGCCGAACGACGTGCAGAAGTCGAACGGCAAGCCGCCGCGGCAAGGCAGGAAGCAGAACGCGAGAACGGCGGAAGCCGAACGCCTGGCGGAAGCCGAACGTTTGGCGGAAACCCAACTCCAGGCGGAAGCCGAACGCCTGGCGGAAGCCGAACGACGTGCAGAAACCGAACGGCAAGCCACCGCCGCAAGGCAGGCCGAGCTGGAGCGACAGCTGGCAGCAGAGCGTGAAGCCGAGGCGCAAAGACAAGCTGCCGCAGAAAAGGCCGCAGCGGCGGCAGCGGTACTGGCTGCAGCTGCGGTGGCAACTCAAGCGCAAGTGGCGCTGCATGAGCCGAGTGCCGACGATCAGGTTTCTCAGGCTTCGGCCCCCGCGGATTCCGCAGGAAGCCAGACGGAACCGGTAGCCATCAACCGGGTAAAACGAACGAATTACGTCGCACCCAAGTATCCGCGGTCTGCCCAACGCAGAAACACCAGCGGCTGGGTCGATGTGGGTTTCACCGTTTCGCGGGAAGGCAGTGTCCACAGCATAGAAATCATCGAGTCGAAGCCTGGCTCGGTATTCGACGATTCCGCCACCAAGGCCGTCAGCCAATGGCGCTTCGAGCCTGTTGTCGAGAACGGCGGAAGCCGAACGCCTGGCGGAAGCCGAACGTTTGGCGGAAACCCAACTCCAGGCGGAAGCCGAACGCCTGGCGGAAGCCGAACGACGTGCAGAAACCGAACGGCAAGCCA
>LKGT01004683.1_pt1 | contig 10773 bp, 10 predicted proteins | sample 503861 | NCBI WGS metagenome assembly LKGT01 (sample SAMN04113194, study PRJNA297058) | marine sediment metagenome | biome: marine benthic biome; feature: marine benthic feature; material: marine sediment; isolation source: sediment sample collected at the water-sediment interface from the South......
GTTCCCGTACTGCACGCATGTGAATCACCCCGGCTATTTTATGGGCGTCTATCAGACCAACAGCGAGGGATTGTTCTGGGGCCAGACCAACGATGGGGCACTGTCGGGGTTGACGAGCAGTTTCGGGTGGTATTTCGGTCAGATTCGTGTCGCGCGGGGCAACCCGAATCTGGTCTATGCGCTCGGGGTGCCGACGTACAAATCGACCGGCCGAAGCGCAGCCACGTGCGAGAACACGTCATTCCGGCTCTCGTAGTCGCGGAAATCGTCAAGTGGAATCTGACGGACCCCCAGCTGTACCACTCGATCGGGGGTCTGAAACGGAAGGGGCGCCAGGACAACTTTACTGACAACACCGAACATCGCGGCGTTGGCCACCTCCAGGAAGTGGTGGATCAGCAGCGGAATGCCGTCCCGACGGTTTCGGAGGGGAGGGACCTCGATCGGGATCACGTTGAGTCGGTAGTAGAGATCCTCCCGGAAGCGGCGCTCCCGGATCGCCTGCTSCRMGTCGTCGCGCGCGCGCCCGAACCCTTCGCCGAGCCGGTGTTGTTCGTCGAGGGCGGCGACAGGTACTATTTCGCCGCGCCCGAACTCGAACTCCTCGACGGCGGCCGTGAGGCGGTGTTCCGCCTCGCCGCGCCGGCGCGCGGCGAGGTCCCAGCGTTGACTGGCGCGTCCTTCACCGTGACGCTGGCCGACCGCGGTCGCGCCGTCGAGCAGACGCTGGTGGCCGTCGCCGGCGCAGCCGAGGCGCCGCGGCTCGGCGCGTTCGCGGTGATTCTGATGCTCGCCATGATCGGCGGGCTGATCCTGAACCTGATGCCCTGCGTGCTGCCGGTGCTGTCGATCAAGGTGATGGGCGTGATCGGCATGGCCGGCGCCGAGCGGCGCCGGGTCACCATGCGCTTCCTCGCCACGACGGCCGGCATCGTCGTCTCGTTCCTGGTGCTCGGCGGCGCCGTCGCCGGCTTCAAGGCGGCGGGCCACGCGGTTGGCTGGGGCGTTCAGTTCCAGGAACCGCTGTTCATCGTCGCCATGGCCGTCGTCGTCACCCTGTTCGCCTGTAACCTGTGGGGCCTGTTCGAGGTCCGTTTGCCGGTGTCGGTCGGCGGCGCGGCGGTCGCCGGCGGGGCGCCCGGCAGCCTGTCCGGTGATTTTGCGTCGGGCGCCTTCGCGACACTGTTGGCGACGCCGTGTTCGGCGCCGTTCCTCGGCACCTCGGTGAGTTTCGCGCTGGCCCGCGGACCGCTCGAGATCCTCGCCGTGTTCGCCGCCTTGGGCCTCGGCATGGCGGCGCCCTATCTCGCATTCGCGGCCTTCCCGGGGCTCGCCGCGCGGCTGCCCCGGCCGGGCCCGTGGATGGTCACGCTGCGCCGTGTTCTCGGCCTCCTTCTGGCCGCCACCGGGGTCTGGCTGTTGAGCGTGCTCGCCGCGCAGGCCGGCATGACCGCGGCGCTCGCCGTCGGCGCGTTGATGGTTGCCGCCGGGTTGGCGCTGTGGTTCGCCGCGCGCGGCACCGGCAGGCGCGGCATCGCCGGTGGCGTGATCGCGGTGCTCGTCGCGCTCGCCTTCGTCGCGCCCGGCCAACTGGCGCGCCCGACCGCCGGCACGCTCGCGGTCGCCGCCGAGGCGTTGTGGCAACCCTTCGACCGCGCCGAGATCGCGCGCCTCGTCGCCGCCGGCAAGACGGTGTTCGTCGACGTCACCGCCGACTGGTGCGTGACCTGCGAGTTCAACAAGAAGACGGTACTCGACCGCGGTGAGGTGGCGCGCCGGCTGGCCAGCGAGCAGACCGTCGCGATGCGCGCCGACTGGACGCTGCCGAACGCCGATATCGCGACCTATTTGGAGACCTTCGGCCGCTACGGCATTCCGTTCGACGTGGTGTACGGGCCGGCGCTGCCGCGCGGCCTGCCGCTGCCCGAGCTGTTGACCCAGGACGCCGTCATGGCCGCGTTCAATCGCGCCGGCAGCGCCGTTGCATCGGCCGAATAACACACTAAGGTGAAGGCGCGCGGTTCACGTGTGAACCGCTAATAACGATATCGGGGGAGTCACCGTGACCATCAAAGTCGGCGATCGAGTTCCATCCACCACGCTGCACCACATGACCGACGACGGCCCGGCCGAGATTTCCTCGGATGAATTGTTCGGCGGCAAGCGGGTCGCCATCTTCGGCCTGCCCGGCGCGTTCACGCCGACCTGCTCGGTGAAGCATCTGCCCGGCTTCATCGCGGCCGCCGACCGCTTCATCGAGAAGGGCGTCGCGACGATCGGCTGCATCTCGGTCAACGACGCCTTCGTCATGGGCGCCTGGGGCAAGGACCAGGACGCCGGCGACAAGGTCATGATGCTGGCCGACGGCAGCGCCGACTTCACGCGCGCCATCGGCCTCGAGCTCGACCTCATCGCGCGCGGTTTCGGCGTGCGCTCGCAACGCTACTCGATGCTGGTCGACGACGGCGTGGTCACCGCCCTGCACGTCGAAGAAGGCGGTGGCTTCGAGGTCAGCGACGCCGAGACGCTGCTCGGCGACGTTTAAAACTTTGTGCGGTCATCTTCGGCTCGCGCGAAGATGACCTGCGCTCAATCGCCGCGCATGCCAATCTTATGGGATCAAGACTGGCCGAACGGTCGGCGGCCCCCCTTTGGTCCCAATATGACTGGCGCGGGCTGGTAGATTCCAACTGGTTCCAATCGACCGGATTATGCCCTAATCGCCGGGTCGGGGCACCGCTTCGCGGGCCAGCGCGTCGGCGCGCTCGTTGCCGGGATGGCCGGCGTGGCCCTTGACCCAGTGCCAGCTGACGTCGTGACGGGCGAGCGCCGCGTCGAGGCGGCGCCACAGGTCCTCGTTCTTGACCGGCTTCTTGTTCGCTGTCTTCCAGCCGTTGCGCTTCCAGCGGTGAATCCACTGGGTGATGCCGTCCTTGACGTACGTGCTGTCGGTGTGGATGCGCACGGTGACCGGGCGGGTGAGCGATTCGAGCGCGGCGATCGCCGCCATCAGCTCCATGCGGTTGTTGGTCGTCGCCGCCTCGCCGCCCGAAATCTCGCGCGTCTTGCCCTGCCAGCCGAGCACCGCGCCCCAGCCGCCGGGCCCCGGATTGCCCGAACACGCCCCGTCGGTATAGACCTCGGCGATGTTCTCGCCGGTCACGACAGGCCGTAGGCCGACGGCCCCTCGACGCCTTGGTGGAAACGCAGCTTCTGGAGATACTCGAGCGGGTCCTTCGGCTTGACCAGCGCGCCCGGGACCCGGTTGAGCCAGTCGTACAGCCGGGTCAGCAGGAATCGCAGCGCCGCGCCGCGCGCCAGCAGCGGTATCGTTTCAAGCTCGGCGGCCGCCAACGGGCGCGTGCGGCGGTAGGACGACAGCAGCTGCTGCGCCTTGGTGATGTTGAATTCGCCGGTCCGCTCGAAACACCAGGCGTTGAGGCAGACCGCCAGGTCATAGGCCAGGAAATCGTTGCACGCGAAATAGAAGTCGATCAGCCCGGTCAGCCGGAAGTCGGCGAAGAAGACGTTGTCGGGGAACAGATCGGCGTGGATGACGCCGGTCGGCAGGTCGTCGGGCCAGTTCGCCTCGAGATGGTCGAGCTCGGCGGTCAGCAGATCGCCGAGGCCGTCGGCGACCTCGTCGCAGCGCGTGCCGCAGGCGTCGAGCAGCGGGCGCCAGCCGGCCACCGACAGCGCGTTGGCGCGGTGCATGGGGAAATCGGCGCCGGCGAGGTGCAGCCGCGCCATGCCCTCGCCAAGGGCGGCGCAGTGTTCGGCGTAAATGCGCCGTGGCCAGACGCCGTTGAGGAAGCTGATGATCGCCGCCGGCCGGCCGCACAATTCACGCAGCGCGTCGCCGTCGCGCCCGCGGATCGGTGTCGGGCAGGGCACGCCATTGATCGCGAGATGCTCCATCAGCGCCAGGAAGAACGGCAGGTCCTCGGGCGCGACGCGTTTCTCGTAGAGCGTCAGGATGTAGGGCACCGATTCGGTCAGCATGAGATAATTGCTGTTCTCGACGCCCTCGGCGATGCCCTTGTACGAAACCAGCCGATCGAGATCGTAGGCCGCGAGGAATTCCGCGATGTCCTGGTCCGAGACCTCGGTGTAAACCGCCATCGACCGTACCCGTCCTTTCAACCCCACCACGCGCCGGCGGTGCGGCGCTTGCCGTCGCTGACGACGGCGATTAAAGTGCCGCCCGTCCGGCGAGGCCATCGGCGGCGCCGCCGGCGGGCGGCGGCACCAAGCTATTACATGCCGGCGATGAGTAAAACCGTTTAGGGACCGCGCCATGCCGGACGCCGTGATCGCCCAGAAGAAACCGTTCCAAGTCAACGTCGAGGCCGACAAGTCGTACTTCTGGTGCGCCTGCGGGCGCAGCGCCAACCAGCCATTCTGCGACGGCTCGCACAAGGGCACCGGCTTCGCGCCGGTGCATTACGTCGCCAACCGCTCGAAGACCGTCTTTTTCTGCGGCTGCAAGCAGACCGGCAACCGGCCGCTGTGCGACGGCAGCCACGGCGATCTGTGACCCCGCGCGGCGCACCGGCTGGTGCCGACACCCGGTGGACCGCGCGATGACCCGCGTCTCGGTCGTTTTCCTCGGCCTCGTGCTGGCCGGCTGCACGGTCTTCGACACCGGACCGCAGCTGCCGTGCCCGCGCGCCGTCGTGTTGTCCGAGGCGGCCGAGATGGTCGAGTTCCGTCCCGGCCCGGGCCGCGATCTCACCGACGTGCTGTACACCGGCGAGGTGGTCGGTATGTCTTCGACCTGCGAATACGACAACGACGGCTATGTCGACAGCGATGTGCTGCTGACGGTTGCGCTGAGCCGCGGACCCGCCGCCGAGGGCAACATCGGCCGGTTCACCTACTTTGTCGCGATCACCAACCCGGCCGACAAGATCATCGCCAAGCAGGTCTTTCCGGTCGAGGTCGAGTATCCCGGCTTCGGCCCGCGCGTCGCGGTGCAGGAGGAGGTCAGCCAGCGCATCCACTATGCGCCCAACGCCGACGCCCGTTACTACCGCATCATCATCGGCTTCCAACTGACCCAAGATCAGCTCGATTTTCTGCGCCGCAGCCGCGGTGGTTGACCTCGGTCCGGAACCGCCTATGATCCTTTCGCCGGACGGGGCGACCCGCTCGGCAGGGGGACAGACATCAAATGATCCCTGCGGGAGAGACCGGCCACCGATCGCACGGCGGGCCGGCGCCGAAGGAGCAACCGCCCCGGAAACTCTCAGGCACCCGGACCGTAGGGGGATGAATCTCTGGAAAGCAGGTGCGCGCGAGGCGCGCCTCACCGAAGGGGTAARTYGCRCCGGYGCGCCGGYGSGKGAATCTCTCAGGTCCGACGACAGAGGGGGCARCCACCACATTGGCGACGGTGGWTGACGCTCTGTGTCGGAGGATCGYGTGGCAGACCAACAACAYTCRCCAATCAAGCGCACRCAGCTYYATGACCTGCACGTCGRGCTGGGCGCCCGCATGGTGCCKTTCGCCGGCTACCAGATGCCGGTGCAGTATYCCGGCGGCATCATYGCCGAACACAACCACACRCGCRSCCAGGCCGGGCTGTTCGACGTCTCGCATATGGGCCAGGTYAGGCTGGTCGGCSMCGCCGCCGCGGCSGCGCTCGAGAGYMTGGTGCCGGTCGACATCGTCGGTCTCGRYGCCGGCCGTCAACGCTATGCGCTGTTCACCAACGATGCCGGCGGCATCCTCGACGATCTGATGGTGACCAACGCCGGTGATCATCTGTTCGTCGTCGTCAACGCCGCCTGCAAGGACGCCGACGTCGCGCATATGCGCCGCCACCTCGACGGGCGCTGCGACGTCGAGACGCTCGACGACCGCGCGCTGCTCGCCCTGCAGGGCCCCGCCGCCGCCGCGGTCATGGCGCGGCTCGCGCCGGCCACCGCCGATCTCGTCTTCATGAGCGCGGCGCGGGTCGACATCGACGGCGTCGACTGCTTCATCACGCGGTCCGGTTACACCGGCGAGGACGGTTTCGAAATCTCGGTGCCGGGCCACGCGGCCGTGGCGCTGGCGCACACGCTGTTGGCCCACGACGAGGTCGCGCCGATCGGCCTTGGCGCGCGCGACACGCTCAGGCTCGAGGCCGGCCTGTGCCTCTACGGTCACGATATCGACACGACGACGACCCCGGTCGAGGGACGGCTCGCCTGGGCGCTGTCCAAGGCGCGGCGCGCCGACGGCGCGCGCCCCGGCGGCTATCCCGGCGCCGACATCATCATGGATCAGCTCGCCAACGGCGCGACGCGCAAGCGCGTCGGCCTCAGGCCCGAGGGACGGGCGCCGGTGCGCGAGGGCGCCCGCCTGCTCGACGAGAACGGCAACCAGACCGGCGTCGTCACCAGCGGCAGTTTCGCCGCCACGGTCGGCGGGCCGATCGCCATGGGTTATGTCGCGGCGGGCGACGCCGAGGTCGGCCGCACGCTCCAGGCCGAGGTGCGCGGCAAGCTGCACCCGGTCACGGTGGCCAAGCTGCCGTTCGTCGAACAACGCTACTATCGTGGTTGAGAATTTGGCGCGGATGAAAATCAGGCGCGGTTGAAAATCAAGGAGTTACCTCGAATGAGCGAGATGAAATTTACCGAAGCCCACGACTGGGTCCGTCCCGAGGGCGACGATGTCGCCACCGTCGGCATCACCGACTATGCGCAGGAGCAGCTCGGCGACGTCGTCTTCGTCGAATTGCCCGGGGTCGGCACCGAGATCGCCCAGGGCGGCGACGCCGCGGTCGTCGAATCGGTCAAGGCGGCGAGCGAGGTCCATGCGCCGGTGTCGGGCACGGTGACCGAGGCCAACGACGCACTGGCCGACACCCCGGGGCGGGTCAACGAAGACCCGACCGGCGACGGCTGGTTCTTCAAGGTCAAGATGAGCGATCCGTCGGAGCTCGACGACTTGATGGACGAGGATACCTACAAGACCTACATCGCCGGCCTCGAATAAGCCGCGCGGTCCTGGCGCGGACGGCAACGGAAACACGGGAGAGACGACAGATGTCGGAGACCAGGCGTACGCTCGAAGATCTGAAGATGCGCGGCGACTTCGTCCGCCGCCACATCGGCCCCGGCGACGAACAGATCGCCGAGATGCTCGACACGTTCGGCCTCGATTCGCTCGACGCGTTGATCGACGCGGCGGTGCCGCGGGTGATCCGCACCGACGGGCCGCTCGATCTCGAGCCGGCCATGAGCGAGCGCATGATGCTGTCGTATTTGCGCAAGATGGCGAAACGGAACCGGGTCTTCGTTTCGATGATCGGCATGGGCTACCACGGCACCTCGCTGCCCGGCGTCATCCTGCGCAACGTGCTCGAGAACCCCGGCTGGTACACCGCCTACACGCCCTATCAGGCCGAGGTCAGCCAGGGCCGCCTCGAAGCGCTGTTGAACTTCCAGCAGATGATCGTCGATCTGACCGGCATGGATCTGGCCAACGCCTCGTTGCTCGACGAGGCGACCGCGGCGGCCGAGGCGATGGCCATGTCGCACCGCGTCGCGAAGAGCAAGTCCGACACCTTCTTCGTCTCGAGCGACTGCCATCCCCAGACCATCGCCGTGGTCGAGACGCGCGCCCGCACGCTCGGCTTCGAGATCGTCGTCGGCGACCCGTTCGCCGACCTCGCCGGCCACGACGTCTTCGGCGTGTTGGTGCAATACCCGGGCTCGAGCGGCGAGACGCACGACTTTCGCGCGCTGATCGAGGACGTCCACGAACGCCAGGGGCTGGTCACCGTGGCGGCCGACATCCTCGGCCTCGCCGTCCTGACGCCGCCCGGCGAGATGGGCGCCGACGTCGTCGTCGGCAGCGCCCAGCGCTTCGGCGTGCCGATGGGCTACGGCGGGCCGCATGCCGCCTTCTTCGCGACGCGCGACGCCTACAAGCGTTCGACGCCGGGGCGCATCATCGGCGTCTCGGTCGATGCCCAGGGCAAGCCGGCGCTGCGCATGGCGCTGCAGACCCGCGAGCAACACATCCGGCGTGAGAAAGCGACCAGCAACATCTGTACGGCGCAGGTGCTGCTCGCCGTGATCGCCGCGATGTACGGCGTCTACCACGGCCCCCAGGGCATCCGCACGATCGCGCTCAGGGCGCACCGCATGGCGCAGATCTTCGTCGAGGGCATGCGCCGGCTCGGCTTCGAGATCGTCACCCAGGTGTTCTTCGACACGGTGACCGTGCGCGTGCCCGGCCAGGCGGCGCGGCTCGCCGCCAAGGCGCGCGAGCAGCGCATCAACCTGCGCTTCGTCGACGCCGACCACCTGGGTATCGCCTTCGACGAAACGACCAAGCGCGCCGACCTCCGGACATTGTGGCGCGTCTTCGCGACCAAGGCCGACCGCAAGCTCGACATCGACGAGATCGACGCCGTGGTGCCGGAATGCATCCCCGATACCCTGCGCCGCGGCAGCGACTTCATGACGCATCCGGTGTTCAACCTCTACCACGGCGAGACCGAGATGCTGCGCTATCTGCGCTGGCTGGCGGCCAAGGACATCGCGCTCGACCGCTCGATGATCCCGTTGGGCTCGTGCACCATGAAGCTCAACGCGACCGCCGAGATGCTGCCCATCACCTGGCGCGAGTTCAGCCATATGCACCCCTTCGCGCCGCTCGATCAGGCGCAGGGCTACCAGCAGCTGTTCGAGGAGCTCGAGGAGATGCTGTGCAAGGTGACCGGCTACGACGCCGTTTCGCTGCAGCCCAACGCCGGTTCGCAAGGCGAATACGCCGGCCTGCTGGTGATCCGCAAATACAACGAGGCGAACGGCCAGGGCCAGCGCGACGTCTGCCTGATCCCGTCGTCGGCGCACGGCACCAACCCGGCGAGCGCCCACATGGCGGGTTTGCGCGTCGTCGTCGTGGCCTGCGACGACGACGGCAACGTCGACGTCGACGACTTGCGCGCCAAGGCCGCCGAGCACGCCGACAATCTGGCCGCGCTGATGGTCACCTACCCCTCGACCCACGGCGTGTTCGAGGAGGCGATTCGCGACATCTGCCAGATCATCCACCACCACGGCGGCCAGGTTTATCTCGACGGCGCCAATCTCAACGCGCTGTTGGGTGTCTGCAAGGTCGGCGAAATCGGCGCCGACGTCAGCCACATCAACCTGCACAAGACGTTCTGTATTCCGCATGGCGGCGGCGGCCCGGGCATGGGGCCGATCGGCGTGCGCGCCCATCTGGCGCCGTTCCTGCCCGACCATCCGGTGGTCGACGGCGTCAACCCGTCGGCCGGGCCGGACGGCACCATCGGACCGGTCGCGGCGGCGCCCTGGGGCTCGGCGAGCATCCTGCCGATCAGCTGGGCCTACATCGCCATGATGGGCGCCGACGGGCTCRAGCGCGCGACCCAGGTGGCGATCCTCAGCGCCAACTACATCGCACGCCGCCTGGCGCCGCACTACCCGATCCTSTAYACCGGCCAGAACGGCATGGTGGCGCATGAGTGCATCGTCGATCTGCGTCCRATCAAGGAATCCTGCGGCGTCTCGGTCGACGACGTCGCCAAGCGGCTGGTCGACTAYGGCTTCCACGCGCCGACCATGTCGTTCCCGGTGCCCGACACGMTGATGATCGAGCCGACCGAGAGCGAGGCCAAGCGCGAGCTCGACCGCTTCTGCGACGCGATGATCGCGATCCGCCACGAGATCGCGGCGCTCGAGGCGGGCGAGGCCGACCCCGAGAACAACCTGTTGTCGAACGCGCCGCACACCCATCACCTGCTGCTCGAGGGCGACTGGCGGAAGCCCTACACCAAGGAGCAAGCCTTCTTCCCGCTGCACGCGGTACGCGAGGACAAGTACTGGCCGCCGGTCGGGCGTATCGACAACGTGCTGGGCGATCGTAATCTGGTGTGCACCTGCCCGCCCATCGAGGCCTACCAAGAGGCCGCCGAGTAGGCGAGGGCGGCGGCGTGTCCGAATACGACCTGCCGGCTTTCATCGACGACGCGCGGCGCATCGCGCTCGCCGGCGCCGAGCCGGCCGACTGCGTGCTCGATATCGCGCCCTTGATGCAGAAGCTCTTGATGGGCGACCGTTCGTTCCTCGAGGCGCGCCACTTCCGGGCCGATCCCGACCACTACGCGCGCAACGCGATCCACCTCGCCGACGATGGCGGGCCGTCGCTCTACGCGCTGGTCTGGACGCCCGGTCAGTGGACGCCGGTGCACGACCACGGCACCTGGGGCGTCGTCGGCATCGTCGAGGGCGTGCTCGAGGAGCGCAACCACATCCGCACCGACCACGCGGCCGATGTCGACCGGGGCATCGTGTTGGCGCGCGGCGGCGTCATCTTGTTGGCCGAGGGGACGGTGACGACCTTCGTGCCCAACCCCGACCACATCCACAAGACGGGCGTGCCGGAGAGCCGCGCGCGGGCCGTCAGCCTGCACCTCTATGGCCGCGCGATGAACAGCTTCCACGTCTACGACGTCGACGCCGGCACGCGCCGCCTGATCGACGTGCCGCACAACGAGAGCTGAGGCGGCGGCAACGCCCACTCAATAATAATGCATAATTTGACAAATTTATCGATTTAGTGCATAACGGCACAAGTTATTTTCTTACCCACCGTGCGTATTGGGCAAATGACCGAAGCGATTAGTCTCCAGCGACGAGCTCCGCAAACGACGGCCCAATTGACTGCGTCGCATGGGCGCGTGGGAATCGACGCCTTCTTTCGCGTCGTTAAGCTGTGGAACGTCAAGAACGATGACGCCTTGAT
>LKGT01003802.1_pt1 | contig 10761 bp, 15 predicted proteins | sample 503861 | NCBI WGS metagenome assembly LKGT01 (sample SAMN04113194, study PRJNA297058) | marine sediment metagenome | biome: marine benthic biome; feature: marine benthic feature; material: marine sediment; isolation source: sediment sample collected at the water-sediment interface from the South......
GAGATCACATTTACCAGATTTTGACAACAACAAATTGTATATTGGGGATTCTATTTTGCGCGGAATTTTTGGAAGTAAAAATGATCTGATAAAGACTGCAATTGTACAATATCTAAACGACATGCATCTATTGGACCAAATTAAAAGTTCTATTGAAACTTATCCAATAGACGAATAGAAACTATACTAATACATACAATACAAGTAGCTACAACATACATTCTATACGTTCTACGACGTAAATTTCAGTGTAAATGTACAAACAATGTATGTTAACAACATTAAAAACATGTTACAGAAAATTTTTTCTATGTTTTTTTTTGTAAAATGTGGTATTATGACGCATTTTTGTTAAATTAATATACTTTTTATACTAGTCGAAAACAATTTTTGTAATGGTATCAGCCAAACGTCGTGCAGCAGCACAAAAAGCAGCACGTACGAGAAAAAGAAATGCAGCAAATAAAGCTGCAGCAAGTAAAAGATCTTCAGCAAGACGTAGACGTCGTAGTACTACTGCTACAAAGCGAAGACCAGCACGAAGAAAAGCTGCTGGTAAACGAAAACCAGCACGAAGACGAACTGCAAGAAGATCTACAAGAAGAAGATAATCTCTTCTTTTCCTTTTTTTATTTAAATTACAGAATGCTAATTTTACCTAGAAATTTCAGAGCGTAGTATGTCATAAGCTCTAGCTGCATCATCCGTATCAAATGTAATGATCATTTTATCTCTAGAAAAGTATGCATCTTGCCATTCTATACCGTTCCCATGTAACAAATCAGCTACATACGAACCAACATCAGAACGATTTTGATTAGAAGGAATACCAATACTAATTCTAGTTAGCTTGGAGCTTGTTTGTATATCTGGAAATGATTCGAAAAGCTTTCTTACATCAGCTACATCCTCCGTCAAGAAACGAAATGAATCAGCTACTCTAAAGAACTCATAGTCCGGATCTATCTTTGAAAATTTCTCAAACAGAGCCGAAGATTCTGMAATTCTAAAGCTTTCTTTGGGTATACGAAYATCYAYRATRCCATCCGTTAMAGAAAGYCTRGCRTTCTGTAGAACRGGTTCATCCTTGATTGGGTCYTTAGCCTCAAAAGAGTCGGCATACCGTTTAATCGCAACTACTATRGTATTCAGGTTGGCTGGGCCTCCCAGGAKYYTCTCCACATCAGGCTGAATTTTRACRGCYAGAGCCGTATAGTTRATSARATCCATCTTGATACAATCATAGATGGAACGGTTCCTAGTGATAATCTCCCGAACAACCTCAGGGACGGACATGCCTGCCTGCCTCATGAATATCATTATATAATGTMACRTATAATAGRATTGTGTAAGTAGCCTTACGATCTACCAATATACTTATATAATGTCATAGGTATTACATAGTATAGGTGTTTATGACAANTGTTCTTTGATGACGAATTTGATAGACTCTTCAAAAGTATGTCCAGATCCTTCGTAAATYTGGATGACCTCTTTGAGGATGTTAGATCAACAGGTWVTRTYTCTGGACCATTCTATTACGGTTATACGATGACCGTTGGCCCTGAYGGCARGCCTGTAGTRAARSAGTATGGAARTGTAAAGCCAGGACTAGYTCCAAMATCAGACACCAGAGAACCACTYGTGGATACTYTAGTGGATGACAAGGAAAAGCTAGTAAGRCTGATTGYAGAAATGCCTGGAGTAGAAAAGAAGGACGTCAAGATTGTAGTTGATGGAAAAATTGTAAACATTGACGCAGAACGYGGTGATAAAAAATATYATGYAAAGGTMCCAMTYRMRCAYAARGTTGACGAAAATTCTGTAAAGRCATCATACAAGAACGGCATTCTTGAAATYATATTCAAGCAATTAGCCGAAGAAAAACCAAAAGGAAAAACAGTGGAGGTCGAATAGACCCCATYTTTTTYATGGTGATATGAATGARYGAATTAGAATTAAAAATTGAGGGAATGAAGGCAAAGGGTAAATGATATGAAAGAAAAGTGCAGAGTATTATACAAGCAACATTTTGAAATTAGAAGAATTGATGCCAATCACGTGAAATGTTTTACTTGCAATAAAATTTGGAACAACCAAGAATTTGAAGATGAGATGGTGATATGAATGAGTGAAYTAGAATTAAAAATTGAGGAAATTCCTCAACAACATGTTGGGAATRGMAGAGCTATTGTRGATCCAAAAATTATCGAAGATACYAAATGGAATACTGGTCAGATACTAGAATTAACTTATAACAAAAAAACTCATGTAAAGTTATGGCCTGGTTCYCCAGAGGARTATGGTTCTGGAATAATCAAGATAGATGGTACCACAAGRYATAACATTGGTGCWGGWATTGGTGAYAAGATCAAAGTYARSGCTGTAGAAGCTGCAGCTGCAGAACGAATTGTTCTATCACCAACAGAAAAGATCCAAGCTGAAGGRCTACAGGAATACATGGCACAAAACTTTCTTAATCAYGTTTTTACAACCGGTGATACCATCWCTCTAGGAACACAGATGGGTGGTAAGATCCAATTTATCRTAACCAGTACAAAACCATCCAAGCCAGTTATAGTTACAGAACAAACAATCTTCAAGCTTGGTTCAATGACYAAAGCAATCGATGTATCACATCCAAGAATTACTTATGATGAACTTGGMGGWYTRAARAACGAGGTTCAAAAAATTCGWGAAATGGTAGAACTGCCAATGCGACACCCAGAATTGTTCGAGAAAATAGGCGTCGAAGCWCCAAAAGGCGTTCTYCTATACGGACCTCCTGGAACAGGTAAAACTCTWCTAGCAAAGGCCGTWGCCGGYGAAACAAACGCTCATTTCATCTCACTAAGTGGCCCAGAAATCATGGGHAAATACTATGGTGAATCTGAGGAAAGGCTYAGAGAGATCTTCAAACAGGCTGAAGAAAATGCACCAAGCATYGTTTTCATAGAYGAGATCGATTCSATYGCACCAAAAAGGGATGAAGTCACYGGYGASGTAGAAAAGAGAATCGTTGCACAGYTACTATCATTAATGGACGGAATGAARAGTCGTGGTAAGGTTGTTGTAATAGCTGCAACAAACAGACCAGATTCCATAGAYCCAGCYCTACGTAGACCDGGAAGATTCGACAGAGAGATCGAGATTGGTATACCWGAYGACAARGGAAGACTVGARRTWCTAAYKATTCACACMAGRGGAATGCCACNTNARRAGAAANGNTRGAYCTYRAAAAGATTTCAAAGATAACACACGGWTTTGTTGGDGCAGAYCTWGARGCTCTTGSAAARGARGCMGCAATGMGKTCAYTRAGAMGAGTGWTGCCAGARATTGATCTTGATSARGACAARRTTTCATCYGARRTATTACAAAAAATMAAAATCACAAGTGAAGACTTTAGAGACGCACTAAAGGAGGTAAGACCTTCCGCATTAAGAGAAGTTCTAGTTCAAATACCAAACGTTACATGGGATGATGTTGGTGGTTTAGAGTCACTCAAGGAGGAATTAAAGGAAGCAATAGAGTGGCCACTAAAGCATAAGGAAGCAATTGAATACGTCAATGTAGAAACACCAAAAGGTATTCTACTAYATGGTCCACCTGGTACAGGTAAGACRTTGATTGCMAARGCTGTTGCNAAAGAWKNCAGRAKCSAAYTTYATYMRWGTTAAAGGWCCAGAATTACTCTCGAAATGGGTRGGAGAATCAGAAAAAGGTGTTAGAGAAATCTTTAGAAAAGCGCGACAAGTAGCWCCATGYATCATCTTCTTTGATGAAATAGAAGCAATCATWCCAAGACGTTCARGTGGAGAYACTTCRCAYGTTACAGRAAATGTMGTMTCRCAAATCTTGACAGAGATTGATGGAYTAGAAGAAYTACAYAAYGTACTAATYATTGGYGCAACAAACCGACTYGATMTTGTTGAYCCCGCRTTACTACGACCAGGWCGATTTGATAGAATAATYGAGGTTCCAAAACCTGATYMYAMAGCAAGRGARCACATCTTTARAATTCACACAAAAAAGAAACCATTAGCAGATGAYGTAGACTTRAAAAAGCTAGTAGAYCTCACCAAAGACTTTAGCGGTGCAGAGATYGCATCCGTTGCAAACAGAGCMGCAATTACAGCTCTAAAGAGATTCGTAAGTGGCAAATTACGAACAGTGAAGGAGATCAAAATTACTCAAGAAGATCTAGAAAACGCARTTGGGAAGGCTAAACCCCTTCCACAAACCGAAATGCCTCTAACCCATACAATACAGTAGTAATGTTAATGGCCGAGGATCGTGAGAAATTTGTATGAAAATTTTCCTTGATTTTGAGCCATGCATTGAATGTAAAAGTATGATGACTGAGTTATGTGATCCCAAAATGCTATTTGCTGATGAAAAAACTAGAGCAGATGGATCAGCAAAGTTCCTAAGACATCTTACCTATAACCACACCGAGGTAGTTCAAGCAGTGATTAGCGAACTTCCAAAGCAAAAAAAGAAAGAAGAATTTGACTTTTTCAAATAATCACAAAATTCATCAACCGGAATAATCGATATAATACCATGAAAGTCATCMTACTTRYCRCATTAATTTTCTTGATTCCACTTTYATCCATTATTTCCTTTGATCAAATCAATGCACAGRTAGAACCATYGCCTCCCTCCATTCCTRATCCCGAGCCCGAACCAATTCCAMTTCCAAAAAAGGAACCAGAGCCAATTAGAGAACCATTCCCARGTYTTACMGAGGAAGAAAGACTAGAAAAACTAACCAAAGAAAATGAAGAACTGAAWTCARAAAACTCTAAACTAGAATCTCAAGTTACTAATTTAGAAATTCAAAAARACTTTCTTCAAAYCAAAGTAGATGACTTGACAAAAAAACTAGARGACTTGAATRAAGTWGTTCKAGAACAAATTAAMGTAATTATGGATCTTGTAASTMWGCTCAAAGAAACTATCTTTGRTGGAATCATTCCATCMCTAGTYAAARYCTAGAYCAAGTGTWTTCTTGATCWKAGYTACTCTAKTTCTAATTGTTACRTCACTTACTCCYGCYKCATYTGMAAATTTCTTTTGRCTTAATCGTTCTCCATTGATTAMMSCAGAAAGATAAAGTGATGMTGCAGCTAGTGCWACTGGATGCTTTCCAGAAGTAATTTCCTTTTCTTCGGCTCTTTTCAAAAAATCTAKAGCATCTCGCTTTGTTTTTTCCTTTARATTTAGATTGTTAGCGAGTTTTACAATAAATGATCCTGGGTCATACTGRTCAAGTCTTAGATCTAATYTTCTAATCAGTGTRCGYAGATCTCTAGATAGAGCTCTTCGTTCTATATTRCCTGTTTTTGCAATGTCATYTARTGTTCTTGGMGTGTTGGTCWCACGACATGCYGCATAMAGAGATGCAGMGATTAATGATGACATGGTCCTTCCTCTTGTGAGTTTTGCAGCAACAGCTTTCCTGTAGATATATGCAGCATGTTCCACCACATTATCCGGAATTGCAAGCTTTGTTTTCAACGCATTTAGTTGAGTGAAAGCCTTGCTCAGAGAATAGGTCGACCTGGATCTACTCCGTTTRTCCCAAAGCCGYAGTCTTCYRAAGAMAAGTTTGTTCTTAYTTGATAGTGATTTACCTGTAGAATCGACATTATTTCCAATAAYSGTKGATARTCCCYTRTCRYTCATAGTTAATGATAATGGAGGACCAGTTCTRGTCTGCGTCATAAACTCWTCTTGYGTGTAACYWTKACTTTCWTGAGATTGATCAAYCATGTTWTRCACTAGGATAAGACCGCAACCCCCGCAGAGTACTTCGCCTCTTTCAYTGTCTGTAATTACGGGATAGGTTTTGCAAGCATCTAAGTGACACTTGAYATCATACTCACTAGAATAAYTCTGTACCACTGTTACTTACTATACGAWGGCGCAAAATAAAAGGGAACTGTAATCGGCAAATTTCTCTCTAAAACTAGAAACACATAGCAAAAATGTCAATTANTATACCAAAAATTAGTCATACTGCACGAGTATTTCCTTTACTTCATCRTCTGAYAYCTGCTCAAAACTAGAATAAAATTGTCCYACTGAAGAAAAGCTTGTAGGGATTTCAAGCGTTACAACATTTGAAACCTTGGGCTTAATTGYTTCGTATGTWTCTGCAGGTATGACAGAAATTGCTAACAAAACTTTTTTCGTCCTTTGTTTAGATAACCAATTTAGTATAGCAAAAACTGTTGAACCAGTAGCAATTCCATCATCAACTAGAACTATGGTTTTACCTTCWAAATCATATTYAGTTGTTTTTCGATATTCTTCTAATCKTCTTTTTACYTCCTGCTTCTTTCTTGYCAATTCATCTGCAAAGTTCTCATCACTAGAATAATTATCCCAATAGTCACTTTTGTACAAAGTACCATCATGYGTAATTGCRCCAATTGCATATTCTGGATTTTCAGGYGGAGTRATCTTTTTTGAAATTACRACATCYAACTTACATCCAAGTTTTTTAGCAATTTCATGTCCTAGTATAACTCCACCACGRGGAATRGCTAGAACAACAGGATTTTCGAGATTACACTTGATGAGMTTGTCACCTAAAAGCTGGCCAGCCTCAACTCTATCCTTGATCATTTTAACCGTATTCTAATTAAAAGAAACTAGTAAGTATAACTTTGATTCATAAATTATTCTAGAATGATAAGTAGAAAAATTGTTCAAAACAATTACCAAATCTTAGGAATTCAGGAYAGTGCATCCAGACGMGAAATTCGYGAGGCRTTCMGAAGRYTWGCACTCCAACATCACTCYGACAGAGGAGGAGAAGWARAACAATTYATRAAAATTAAACAAGCATATGAAGATCTAAAGTTAGGAAAAAAATAYCCTGATTCTCCYGAGGAACGACTAAARAAATCAAAKGTAATCTATGAAGACATCGATGAGGAAATTAGAAGWAACAAGATCTTAGCAGAGAATCTTTCTAAAGACATGAGGGTTGCTGAGGAATGGGTTAGAGMTTTAARCAGAGCCGACGCTACAGGAACCAGACTATTTGGTTCTAAAACACTTGGCGAACTTGAATTTGAAAGAAAGGCCAATGGCGCTCTCTCAATTAAAGGAAACTACAAGGCTGGCAGCCTAACATATGATGGACCAATAATAATGCAAGGAAACATCACAAGTCCATCGTGGAGTAAGGATCATCAAACAATTATCAGACTCACAAAAGGCGACTTCAAATTTGTCAATCCACTAGTAAATAAATACAAAATAGAAAATGGAGCACAGATAACAACAGATACTGGAGACATTGTAGTTGGAAACGTCTTTGGAAAAAAGGACCACGTACAAGATCCATCAGGCAAAGTTGGTCTATACACAGTCAAGGAGCACAGAACAAAACTGTTTGCACCAAAAGGAAAAATAATTATTGAAAATGCCGCAAACACTGTTTCACTTGATGCACACACCATCCTGATACTCAATATAGAAGATGACGTAAAAATTAGTGGTAAAGAAATTCTTATTTATGGACACAAAGTAACGTATGATGTTGAAATAGAATTAAAGAAAGATGGTTTTATACGATTTTTTGAAGACTTTTCTATTCAAGGGTTGAGTGATGATACAATTATAAAATTAGAAAATGGTAAAAAATTCGTCCTTCACGAATTTAAAACAAAACGAATTAAGAACTTGCCTGATACTGTTACTGACAAAAATAATTATTCCAAGGATGATACCATGGTTGGAAAAGGTTTCAAAATTACATATGACATGCTTGATAATTATGATAAAAAACAGCTARGAAAAAAGTTARGTGGMTGGCGATTMAATATKAAATCTAAAAAACMTACTTCCSACTAGAGATTTTTAAAAAKAAATTAAAAATGATTGAACYRTTTTTTARTCGATTAGTTCAGTCCAACCTTTTAYGAAGACTGAGTYCTTGTATAGAGGAACTGGTTGTCCAAYTGTAAAGTCCATTGGTCTCATCCAAAAGATTGCTTTTGTTGGGCAAACTCCAATGCATGCTCCGTCTGCGATGCATCTTTCTGGATAAAAGACAAATGCTTTTCCCCTCTTCCAGCCTTCAACAGGTTTTACTCTGAGTACATCAGGGCCCAAAGTGGTACAAATTTCAACGCAAAGTGCGCATCCAATACACATTTGTTCACTAATGTCTGGTAAAATTGCTACTGGCATTGTAAATCAAATATCTTTTTTGATCTTAATATAACTTACCCAAAATGAACGGATTATAACGGCGTTAGCGAATTTTATAACACTGTTCAACTTTGATCGCTTTCTAGCTAACCTCAGATGCATTTTCTTGAAGAACATTCAACTGTAACTCAGAATTATGCCGTTCTACGGACAACTTTGTTATCAAATTAGAATCAAGAATGTGCCTACCTGTGGGAGACAAAACCCAGCCTTCCTGCTTCTTTTTCCTGCCAACGCTTGCAAACAAGACAGTAGAATTTGATTCCCTTGCAACAAACGCAAGTAGCATGATGTAAGTATTGACAAGTCTACCTACGTCTTTTCCATCCAATAAATTGTAAAGACCATTTAAGGAATCAATAATCACAACAGATTTTTTATTTGAAATCATCAATAAAACTTTCTCGAGGATTTGATTCCAGTCATCTTTAATTGGTGAAAAGAGAGAAATGTTTTCTTTTTTTTCTATGATACCAGCCTTACAATAGCCAGTATACAACAAATCAAAATCTATGTAGACTATAGGTGTTTCAATTTGTTTAATCAGTTCAGAAAGAAAAGCAGCCTTAACGAACGGTTCTTTACAAAGAATTGAACTTAATGTATTTTGTTCCAAGTACTTTCCTGCTTCATTAACTTGAATRGTTCGTTGATCAGGATTTTTATCCAACACARAASAACAYCCTAGCTGATATAATAATGGACKTAGAAAATGAAGACATTTCTAATGATTTTCCCACYGGYGGTAAAATTTAYCTCAACAACGCATCGGTTTCAYTAATGCCATTAGAAAGCATTAAGGCRATGACCGATTTCCTGGTTTCTTACTGTTCYATRGGAYCTGATTCAAYTRRTTCAGAAYYATTTGTGACAGACAAACTTAGACAAACACGGARAATTATAGCTGATTTARTAAAATGCCAACCAGAAGAAATTATTCTAACCCAAAGTACTACTGATGGAGTCAATGCTGTTGCAAACGGGCTATCATTTGATTCAAAATCAAACATAATCATTCGAGGCATGGCACATGAACACCATGCAAATTATTATCCTTGGTTGAGGCTATCGGACAAATTACAAATTAAAAATCTTAAAGTSGATGASCARGGATTTTTTGATATGAAAGAACTTCAAAGCATGTTAGAYTCTAACACAAAATTGGTGACACTTAGTCATGCATTGTATAACACTGGTACCATTCTACCAATAGAAGAAGTTGGTGAAATYCTTGAGAAAAACAAYACACCATACTTTCTTGAYACAGCTCAAACAATAGGCTGYATTGGTRATTTTGATGTTAAYAACACAAAATGTAATTTYATGTCATTYAATGGCTCAAAATGGCTWTGTGGTCCTATGGGTACAGGRYTRTTCTTTTGCAAAAAAAGTTCWAGTGATTTACTTGAACCACTTRCYATTGGTGGAGAATCAGCAATGATTTATGATGAAAACAAGCTTTCATAYAAAGATCTCCCRGAAAAATTTCAGACTGGATTTCGTAATTAYGTTGGRATGGTTGGACTTGAATCCTCKGTRCGCTACCTTTYACAATTTGGAATGCAAAACATACGAACMAAGGTCATCAAACTTGCAAATCAACTACGTGATGAACTRTYAAAAAYTTCRGGYRTAACWTTGTATGGTCCAGCAGATCCRGAAAAAAGGACHAGCATTGTTTCRTTTAACATTGAAGGACATGAACCACAAACTATTGTTGAAMRACTTGAGAARCAAAACATYGTRCTTTCTGTRCGTGAAATAYTTGAGAAAAAAYTAGTACGCGCRTCTCCTCATCTTTTTAACACRGAATCAGAAATGGMGACRGTGATAAACRCGTTAAAGARGCTATAACTTCTCTTGTTCYTCTATAACCATCATCGTTAGAGTAGACTGAACTTTGTTGATTTTTCTAATTTTATTCGTAATAATTGATCTTAATTCTTCGGCATTATCTGTTGAAATTTTCAAAATTATATCATAAACACCATAAACGCCTTGAACATCATAATTCACTTTACTTTCTGCAGCTAAGATTTCTTTTACTTCATTTACTACTGCTTCATCATTTCCAAGATCTGAATTTAACAAAACATATGCAGTTGGCACATTAAAAATTTCATTGGACGCTATTTAATCGTTGATTATATTTTTCAAAGACTGATTAATTACTAAATTCACTAATCACTATGACGCCACTTGATCTAACTCTTACAATTTCAGAAAAATTACCTACATTTCCCGGTTCACCAAAACCACAATTCATTCCATGGAATAAAATCAAAAGAGACGGATACAATCTAGAACTGCTTTTCCTTAGCTCACATACTGGAACACACATTGATGCACCGTTTCATTTCATTGATAAAGGAAAAAAGATTCATGATATTTCTGTCAACAGACTTGTTGGAAGAGCAACTCTGATCAAGAAAAGAAAAAAACCAAATCAATCTATTACAAGAAGTGATATTATTAATTTTGAAAAAAAACACGGCAAAATTCCAAAAAATGCTATTGTGATTTTCTCTACAG
>LKGT01003803.1_pt1 | contig 10745 bp, 11 predicted proteins | sample 503861 | NCBI WGS metagenome assembly LKGT01 (sample SAMN04113194, study PRJNA297058) | marine sediment metagenome | biome: marine benthic biome; feature: marine benthic feature; material: marine sediment; isolation source: sediment sample collected at the water-sediment interface from the South......
ATCAACATGAATCCGCCGCGTGGCCAGATATGCAACGCGCCGGGATCGAGCTGAAATTCCCCACCAGGTCCAGCGGGTATGGCCAGTTCCTTGTAGCCGTGCTGCGACAGTGATCGGCTGGCGCCGATTAAATCCGACCCGTCATAGGAGCCACGTATGACTGAACCGGCCCCATCGGCGGCGATCAATGGCGCTGCGGCAATATCGTAGACCTTGTCACTGTTGCGGTCACGAACTTGTGCGGTACAACGGGATGAGTCATATCCCAGCGCCTCTTGCTGAAAATGAATGTTGACGTTACCGCGCTCTTCAGCGGCGTTGAGTAGCACCTGGTTCAGGTGACCGCGAGATACAGAGTAGATCTGCTCGTCGTCGCGCTGCCCGTAGCGCTGGAATTCCGTCGATCCATCGACATCGTGAATCATTCGACCGCGCATTGGCACGAGCAAGGGCTCAATTCGCGGCATGACGCCCGCAGCTTGAAGCGCCCGAATGCCGCGCGCGGCAAGCGCAAGATTGATGGACCGTCCCGCTTGCCCGTCAGCCTCTCGAGGGTCGACGCCGCGTTCGTACAAATCAATGGACGAGACATGTCGAGCCATGATCGTCGCAAGCAAAGTGCCGCATTGACCTGCGCCAAGGATGTTCACGTTGCCTGGCCTTCGACCTGCACGATGCGAGGCACTCGCTTGTCGAGCCGAACGGCGGTCAACTGCCGTCCCCAGACGCATCCGGTGTCGAGGCTGATGAGATTCGGCAGTACGATGAGGCCGAGTGCCGACCAGTGGCCGAAGACAACTCGTGTATTGGCTGTCGCTCGATTCTCGAAGTCATACCAGGCAAATAGATTACTGCGGGCTTGAAACGGCGGCCCGGTGTGGGAAAAATTCATGCGGGCCTTGTTGGTCAGCATGCGCGTTCGCGTAAAGCAATTGATGATGAATCGGCGTCGCTTGTGGCCGGACAATTTGCTGGACCAACTTGCTGGCGTATTGCCGTACATTTTGCCAAGCAATGTCTTGTAATCGTCGCCCTGAAGTTCCGCTTCGACTTCGGCAGCACGTGCCAGGGTTTTCTTGGTGCTCCACGCAGGATGTGTTCCGGCGTGCACGAGCAGTGTGTCCAGGGAACGGTCGTAGTGTACAAGCGGTTGGCGGCGTAGCCAGTCAACGAGTTCGTCGCAATCCGGGGCATCAAGTATTTTGCTGAGCGAAGCAAACCGGCTGCTGTTGCGAATCGCACCCACCGCCAGTGCCAACAGGTGCAAATCATGATTGCCGAGCACTGTAATTGCAGCGTTACCCAGGGACTTCACAAACCGAAGCGTTTTTAATGATTTGGGCCCACGATTGACGAGGTCCCCGGTTAGCCAAAGCGTGTCGCGGCTCTCGTCGAAGTCGATCGCATCCAGCAATCTGCAGAATGGGTCATAGCAACCTTGCAGGTCCCCGATCGCATACACGGCCACGGTTCTGTGCCGTTAGTGCAGTACGCCGGGTACCGCAAGCGTGAACGGGGCGATTGGCGCATCAAACTTGACTCCGTTATCCGCCTCCATGCGGTACAGGCCCTGCATCGCGCCGACCGGCGTTTCGAGCACGGCACCACTTGAATAGCGGAATACTTCGCCAGGATTCAGGTGCGGCTGTTCGCCGACAACGCCATCACCGCTGACCTCCTGGACYTTGCCGTTGGCATCGGTAATCACCCAGTGCCTGCTGATAAGTCGCACTGGCACATCGCCGWTATTAGCGATCGTTATCGTGTATGCAAATACATAGCGACCCGACTCGGGTCTGGACTGKTCGTCAACGTAGTTYGTYGCSACTTGAACRCGGATATCACAGATTACTTCRCTCATRGCGCTATTCTAACGTATTCGCGAGCTGGACATATTCGGCAATCGACACGGCTTCCGGACGCAATCCCGGATCAATTCCGACGGATCGGAGCCTTGCTTCGTCTGCGACTTGCCGCAGCGCGTTACGAATCGTTTTGCGCCGTTGGCTGAACGCTTTGGCAACAAGTTGTGACAGTCGTGATTCATTGTGGATATCGTAGGTACCTGCGGGCAATGGTATCAGCCGAACGATGGCCGAGGTCACCGACGGTGGAGGGTCGAATGCCGACCGCTCGACGTCGAATAGTGCTTCCATTTCGAAATGGCAGCCCAACATGATGGTAAGTCGGCCGTAAGCTCTGCTGCCTGGCGTCGCCGCCATACGGTCGACGACTTCCTTCTGCAACATGAAATGCATGTCGAGGATTCGTTCACGATACGCCAGCAAGTGAAATAACAGCGGCGTCGATATGTTGTAGGGGAGGTTGCCGACAATTCGCAGTGAGTCGCCAAGCGACGAATAATCGAATCGCAGCGCATCGGCTTCGTGCAGGCACAGATTCGCCTCGTCTGCATAACGAACGCGCAAGGATGCGGCCAGGTCGCGATCGAGTTCTATAGCATGCAGAGTACCGGCGCGTGCCAGCAGCGGGGTGGTGATAGCGCCTCTGCCGGGGCCAATCTCAACAACGATGTCGGCCTGGGTAGGCGCGATCGAACGGACAATCGCTTCGATAATGCCCGGGTCTATAAGAAAGTGCTGACCAAAGCGCTTGCGTGGACGATGTGCCGTCATGCTTGCGCCAGTTCAGCTGCGAGTTTGATTGCGGCGATGACGCTGCCTGCGTCGGCTTTGCCGGAGCCGGCGATGTCGAGCGCGGTGCCGTGATCGACGGAAGTTCGGACAATCGGCAAACCCAGGGTTACATTGACCGCGTGCCCGAAGCCGGCGTATTTGAGAACGGGCAGACCCTGGTCGTGGTACATCGCGAGAATTGCATCCCTGGGTCCGGCCGCCTTAGTGAATGCCGTGTCCGCCGGCAACGGCCCGCGAATCTTCAGGCCCGATTCTGCAAGCTCGCGTATGACGGGTGCGATGATGTCATCGTCCTCGGTACCGAGGTGTCCGCCTTCGCCGGCATGCGGATTCAATCCACAGACAACGATTTCGGGATCGACCAGGCGAAATCGCTTCCTTAGATCGCTGTGCAGTACTTGTAGAACTTCCCTGATGCAGTCTCTGCTCAGGTAATCTGGAACTTCGCGCAACGGCATATGCGTGCTTGCCAGGGCGATCCGCAGATCACCGGCAACCAACAACATGACAGGCCGGGCAATTCCGGTCAGCTCAGCGAGAAATTCCGTATGGCCGGAAAACGGCATGCCGGCGTCGTTAATAACGCTTTTTTGCAAGGGCAGAGTGACCATCGCCGCGAATCGTTCCTGCAGACAACCATCTACCGCGTGTCGCAGGCTGTCGAGCAATACATCGACGTTGGCGATCGACGGCTGTCCGCATACGCGAGACTCTGCGAATGCCACGGGAATCACCTGCAACTCACCGGCGACGGATGGTCTCGATCCTGCCTCGTCCAATCGGATTTCCGTGATCGTGACGGTGGCGTCGATCAGCTTCGCGCGCGCGCGCAGCGCTTCGGGGTCTGTAACAATGACGATCTCAACCGGCAGCGCTGCCCGTGAGAGCGCAAGGCAGAGCTCCGGCCCGATTCCGGCCGGCTCGCCGGCAGTGATAACGATTAGCTTTTTCAGATTCTGATATCGACGTAGGCTTCGTCACGGAGTCGCTGTATCCACAACATTGTCTCTTCCTCCATCTTGCCGTTACGAACCGTGGCGATGCAGTCGCTCTCCTTGAGGTCTTCGGTATTGTCATAGACACGTCGGCCCAGAACTTCGACGATGTGCCAGCCGTAGCGGCTCTGAAACGGCTCGCTGATYTCACCGACCTCGGTATYAGYAACGACSGTGTCRAATTCCGGCACGAAGATGCCAGGRCCGGTCCAACCCATATCTCCRCCGGWATTGCTCGATCCCGGGTCATCCGARAGTAAYTTKGCMAGCTCASCRAAWTCYTCGCCGTCGGCAATTTTTTYCAATGCRTCGTCGAGRCGYTGCTYTGCWGTCTGGTCATCAATAATTTCATTGGGTGTWACSAGAATATGTCGAACGTTAACCTGGTTAATTTCGCTGAACTTGATTGCGCTACGCACATCATTAATTTTGAAGATGTGGAAGCTACTCGGCGTACGAATCGGTTCGGTTACATCGCCCGGCTTCATATCGGCAACGAGGTTCGTGTACAACGTCGGCAACTGTGCTCCCTTGAGCCAACCCAGCGCACCGCCGTCGAGTGCGTTCTGCGCATCCGAGTATCGAATAGCGAGGGCGGCAAAATCAGCGCCGTCTCTGATTCGGCTAATAATCAAATTCGCTTCAGTGACTACCTCTTCTATTTGGACGGCAGATGCAGACTCCGAAATTGACAACGTAATATTCGAAAGATTGTATTCCGAGTTGAGGGCAACGTTGTCTTCCAAATCTGCAATGCACATCTCGATTTCTCGCGGGGACACCGCTATGCGACGTCCCACATCGGCGCGGCGAAGTGAATCAAGAGTAATTTCTTCGCGTAAATCGCGTCGAAACCTGGCGTAGCTTACGCCTTCCGCCGCAAGAATTTCCGGCATGTCCTCGAAGGCAACGCCGTTTTGTGCGGCGAKKTKCCCGATCGATTCATTCAGCATCTGATCAGAGACATAAACRCCCAACCTGTCGGCACGTTGCAGCTGAATCTCGGTAAGGATCAGTCGCTCGAGTAYTTGCTCGCGCAGCTCGCCGGCCGGCGGAAGGTCGATGTCTTGYTCTTGTGCWCGCTGCAAAATGMSYGCYAWTTGCTCGTCAACCTGRCTCTTGAGMACYACRCCGTCGTCGACAATAGCGGCGACACCGTCGAGAAATTCCCCGGTTGTCGAGAGCTCGTTCGCCGTCACGAACGGCGCGAGCGTCAGCGCGAAGATCGCATATAATTTATTGATTTTAAACACTTTTCATTACCGAAGGTCGGCGGAATAGCCAAGAATACCACGTTCGAGAAGTTTATCAGCCGCGGTCCCGACGCTGGTCATTCCTTTCAATACCAGTTGCAGACCAATCGAGGAATCCTGAGTTCCATCGCGCGTCGATATGTAGCGCCGTGCCACTAGCCGGATTCCCCAGCAGCAACTTGAGTATTCGAAGCCAATGAATTTTTCAAGCGCCTCGTCGTCACGGAACGAGTAATTATAACGACCGACAATATTCCACTTGCTGCCTAGCGGCCATGACAAGGAAATGTCACCCTGCTCGAGCGAGTCGCGACGGAAACGATAGGCGAGATTCAGGATCTTATTACTCGCGGGGCGGTATTGAAATCGCGCCTCTGATTGAGTCGTGCCGTCGCCGGATGCGCCCCACTGGTGGCCGAGGTCGAAATTGATGGTCTCTTTGATCAGGAAACTAATTTCCGCAATGTAGTCGGAGGACTCGGTTGACACGACGGGCTGGCCCGGAAGCGCTACGCCGCTGTCACTGAAGTAGCGCGCTTGACCGATAGTTGCGGAGACAAGTTCTCTGCCAGTCAACACATCAAGGATTCGCGACGTGACGCCTATGCTGACTTGATCGGTATCGGCGATGCGATCGACGCCGAGAAATCGATTGGTGCGATACAACTGAACCAAATTGAAATCTGGCATTATTGTGTCGAATACCGGCAAATCCGATTGCTCGCGGAAGGGCACATAAGCGTATAAAACGCGCGGTTCAATCGTTTGAATTCTTGCGCTGTTTTTCATCGTGCGTTCAAGTATCAGACCGAAATCGACACTGGCGATTGGCACCGTTCGAACAGGATCGTCGATTTGGCCGGGTGCTGTGTTGCTCAGGTCGTAGCGTGTGTAATCGAGGGCGACAGCTGGCTTCACGAACCACCCGGGTCGGGAAATCGGCAACGCGATTTCGGGCACCAGGTTCAATCGCCATCCCGTTACTCCGACGTCGCGATCGAAATTGACGATTTCGCCAGCGAGCCCGATCTGCAGGCCAAGCCATTGCTGTGGCCATAATCCGCGGATGAGTACTTGCGGCAATCGTCGATAAGGTTCGTCGACAGGACTGATGGCGTCGTCAAGCGTTTGAAAATCTTGCACCTGGGCAAAAAATGACAAGTGGTCTGTGTAGTAGTCGAAATTAATATTGCGGTCGAGGTGCGTGATACTCGAGACGCTGAGGCTGCCGCCGAGATCCTCAAAATACTGACTGTCCGACACTCCGCTAATGTCTATTCGGTTTCGCCAACCGCCTGCAAAAAATGCTCTGTGTTTCAGGCCGAGAAAATAACGTGAGTCGTTAAATATGCTGTCGTTGTGGAGATGCCCTGGAAACGCAACTTCATGCCCCGCGCGGTTCCGACGCCCTGACGTGTGTCGAGGTCGATGTCTTTGGCTTCGATTGACCAGTCATTAGAGCCGGGAGGGCAAGTTGTGTAGCTGACGCCGTCAAGCTCGAGCCAGCCCTGCTCATTGATTTCGATGGCCTCGGCTGCGCCATGCGCGTTGCTCGCGCCCAGCGAAAACTCGGCACCTTCAAATCGAACGCGACCGGAGTCATAGGAAAATTCCGCGAAATCGGACCTGATCCGTGTTCCGGGGTCCTCATAACGCACGTCACCTTCCAGCAGCAACGAGCGACTGGCGGGCTCAAATCGTGCGGAATTAGCACCAGCAACTTTGTCGCCCCGACGAAGAATGACGCCACCGCCCATGCGCGCGGTCGGACTCGTTCCAATCTGAGCTTCCAGGTTACCCACTTCTAATTCGATCACGGTGTCACTGCTCGACGAGGAAACAGGCAGCAACGAGTCCGCGGACAACGGAGCAAGAGATGATTGACACGCAGCCGGCTCTGCGGCGTGCGCGTGGGGTAAAACCAGCAAGCCGCCGGCAATTATCAGGTATTTTGAGGACACGAGGTGATCGAAATACGGCTTCTTCAGGAAGCGATGCAACCGGGATAAACTCCAGTTCAACTGTGTTACCTTCGCATAGTTTTGCAGGTGCTTCAATGCGTTACGGAGATTACTGATTATTCGATCGAGCGTCAGTTCGGATCCTCGTCTGGTCGCCATGGTCGATTGGCTCCGTGATATCGATGGGTTCGCCGGCGTTGAACCCGAGCCAGCGTCGGCAGATGCCAGCTTTCGGCGCTATTTTCGACTGCAGGCCGAGCACGGAAGTTTCATCGTTATGGACGCGCCACCCGTTCAAGAAGATTGCACACCGTTCCTGCGGATCGCCGGTTTCCTGGAGGCAGTGCAGCTCAACGCGCCGCGAATCATCGAAGCTGACAACGAGAAAGGTTTCGTACTGCTGAGCGACCTGGGTTCGAAGCCGTACCTGATGGCGCTGACCGAAAAACCAGAATCCGCGGACGCCTTGTACGGTGATGCGATGCGCGCGCTCGCAACACTTCAAAGTAATGGTGCCGCGTATCAAGGATCATTGCCGCCGTACGATGATCGGTTGCTACGACAGGAGTTATCGTTATTTCGCGACTGGTTATGTGAAATGCATCTGGGTCTAAGTTTTTCCACAGACGATGAGACGTGTTGGCGAATGACTTGCGATACGCTTGTTGCAAATGCACTCGATCAACCGCAAGTATTCGTGCACCGCGATTACCACTCACGCAACCTGATGCTGACCGACAAAGATAATCCGGGCATTCTGGATTTTCAGGACGCCGTTGAGGGACCGCTCACTTACGACCTCGCATCGTTGCTCAAAGATTGTTACGTGCGTTGGCCGGCCGAAAAGGTCCGTGAATGGGCTCTGGACTTTTACTCGGAAATTGATGAAGCATTTAAAAAACAGCTTGATTCAGCCGTATTTCTGCGCCATTTCGAACTCATGGGTGTGCAACGACATCTAAAGGCTGCAGGAATATTCGCGCGTCTGAACCATCGTGACGGCAAACCCGGTTACGTGGCGGACATACCGCGAACGCTTAGCTACATCGTTGAGATTGGCCCGGTGTATGAAGAGCTCGAGTACATCGTCACACTAATCAATGAGCATTGTCTGCCCGCGCTCGAGAAGGCACCGTGATCGCGATGATACTCGCGGCAGGTCGCGGCGAGCGTTTGCGTCCGGTTACGGATAAATTGCCGAAGGCCCTGGTAGAGGTTCGCGGACGCAGTCTGCTCGAACGCCATCTCGACGCGATCAAAGCCATTGGCGTGGATACTGTAGTAATCAACCTGGGCTGGCTAGGTGAACAAATCGTTGACCGAATCGGTTCCGGATCTGACTATGGTCTCAATGTCATATATAGCCCGGAAGGTGAAAATCTGCTGGAGACAGGTGGTGGCCTATATCGCGCTTTGCCAATGCTGGGCGGCGAACCGTTCCTCGTCGTTAATGCCGACATTGTCAGCGACATGCCTATGCCCGAGGCGGATTTTGATGAGCGGATATTGGGCAAACTCATATTGGTATCGACGCCGCCGCACAAGGCACAGGGTGATTTCGATATTGTCGATGATCGAGTGTGCAACAGCGAGAACCCGCAGTTGACGTTCAGCGGAGTGGCAATCTACCGTCCCGAATTCTTCGCCGGCTGTTCGGCAGGACCGTTTCCGCTGGCGCCGCTGTTGCGGGCAGCCGCGGACGCAAATCAACTGGCTGGCGACCTGTATACCGGGCCTTGGGCCGATGTCGGCACAGTCGAGCGTCTGACAGCGCTGAATCGCGACTAGGCTGGTTCGACTACAGACAATCCGTCCGAGCATGCTGCGACATCGAGGCGCAAATGCCGCAGCAGGTGTGGCAATAAACGATCGGCCACGAGTCCGGTATCGTCGTCCGCGCCAAGACGCGCCAGGTCAGTGACGTCAAGGTCCTGAAAGCCGCAAGTATTGATCCTCGAAAACGGTTCGAGATCGACGTCCACGTTAAGTGCCATGCCGTGGAAACTGGCGCCGCGGCGAATTCTCAGGCCAACACTGGCCAGCTTGACGCCGTCGACGTAAACGCCGGGCGCGTCGCGGCGGCTGGCAGCCTCAATATCGTACTCGGCGGCAAGATCGACGACACACTGTTCGAGTGCAGTCACGAGATCGCGAACACCGAGGCCGGCCCTGCGAATATCGATGAGCGGATAAATCATGAGCTGGCCGGGACCGTGATAGGTAACCTGGCCGCCACGGTCGATTTGCACGACAGGGATGTCGCCCGGTGCGAGCAAGTGTTCGGGTGCGGCATTGAGGCCGAGCGTGAATACCGGGTGATGCTCACAGAACCAGATTTCATCCGGTGTCGCAGCATTTCGAAGGTCTGTGAATCGTTGCATGGCTCGCCAGACAGGTTCGTARTCCTGCAGACCRAGCTTGCATACCGACACTTCGCTCATAGCGCCATCAGSACATCGTCGTGCGMAGTGATTTCGCGATAAATATCGTCMAGTTGCTGCTGGCTTTGTGCTTTGATCGTAATCGTRACGGACACAAARCTYCCGTTACGGCTTAGSGCGTTYTGAATCGCATCTTCGGCAAGCRGTCCTGTGTGTTTTTCGACGAGTTCGCGTGCCAGCGTCCGAAAATCGGTCGACTCACGACCCATGATCTTGATCGGAAAATCGCAGGGAAATTCAAGTAGCGTTTCGTCGTTCATGTCGGAATCGCTTATTCAAACCAAAGGCTGACACTGTCTTTGGTGCGTTGCCAGAACGAGCCGGTCGGATTATCAGCCAGTGCTCGAAGAGGCTCACTAATGAGGTTGTCGCCGCTCAGGCTGATGACGATTTCGGCCAATGGCTGTCCTTGCGCGACCGGTGCTTCCAGGATGGCGGGGATGTTCAGTACTGACTGCAGCGAATCGTAAGCCCCGCGTGGCACGGTGATGAACAGATCGTCCAACACGCCGAGTGAGGTGTATTCGTTSGCGGATTTCCAGATTCSGGCYTTCGATATTTCTGCGCCAGCCTTATACAACAGTCGCGTYTCAAAGAARCGAAAGCCGTAATTAATGAGTGCCTGRCTGCCGTYGGTTCTGGCTTTSACGCTGGATGTCCCGAGAACAACGGAAATYAACCGCATATCGCCACGCYSYGCCGAGGCAACSAGGCAATAGCCCGCGGCATCGGTATGCCCGGTTTTCATGCCRTCGACCGAATCRTCGCGCCAMAGCAGGTTGTTTCGGTTCGGTTGCTTGATRTCGTTAAACGTRAATTCCYTGACGGAGTACCAACGGTAGTAGTYYGGAAACTCTTCGATGATYGCKCTGGCGAGAGTCGACAGGTCGCGCGCCGTCGAGTAATGATCGTCATCAGGCAAYCCGGTYGMGTTAACAAAGTGACTTGAGTGCATRCYGATCGACGATGCGTAYTGATTCATCARATCTGCAAAGACGGACTCTGATCCSGCAACATATTCCGCCAACGCAACACTGGCATCGTTGCCCGATTGAACGATCATGCCGAGCAGAAGTTCCTGCACTGATACACGTTTACCCACTTCAATAAACATCCGTGAGCCCGGCGTTCTCCAGGCTTTCTCGCTGATCGTCACCTCCTCGTCGAGTCGGATCTGCTTATCTTTGATCGCATTGAAAACGACGTACGCTGTCATCAGTTTCGTCAGGCTGGCCGGCGGTACCGGTGTGTCTGGTTTCAGCGATGCGAGCTCGCGACCCGTCTTGCTGTCGATCATGAAATAGCTGGTGGCGCCGATAAGTGGCGGTGCGGGAACAGGCCGCGGCTCTTCGGCAGGCGAACAGACGGCAAAAAATAGCGCGAACAGCGCGAGGTACTGGACTTTCATGAATTCTCAGGGGGTTCGAATCAGGGCGCG
>LKGT01001441.1_pt1 | contig 10741 bp, 9 predicted proteins | sample 503861 | NCBI WGS metagenome assembly LKGT01 (sample SAMN04113194, study PRJNA297058) | marine sediment metagenome | biome: marine benthic biome; feature: marine benthic feature; material: marine sediment; isolation source: sediment sample collected at the water-sediment interface from the South... ...
TCGGCGCTGACGGCACCCCGGTCGCAAAGGTGATCGCCGACTGCCAATACGTGTGAATGATTCCAGCCTCAAACAACGAGGTATCAACTCGTTGGCCCTCGCCGGTCTTGAGCCGGTGCACATAGGCTGCCAATACCCCCATGGCGGCGAGGATGCCAGCGGTGATGTCGGTTATGGGCGCACCACATTTTACCGGTGGCCGCCCGGGCCCTTCGCCGGTGATGCTCATCAGGCCAGACATGCCCTGAGCAATCAGGTCGAAACCGCCTCGCTCAGCGTATGGGCCGGTCCGACCGAAACCGGACAACTCACAATAGATGAGACCAGGATTAATCTCGCGCAGTGAGTCGTAGCCGAGACCGAGTCGTTCCATCGTGCCCGTACGAAAGTTTTCGATTACCACATCGGCTGTTCTAAGCAAACGACGACCAATCTCTTGGCCCCGCTCGCGCTTTAGGTCAATGGCGATACCCCATTTGTTGCGATTCATCACTAGAAAGGCAGCGGCTTCACCATCGACTTCTGGTGGCACCATACGACGGGTGTCGTCACCGCCAGGGACCTTTTCGATTTTAATCACCCGGGCACCCATGTCTGCCAACATAAGGCCGCATGTTGGCCCCGCCATGATATGACCAAGCTCAAACACTTTGACGCCTGCCAGCGGCCCCATTGCTAGCGCCCCCCGAACTCCGGCTTTACCTTATCGAGGAATGCGCGATATCCAATCTGGAAGTCCTCGGTACCAAAACACGCAAACCCTTCATCAATCTCTTCATCGGTCAGCGGCGTAGATTCGGCGAGCCGATTTATAAATTTTTTGTGCCATCGCGCAACCAAGGGTGCACCCTCGGCAATGCGCTGGGCAGTTGCATAGGCCTCACCCTCAACTTGGTCATCGGCCACGATGCGATTCACCAGACCTTTCTCGCGTGCCTCCTCGGCACCGAACACACGGCCCTCGAGCAAAATCTCCAGTGTCGTGGCCCGCCCAACCAAAGCGAGCAACCCACGCAGTTCTGCGTGCGCCATCACTAGGCCCAGGCGATTAATAGGAATACCAAAACGGCTTGATTCACCACAGATACGCACGTCACAGTTCGCGGCGATCTCCAGTCCACCACCAACACAGATGCCCTTGATCATGGCTATCATAGGATGGCGACAGTGTTCCAGCGCCTCGATGGTTCGACGCATGATGGCGCCGTAGGCGCGTGCCTGCACCACGTTGGAGCGCTCATTCTCGAATTCGGAGATATCGTTGCCCGGGGCAAACGCTTTATCGCCAGCCCCACGGACTACGATACATCTAACCTCAGGATCGGCTGAAAGTGTTTTCACTGCCTCGCCGAGCTGCTGCCACATGGGCTTCGTTAGCGCGTTCAGTTTTTCCGGCCGGTTGAGCACCACGGTGGCGATGGTGCCCGTGCGCTGGACCATCAGAGTTTCAGTCATTTTGTCTTTCCTTTGATACGTTACCCACGTTGAGCGTGCTAACGGATCAGAACCCAAGGAGAACTAGGGTATCATCCCAGTATGGTCGGAAGGAAACCACGGGTTTGATATATGGGTACACTGAGCGGTATCACGATCGGTTTTATCGGCCTCGGTCTTATGGGTCGGCCGATAAGCTTGAACCTACATCGCGCCGGCGCCGAGCTGATTATCTACAATCGCAGCCGCGGCATCGTGGATGAGCTTGTGGGAGTGGGAATCAAAGCGGCGACCTCGCCAAAGGATGTAGCCGAGCGTGCGCCTATTATTGTTTTAATGGTCTCCGACACACCAGCGGTTGAACGCGTCTTGTTTGGCGATGATGGCGTGGCCCAGGGCCTTCAGACTGGGGCCATAGTGATCGATATGGGAACAACCGCCGTCACCGCGACACGAAACTTTGCGCAACAGATAAAAGCAAAGGGGGCGCATTATGTTGATGCGCCGGTCTCCGGTGGTCAGGTCGGCGCCGAGGCGGCAACGCTCGCCATTATGGTCGGCGCCAGCGAAGACGCATTCGCCCGCGCAAAACCAATCTTTAAGGTGTTGGCCAAGAATATTACGCACGTTGGCGAAGGGGGGGCCGGCCAAGTGGCAAAGGCTGCCAATCAAATCATCGTCGGCGTTACCATTGGCGCGGTCGCAGAAGCACTTGCTCTTGCCAAAAAGGCTGGCGTCGATCCGGCGAAGGTACGCCAGGCCCTGGCCGGGGGATTCGCGGCTTCACGCATCCTAGAAGTGCACGGGCTACGCATGGTGGATCAGACGTTCGATCCCGGCGGCAAAGCGACGACACAACGTAAGGATCTTGCGCAGGCCTTGGAACTTGCTCAGCAACTGGGGATGGAGCTCCCCGCTACTGCGCTTAACCGCGACCTTTACGATAAGCTTATCGAGATGGGCGGCGGTGAGCTCGATCACAGTGCGCTGATCAAGGTGCTCGAATAGACTTCGATACTCGTCAGGAACAAACCTGTCGCTCTCCGCCGATAAATCACTCGTTCGCCCGGCTTATCCGCTGCGCGTATGCTTTTCGTTGAATTTGTCGGCAGGTACGCGTTTTCGTGCCTCATCTACAAGGTATTCCAGCGCCACTGAGACGCCATTGGCCCGGAATGGAATACCGCTTAACGCGAGCCCCATCTCCACCCCGCTCAAGGTACCGGCCAGGGTAACGTCATTAAAGTCACCTAAGTGACCGATTCGAAATACCCGCCCTTTGACCTTTCCAAGACCGGTGCCTAACGACATATTAAAGCATTTGAGGACCTGTTCTCGTAACTCATCGGCGTCATATCCCTGCGGTACCATTATCGCCGTCAGTGAACTGCTGTATTCGCTGGGATTCTTGCAGAGCAATTCCAGACCCCATGCCTTAACAGCACGTCGTGTAGCTTCCGCATGACGATCATGACGTGCAAACACGTTGCTCAGACCTTCCTCCAGCAACATATTGATAGCTTCACGTAGTCCGTAGAGCAGATTGGTGGCAGGCGTGTAAGGGAAAAAACCACTCTTACTCGTACCTAGCATGTCTTGCCAGTCCCAATAGGAACGCGCCATCGCGGCTGAGTGGCTTGCCGCTAACGCCTTTTCGCTGATGGCGTTCAACCCAAGCCCGGGCGGCAACATCAGGCCCTTTTGCGAACAACCGACAGTAACATCGACCTGCCATTGGTCCATGCGGTAATCGATTGATGCTAACGATGAGATGGTATCGACCAACAGCAGGGCTGGGTGCTTGGCACTATCCATGGCCTGGCGAACGGCGCCGATACGGCTGGTGACGCCGGTAGAGGTTTCATTATGAACAATGGCAACCGCTTTGATTGCGTGCTTGCGATCTTCCGCGAGCTTCGCTTCCAACGTCGCGGGGTCAACGCCGCTACGCCAGTCGCCAGGTATAAAGTCGACATCGAGCCCAAGCCGCTTAGCCATATTGCACCAAAGCATTGCAAAGTGGCCGGTCTCAAACATAAGCAGCCGGTCACCCGGTGATAGCGTATTGCAAAGCGCCGCCTCCCATGCGCCAGTACCGGAGCTCGGAAAGATCACGACTTGTCCCTTTGTTTGAAATATTGACTTCAGGCCATCCAGTAGCTCGCCCGTCAAGCGTGCAAACTCAGGGCCGCGATGATCGATGGTCGGCGCGGCCATCGCCCGCAACACCCGGTCAGGCACGTTGGTAGGGCCGGGGATCTGGAGAAAATGGCGGCCTTCGTGATCAGACATGGTTCGATTATGCCTGGTAACACCGTAATCTAGCAACGGCTGCTGAGGTAAGATGTTATGATTTCAGGCCAATCCTATGAATCTCGAGCACTCGGCCCACATACAAACTCACACCGCGGATACTCGCACCTTGGCTTCGCGTTTCAAACGCGAACTCGAGGGTGAGGTGCTGTTCGACCGTTTCAGCCGCGGACGTTACAGCACAGACGCCTCGATTTATCAGATCGAGCCCATTGGCGTATTGGTACCTCGCAGCGAGCAAGATGTCCGATGCATCGTCGAAATTGCGGCAGAAGAAGGTGTACCGATATTGCCGCGGGGTGGTGGCACTTCACAATGTGGCCAAACGGTGGGGCATGCCCTGGTTGTCGATGTTTCTAAATATCTGAACCAAGTGCTGGAGTTCGAGCCCCACGCAAAACGAATTCGTGTTCAGCCGGGCATCGTCCTCGACCAGCTAAATCGATTTCTCAAACCGCACGGTTTGTTCTTCCCGATTGATCCGTCGACGGCTAGCCGCGCCACAATTGGCGGCATGGCCGGCAACAACAGTTGCGGGGCACGCTCTATCCGTTACGGCAATATGGTCCACAATGTGCGTGCCATTGACGCTATCACCGCTGACGGAGAGTGTTGGCACTTCGGTCAAGTGCCGGCAGATCTTAATGAGCTCGCCGGCAATCCAAGTTATCGCGATCTCGTCGAACGCCTACGGCGAATTATTGCCCGCGAGTCCGTCGAGATCGAGACGCGTTTACCGAAACTGCTGCGACGCGTCGGTGGCTACAACATCGATACCATAACAGCAGATGGCCATAACATGGCACAGCTGCTGGTCGGCTCTGAGGGAACGCTGGCATTTTTTACAGCGATCGAACTCGAGCTGCGGCCGCTGCCGACCCACAAAGTGCTCGGCATCTGTCAGTTCTCTAGATTCTACGACGCCATGGATGTGACGCGGCACATCGTCACACTGCAACCGGCGGCAGTAGAACTCGTTGATCGCACCATGGTGGATCTAGCACGCGATATTCCCGCTTTCCGCGCCACCGTCGACCAATTGGTTCGCGGTGAGCCTGAGGCGTTGTTGCTCGTCGAGTTCGCCGGCGAAAATCATCACGAACAACTGCGTCATCTTGATGCTTTAGACGAACTCATGAGTTCGCTTGGCTTTGTCGGGGCGGTGACGAAAGTCTCGGACCCCACATTTCAGGGCGCAGTTTGGGAGGTGCGCAAAGCAGGTCTCAACATCATGATGTCCATGAAGGGTGACGGCAAGCCGGTGTCCTTCATCGAAGACTGCGCCGTCGGGTTAGATGACCTGGCCGAGTATACTGATCGCTTAAACGAGGTGTTTGCAAAACACGGCACAAGTGGCACTTGGTATGCACACGCTTCAGTCGGATGCCTGCATGTGCGTCCCATCCTCAATATGAAAACCGAGACCGATGTTCGCAAGATGCGCGCCATCGCGGAAGAGGCCTTTGCTATGGTTCGCGAGTACAAAGGATCCCACTCTGGTGAACATGGTGATGGCATCGTACGATCCGAGTTCCACGAAAAAATGTTTGGATCCAAGATCGTGCGTCTGCTCGAAGAAATCAAGGACAGTTTTGATCCAAAAGGCCTGCTTAATCCCGGCCGTATTGTGCGGCCACCGCGCATGGATGATCGTCGTCTTTTTCGCTACCCACCCGATTACAGGCCGCAAGACATCAAGACCGCATTGGACTGGTCCGAATGGGGTGGCTTGGCTGGCGCAGTTGAGATGTGTAACAACAATGGTGCCTGCCGAAAGTCCGATCCTGGCGTCATGTGTCCATCGTATCGAGTTACCGGCGACGAGCGGCACGTCACCCGCGGACGTGCCAACACGCTTCGCCTCGCTATAACTGGACAGCTTGGCGCAAATGCCCTCACCTCGAGTGCCATGGCTGAAACCATGGATCTGTGTATCGCTTGCAAGGGTTGTAGACGTGAATGTCCCACCGGTGTAGACATGGCTCGCATGAAGACCGAATTCCTCTACCACTATCGCAAGCGCCATGGCCTTCGCACTAGAGATCGCATGATTGCCTACTTGCCACACTACGCACCCTGGGTCGCGAGGCTTGGCCCTTTGCTTAACCTGCGAGATCGACTTCCCGGGCTGAGAAAACTGAGTGAGCTCATGATAGGTTTCAGCGCACGACGCAGCTGGCCTCGGTGGCAGCGCGATTTCTTTTCCGCTAACGCACCGTCAAATACAGCCAACCACAATAACGATTGTGAGGTTGTGCTGTTTGTAGACACATTCAATAACTATTTTGAGCCTGAAAATGCACGCGCTGCGTTGGATGTCTTGACTAAAGCTGGCTATCACGTGCATCTGCCGAGGGCACTAGAGGGCCGGCGACCACTCTGTTGCGGGCGCACACTGTTAAGTGTGGGTCTGGTTGACGAGGCCAAGAAAGAAGCTAAACGTGTTATCGGTGCGTTACGGTCATACGTCGAGCGCGGCATCGCTATCGTGGGGCTTGAACCTTCATGTCTTCTCACACTGCGTGATGAGTTCAAGGCCATGTTGCCGGGGGACGAGAGCAACGCGTTATCCGAGCAAGCGATGTTGTTCGAAGAGTTTATCGCACGCGAAAGCGATGGTGATCACTTAAGACTCTCGCTAGCACCAGTCCAGTGGCCTCGAGCCTTACTACATGGCCACTGCCATCAAAAGGCGTTCGGCGCGATGGCGGCAACTGAACGTACCTTGCGGATGGTACCGGACCTCGAAGTCGAGGTAATCGAGTCGAGCTGCTGTGGCATGGCCGGTGCCTTTGGCTATGAGGTGGAACATTTTGATATTTCTAATCACATGGGCGAGCTATCACTGTTGCCAGCGGTAAGAGCAGCCGCTACTGATACAGTCATCGTTGCCGACGGATTTAGTTGTCGACACCAGATTCGCGACGGCGCGCAGCGTGAAGCTACACACATCGTCCGCATCCTGCAGTCGGCTTTGACCCAATGACGACAGGAAGCCACTGCCATGCGTTCAGTTCGATCGAAAGCAGCGATTAGCAATTCCAGGATAGCGCGTCCATGAAAATATCAGCGCTAGCGACCCTACTGACAGCTCTGCTTCTATTTACAAGCGGCCCATTCGCAGGCAATACATTCGATAGGCCCGTCTACCCGCCGTCGACGCCTATGCCGGCCCTATCGGTCCGCCATGTGGATCAACTAGTCGTCAATACTTCAGATTTCGAACGAACAGTAGCTAAGAATAAGTGCGAATCTCAAGGAATTCGAGAGATAGTTGAGTTGATGAAGAGTGAGAGATTTGAGGAGCTGTGGATATTTTTGCCTGAAGCTTGTAGCTGGATTGAAATCGGCAGACATGTAACCTCTGGACCTGATGAAGCAACTATTAGAGTCGATAGAACATACCTAGCAACGGCGATGGTCAGTCATAAGGAACTCCACTTGTATCATTTTCACCCGCTTGCCTATTTCGAGAGGTGCAAGGACAAGATTAGGTGCGATCAATTCTCTCTACCAATCGCGGCAGGCCATATTTCCGAGCAAGGGCTCATATCGAACTTAAGGTACTCTATGCCCAGTGCAGAGGATATATATTTTATGATGGATGTTTCGTGGGAATTCGATCAACGCCGTGGTGATGATGGACGGATCATGAACAATGTTGTAACGCCTTATGGCGTCTTAAGTTATGCTTTAACCGACGCGGGTGAGGAAAAGTTTTTCAAAGAACGAAGTCTTAGAACCGGCGGATTGTATATAAAACTAAAAGCAGCCAACGCGCTGCTGGATGACCAGATAGCCACCATCATCAAGAAGCATCCTAATGATATAAGAGAGGCATTGGAGCAACTTGTACAAAGCCTAAATAGCAAGTATCTTCGAGTCACTTATACGCCTCTCTGACCATCGCAGTGCCAGATGGATACTTCTAGTAAACAAGAAACTATGCTTGAAAAGCATAACGTCTAAGGGCAATGGTAGGCCAACATTTGGCGAACACCGTTACGCAAGGCCTTCCATGACGGTAGGAGGAACATCATGACCCATTGGGTACGGTTTGAGCATCGCGGCGATACGAAGTTCGGTACCCTGCAGAACGACACCATTACGATTCACCTAGGCGATATGTTCACGACTTCGGAGCCAACGTCGGAGACTGTTTCTCTAGATGAGGTTAAGATTCTAACACCGACGGCGGCGTCTAAAATGGTTGCGCTTTGGAACAACTTTCACGCCATGGCTGCCAAGTTCGACCTGGCAATTCCTGAGGAGCCACTTTACTTTATAAAGTCCACGGGTTCGTTTCTGGCATCCGGCGAAACCATACGACGCCCAGCCTCATATGACGGTCGCGTAGTGTTCGAAGGGGAACTTGGAGTTGTAATCGGGGAAGTTTGCAAGGCGGTTGCCGAGGCTGACGCCGATCGATTTATTTTTGGTTACACCTGTGTCAACGATGTCACCGCTTTCGAGCTAATAAATAAGGATTCGTCCTTTGGGCAGTGGACACGCGCCAAAAGCTTCAATACCTTCGGTCCTTTTGGCCCGATAATCGCGACGGGGCTAGCTCCGGTGGAACTTACGATCAAAACTATCCTGAACGGAGAGGAGCGCCAGAACTACCCCGTAAGCGACATGATCTTCCCGCCAGCGAAACTTGTCAGCCTGATCTCCAAAGATATGACGCTTTTTCCGGGCGATGTCATTACCTGCGGAACCTCAGTCGGCGCGGGCTCGATGAAGCCGGGATGCACTATCGAAGTCGTTATCGACGGTATTGGCTGCCTTAGAAATTCGTTTGAATGAGTGGAAACAATATGTACGTGCTGCCGGTCTATGCCTTAGGGTGGTTGCCCTAGCAGAATGCCAAACCAGGGCCCAATCGAGATCAGAGCCTAAACACCCACAATAGGAGATAGCCATGCAAATATGTGTTATCGGTGCCGGTGCAATCGGCGGATTAATGGGCGCCAAACTCGCCTTGGCCGGCGAGGAGATTACGTTTATCGAACGCGAGGGGCCGCATTTAGCGGCTATCAACAAAAATGGCCTAAAGCTGCTGATGCACGACGGCGAAGAGCTACTAGTCCGCGATTTCAGGGCAATTGCCGACATGGAGAAGGCCGGTACGCAAGATCTCGTCATTATCGCCGTCAAAGCGTACCAGATCCCGTCGATCGCACCTGCGATGCGGGTGCTTTTCGGGCCAGAGACGGTGGTGTTAACGATCCAGAATGGGATCCCGTGGTGGTACTTCCACAAGCACGGCGGCCAGTTCGATGGCCGGTGTATCGAGGCCGTGGATCCAGGCGGCGAGATCAACGCCAACATCGAGCCCGAGCGGATTATCGGTTGTGTGGTTTACCCGGCGGCGGCAGCGGTTGCGCCCGGCGTAATCAAGCATGTCGAAGGCAACCGCTTCCCCGTGGGTGAGCTAGACGGTTCCCATAGCGACCGGGTGGAAAGAATTTCCCAGACATTGTCGAAAGCGGGGTTTAAGTCCTTTGTGCTAGATGACATCCGTTCTGAAAGCTGGCTGAAGGCCTGGGGCAATTTGTCTTTCAACCCGATCAGCGCTTTAACGCAGGCCACCCTGGTCGACATCTGTCAATTCACCCCCACCCGTGAGCTCGCGGCAAGAATGATGGAAGAGGCTCAGGCGATCGCAAATAAACTCGGTATCCAGTTCCGTCACACGATTGAAAAACGGATCGCCGGAGCCGAAAGCGTGGGTAAACACAAAACGTCGATGCTGCAGGATGTCGAAGCGGGTCGGGAGCTCGAAATCGAGGCGCTGGTGGGCGCCGTGGTAGAGTTGGGAAGGCTCACGCATACGCCGACGCCGCATATCGACGCGATCTACGCGTGTACCAAGCTGCTCGATAAGATTATGCGCGAAGAAAGTGCGGGAGTCGGGTTAAACAACGTGGCCTGATCGCGCGGTCAGCACGCAGTGTCGCCATACAATCGAAAGGCGGACCGGGGGCGCGAAGAGCGGCAGTGAACACGAAACCTCAACGCGGCAGGATCTAGCCCACATTTCTCACCAGTTATCTACTCGATCGCTATTCCCGACACGATTCTACCTCCCACATCCATGTGGTCGTGCGACTGTGTATCTGCCCGCGTCTACGGCGTTGCGCTCGGAAAATATGCTCAACGTAGTGTAAAACTACGCCTCCGCGTATTTTCTCGCGCGCGCCTTGCCGCCAGCGCTTCGCCCCTGCGCTTCGCTGTCCCTGCGTCGCTTGGCGGGCCGGCCCAAGCCTTCCTGGCTTGGGCGTTCGCCGGGATAACAGTCCACCGGACTGTTGTCTTTTTCCGGCTCACCCACAGCCATCTCCGCGCCCTCGTGACGATACCCGGTGAGAAATGTGGGCTAGAGGCAGAGCGTATACTCGACATCAAGGTCTACTCGGCGCTGGGGTCGAATGAATGAGACCTATCCTACGCCGACGCCACACATCGATGCGCTGTACGCGTGCGCCGAGCTGGCCGATTAAGTAATGCGCAAAAAAAACTGACGATCGAGCGGTATGGCGTCGCCGCTAATGGGCAGCCCAGGACCCCGCGGAGGGATGTGTGCTGCTAGCGGGCAGTGGCAACGCGACGCAGATCAAGCGCTCACATAAACATCAGATCAGTTACCCGTCATCGCCCGTGTCGTTCTTACCTTCTCTGAAAGTCCGTACAAAGTCGGCAATTACCATGCCCAGAACGCCAATAATGATGATCCAAAGCGGAATAGATTCTATCCTCAGGGCGTAATACCCCAAGAAAACAACGACCATCACTGCGGCAGTTACCCCGCTGATTAGTGTAAACATGAAACGTCGATGCCTCCGTCAGTTTTCAGTAACTTTTGTGAGCCAGCGGGCCGTCCGCAACAGCCGTGCGTCGTCGCCTTTCGGCCCGACCAGTTGCACGCCTATTGGCATGCCGCTTGCCCCCTGCAGCAGTGGGAGCGTAATCGCGGGCGTCCCGCACAGCGTCC
>LKGT01006086.1_pt1 | contig 10736 bp, 11 predicted proteins | sample 503861 | NCBI WGS metagenome assembly LKGT01 (sample SAMN04113194, study PRJNA297058) | marine sediment metagenome | biome: marine benthic biome; feature: marine benthic feature; material: marine sediment; isolation source: sediment sample collected at the water-sediment interface from the South......
CGGTGCCGCCCTGTCCGGTGGTGATCGGGTTTGAGGGTGTTGGCATCGTCGAAGGTGTCGGCGAGGGCGTGGCCGAGTTTCGGGCCGGCGATCGAGTGGCGTACGGCATCCCGCCCCTGGGCAGCTACTCGGAGGTGCGGAACTATCCCGCCGACAAGCTCTTACACCTCCCCGACGGGCTCGACGACAAGCAGGTTGCGGCGCTTCTGATGAAGGGCATGACTGCGCACTATCTGCTCCACCGGACCTATGCCGTACAACCGGGTGACACGATCCTGGTCCATGCGGCGGCCGGCGGCATGGGGCTGATCCTATGTCAATGGGCCAAGGCCCTCGGAGCGACAGTCGTCGGCACCGTCAGCACGGAGGAAAAGGCCGAGGCCGCCCGCGTGGCGGGTTGCGATCATCCCGTCGTCCGGTCGCGACAGAGCTTCGTCGACGTCGTSCGGSKCGWGGACTTTCCGCTCGTCGAGAACGTGCAAAAAGGGCTGCGCAGCCGCGGCTACCGCCAAGGCCGCTTCATCGTCGACGACGAGCGCAGTTACATCTCCGAGCACGCGGTGCACGATCTGCAGCTCAAGGTGCTGCGCGCCCTGGGCGAGATCGACTGAGATTCCCTTTCAATCGATAACAAAAATATAACGGGGTCAGACACCATTTTAACTGTTTTAAATCAATCGACAATAAAGGTGTCTGACCCCGAAATTCAGAGCTATCTGATGGATGCCGGTGGCGCCTAGGCCGGGTCGCGGTGCAGCACGCCGGTCAGGCAGCCGAAGCCGCCGGCAGCCTTGACCAGTTCGCGCGCGCGCACCGTGACGCAGTCGATGCCGAGCCCTTCGTAGAACGCCTGGATGACGTCGTAGCMGGCGTTGAGCAGGATSAGCGGCGCAAGGACGGCGAAGGTGCGCACGGGACGGACCTTGAAAAAAATGGCTGTGGTCCGCGTTATGGGCCGATATGGTTAACAACGCCTTAACCGGTTTTCTCGGGCGGGGATCCGGGGCGGCAGGAATGCAAATCCCTGCTTCCGTCTGCTCCGCGCGCGGAAAGGMKMGAKMNAGRRSGKCGGCGWNNCGTCCCCGCCGACGCCGGGATCGAAAGCAGGTGGAGGTCAGCGAAGCCCCSRTGACCGTCGTGCTACCCGATAACGGTCGATCKRCTGGMTGACYMCRRCACGGTCTTTGTTGACAGTGAGGGGRGAGCGCCAGATGGTGGACCACTCATCAGGTTGGCCAGGGCAATGATCRTCGATCGCGTGAAATCTCTGCTCGAACGCTGCGGCACCCCTGACMCCGTCTTGCCRCCGACGGATCTATATAACGAAGGGTGGATGCTCCGGCTCGTCCTSGACTGGCTCCAYCGCAACAGMCACAAGAATGAMMGSTTGTGCCYRCCGTTTCCYGAMGGCGCCGAKTGGTATTCGGAGGCGCTCTTGCCTTCTGCYTTCTTCGCCAGGTCCCRRGGAGACAAGCTTGCCGAGTCGCRMACCCACGCCGATGGGGTGATCGGCGATTTTTCCATCGGCGACARCGGCAAAGGCGACCTCGCGCTGCGRACCGRCGCCCGGYGTTTCGTTGTGRTCGAAGCCAAGATGTTCAGCAAGCTTTCGMCGGGCGTYACCAACGCCARMTACTATAACCAAGCCGCCCGAAACGTCGCCTGYATCGCGGAACTGGTCYGCCRCGCCGRTCTTCGCCCRGATCAWTTCGRAACGCTTGGGTTTTTTGTCGYGGCCCCCCAATCTCAGATCGASGACGGCRTCTTTTCYGAATACATGACGCGMGACTCGATCATGRMAACGGWCGCCMRGAGGGTCGCCGAATACGGCGGCSAAAAAAAGGATTGGTATGACCACTGGTTTGTTCCCGTCGCGGAGCACGCAACCATTGCGACGGTCTCTTGGGAGGAGATCGTTTCCGGCATCAGCGGGCTCGATGCGCCCTTCGGCGCGGACCTAGAGGCCTTCTATGCAAACTGCCTAAAGTTCAACCGGGCGGCTTTCAATTGAGGCAATCCTGAGCGAGAGACCGTCGTGCTGCCGGACAACGGTCGATCGGCTGGCTAGGATCAGTAGTACTTCCTTACTTGAGCCGACCGAGGATCACCCCGTACCTCGGAGTCCCAGCATACGCGAACAGCTGAACCTGGCCGAACAATAACTTTCGGTCGGTGTCTTCGTGAAGTACCACGCGATGCAGCATCCTTTCAAACTTGCTTAACGGCCCCTGGAAAGTGCCGACCCAACGACCAATATCATCGCGTTCCCCGCGGATTGCTGGAAGAACAGCGGCCTCCTTGCCTTCAATACGATCCAATGCACCTTCAGCCCAGGCGTGGCAGTAGGCGATCTTTCCAACCATCCTAGCGAGAGCGGCGGGTTTAAAGGGCAATTGTGTCACACGAATGCCATCCGCTGCTTGGTCGCGGGCGACTTCTTGCGGATCTCGACCAAACGAGTATGTCGCCGCGCCCGTTACCGTGAGCCCGCCCGCATAACTGCCTGGGGAGAGAAATCCAGGTGGTGCGAAAATCGGGAATGTGACGAGCACTGGTGCGGCGTCTCGTGTGAGGTCGACATGTTGCTCGCCGTCTTTCCCAGTCAGCGTCACAGAAACCGATGAGGGAGCGTTCGCATGCTTACTCCGCGACTTCATGCCGGTCTGGACGCGGACAAGCCCGAACATGCTACGTAAGACCTCTTGTTCAAACTGGCTCGTAATTTTTGCATGCTCCCTACAACTCGCCTTTCTAAGGACCGCAGCACCCTGCGCACCGCCTGGATAGAGCCCGTGGGGCACGATATGCTCGCGTTCCAAATCTTCGGTTGCGCCGCAGTAAATACAGCTGCCCACCAATGGGTAGTTGGCCTTTTCAAGATCCGTGATCATTGAGAGCCTATCTCCTCCCGTAGGAGAACTATCACCAAGGACTATTTCGCTGCCGGTCTCGACCCACTGCCTGAGTGATGCAGATCAGAGCAGATCAGATCAGAAACGTGGGCTTGGCGCCATCGGTGGAGGCGGGAGAACAACAAGGTTACGGGCCCTCTCGGCCAAGTCAAGGCGGGCTTGCAAACATCTTGCAAAAGCGGAGCAGGCCCGAAGCCCCGTGGCCTCCAACCGACTGACAGGGATTCAAGAAATGGTGCCCAGGGGCGGAATCGAACCACCGACACGCGGATTTTCAGTCCGCTGCTCTACCAACTGAGCTACCTGGGCCCAGGCGCGGAAATGACCGACGGGCTTATAGAAGAGATCGGTCCGGCTGTCCAGCGCCGCCCGCCCGGATCACCCAAGACTGCCGGCGCCGGCGGGCGAGATATCATCGGCACCCTGCAACTTGCCGACACCCATGTGGCCCTTCAGGCAATTTCCCTAGAAATAGGCCCCGGCCTAGTCGAGCACCCCGGCCTAGTCGAGCACGATATCGTATTGCTCGGCGCCGTAGCCTCCATCGGCTTCGAGCGCGACCTCACGGCCCAATGAGGCCTCGAGCGCCTCGAGCGCGGCGCCCGCCTCGCCCCTCAGCGCCTCGATCACCTGGGGCCGGGCGAGTATCGTGATCGCCCCGCCGGGCCTCTGCCTCGCTTCCCGCGCCGCCTCGCGCATGATGCGGTAGGCCAGCGCCAAGGGCGTCAACGCGCGCCCGGCGCCCTGGCACCGTCCGCAAACGCCGGTCAGCATCTCGGCCAAGGGTTCGCGGCCCCGCCGGCGTGAAATCTCCACCAGGCCGAGATCGGAGAAACCGGTCGAGCGGCCGAAGGCGGGATCGCCGGCCAACGCCCCCTCGAGCGCCGCCAGCACCCGCGCCTGGTGTTCTTCCGTCTCCATGTGGATGAAGTCGATGACGATCAGTCCGGCGAGATTGCGCAGGCGCACCTGGCGGGCGATCTCCACCGCCGCCTCGAGGTTGGTCTCCAATAGGGTCTCGGCGAGATTGACGCCGCCGGTATGGCGGCCGGAATTGACGTCGATGGCGCTCAAGGCGTGGGTGGTCTCGATCATCAGGTGTCCGCCGCAGGCGAGCTCGACCTTGGGCGACAGCGCCAGATCGATCGCCTCCTCGACGCCATAACGCTCGAACAGGGGCTCATCGTCGGTGTAATGATCGAGCAAGGGTTCGATCATTGGCAGGAACCGCGCCGCGTAGCGCTTGGCGGCGGCGAAGGCCTCGGCGTCGTCGATCAGGATGCGCCGCAACGATTCATGCGCCCGGTCGCGCAGGACGCGCACGATCGGGTCGGGTTCTTCGAAAATCAGCGCCGGCGCCTCGGCGTTCGCGCTCCTCTCCTCGAGAGCCGACCACGACTCGCGCAGATAGGCGGCGTCGCTTTCGAGATCCACCATGGTGGCGCCCGCCGCCGCCGTCCGCAGGATGAAGCCCTCATCGGCGTCGGCGATTCCTTGCATGATTTCGGCGAGCCTCGCGCGCTCGGCCTCATCGGTGATGCGCCGCGAGATCCTGATCCCGTTCTGCTTGGGGGCGTAGACCAGGTAGCGTCCCGGCAGCGTCAGGTTGATCGTCAGCCCCGCGCCCTTGCCGCCCTGGGACGCCTTTTGGACCTGGACGGTGACGGTCTCGCCCTCATGCACGGTGACGGGCGGCGGCGGTTCCTCTTCTTCGTCCTCGGCGGCGCGCCGCCTTCTCAGGCCGAGGAAGCCGGCGCGCTCGAACCCGATCTCGACGAAGGCGGCCTCCATGCCGGTGAGCATCCGGCTCACCCGGCCGAGATAGATGTTGCCGACGACGCCGGGGGAGGCATGGCGTTCGATGAAGATCTCGACCGCGCGGTCCGCCTCGATGAGCGCGATGCGGGTCTCGCCCGGCGCCACCGTGCACAGTATCTCGGCGCTCAACCGCCGCCCTCCCGGATTTCCTCGGGCGCGCATCCCAAGCCCAGGAGCAGGCCATGGGCCTCGAACAGAGGAAGGCCGACGACGTTCGAGTACGAGCCGTTGATCGCCCGCGCGAAGGCCCCGGCCCGTCCCTGGATGGCGTAACCGCCGGCCTTGCCCCGCCATTCGCCGGTCAAGAGATAGGCCTCGATTTCGCGCCTCTCCAGCCGCTTGAAGGTGACGATGGTGGTGACCAGGCGGCAATGGGCCTTGCCCTTGGGATCGACGACGCAAAGCCCGCCATGGACCCGGTGGCGGCGTCCCGAAAGCATCTCGAGGCACTGCCTGGCCGTGCCTTCATCCTCGGCCTTGGGCAGGATCCGCCGGCCGCAGGCGACCACGGTGTCGGCGCCGAGGATGACGGCGCCGGGATGGCGTCGGGCCACCTCGTGCGCCTTAAGCCGCGCCAGACGAATGGCATAGCGGGGCGGCGTCTCGCGCTTCTCGGGCGTCTCGTCCACCTCGGCGGGGTCGATGGCGCCGGGCTCGAAACCGATCTGGCGGAGAAGCTCCCGCCGGCGCGGCGAAGCCGAAGCAAGCACCAGCCCATGCGGCCTCCCCATGGGGTCTGAAGCTTATTTGAAACGAAAGATGATCCGACCCTTGGACAGATCGTACGGGGTCATCTCGACGTTCACCTTGTCCCCGGCGAGGACCCGGATTCGGTTCTTGCGCATCTTGCCCGAGGTGTGGGCAAGAATCTCATGGTCGTTCTCGAGTTTGACGCGGAACATCGCGTTCGGCAACCGTTCGGTCACCGTGCCGGAGAATTCAAGCAGTTCTTCTTTAGCCATTATTCCTCTTACCTTTGTCGAAGATTGCCGGAAAATGAAGGCGATAGCGCCATCGGTCAAGTCTTTTCGGCGCCTTTTGCCAAAAGCCATCCAGTAAACACTAAGTATTGGCCGTCGCCGAAATCCGGGAAAAACAAGGATCGAGGCACGATTCCCGCCGAGTTAGCGGTCGGATGGCCCATTGTGCTACCATCTCCGGCGCTTGGGAGGAGTCATCTGGGTAATGTGGGTTAAGGTCTTGAGACGGTAACGGACGGACAGAATGGCTGAAAACGAGGTTGCGAAACGGGTCTCAAAACTAGTCGTGGTCGCATCGTATCCCGCCACAATGGCTTTTGGTTATGTCCTTTTTGCAGTTTTGACGGGGGCGGGATCGCCGGTGACCTTGGCCTCTTTTATCGCGGTGCTGACGGGTGCTGTCCTGATCACGCTGCACGAGATCAAGTTGCCTTACCGTGAAGAGTGGAAACCGAGCGTCAAAGAAATTGGCGCGGACGCCGTATTCATGATTACGGTCCAGGTAGCMCTTCCGTACCTTATCTCCATATCCGYCGTGATCGCCCTTTCCGAGGCGTTGCGATCCAACGGCGTCACGATGGARATCCTTTGGCCATATGATTCRCCCGTCGCGGTGCAAGCCGGCCTCATGCTTCTGGTCGCTGACTTCTTTAGGTATTGGCTCCACAGGGCRTTTCACAAATTCACGCCYATGTGGCGATTCCACGCGGTCCACCACTCGCCTCATCGCCTCTACTGGCTGAACGTCGGTCGCTTCCACCCCATCGAGAAGGCCATCCARTATGCCGTTGACGCTCTGCCGTTTGCGCTATTGGGCGTCTCCAGTGAGGTGCTGGCGGCGTATTTCGYTTTCTACGGCATCAACGGTTTCTTTCAGCATTCCAACTGCCGAGTCCACCTGGGACCACTGAACTATCTCGTCAGCGGGCCGGAACTGCACCGCTGGCATCATTCTGAGTTGGCGAGCGAATCGGACAACAACTTCGGGAACAATTTGATCGTCTGGGACGTGTTGTTCGGAACCCGGTTTCTACCAAAGGACCGGGAAGTCGGGCCCCTTGGTCTACTAAACCGTAAATACCCGATGGGGTTCCTTGCGCAGATGAAAACGCCTTTCATCCCAGGTTTGGAGAATGGGTGACTGACGCCGTGCCCTCACTCATCGATGCCGCCGGTTACACAGCGTTCAAAGCCGCGCTAATCCTGACGCAACGCCGACCTTACCGTCGACTGGTCGACGGATCACAAACCCCCCGGGAGGTTCAAGAAATTCTCCTGCAACGCATTCTGACGGCGAATGCGGACACGGAGTTCGGCAAACGCTACGGATTTTCCCAGGTTGCGGATATAAACAGCTATCGAAAGGCGGTGCCCGTCCAGACCTACGAGAACTTGCGGCCTTTCATTGAGCGCCAGGAACTCACTCGCCAACGTTGCCTCACAATGGAGCAGCCGGTTTATTACCACCGGACCAGCGGTACTGTCGGTGAGCCCAAGAACATCCCGGTCACGGAGACCGGCTTGAGGCGCATTCGACGCCATCAGCAGGTCTCCGCCTATGCCCAGTCGTTGGCATCGGAAATCTTCCGAGGGAAGGTATTTGGCGTTACCGGCCAAGCCATCGAGGGGAAGATGGAGGGCGGCACGCCTTTCGGTTCCGCATCGGGTCTCCTTTACCAGAGCCAATCGAGGTTCGTGCGGTCCAGGTACGTACTCCCCGCGGCGTTGTCCGACATCGACGATTACGATTCCCGATATCTGGCAATGGCGGTCCACGGTCTGGCGGAACCGTCAGTCAGTTGCATAGCGACCGCAAATCCATCGACCCTCATGCGGCTCATATCGGTCATCAACGAGAACATYGACCCCATACTGGCCKCGGTCACATCGGGGCGCCTTCCGAAAGGCGTCTGCGCAGGCGACGGYGCAATAGACCGGCTCCGGCCGAATGCACGGCGCGCARACCAACTGGCCAGAGTGTTCAGAGAGAAAGGGACGCTYTCATATTCGGATATCTGGCCGAACCTCGGYGGCGTCGTTACTTGGACCGGCGGAAGCTGCGCCGTTCCACTTCGTGGTCTGGTGGGCYTGCTGCCCGACAAAACGATGATCATAGAACTCGGCTACGTGGCGAGCGAGWTTCGCGGGACCGTCAATATTGATGTTCAACGCAACGTCTGTCTTCCGACGCTATTGGACACTGTCTTCGAGTTCGTCGAGCGTGGGGCTTGGGAAGAAGGCTCCGGGGATTTTCTGTCCTTGCATGAACTCGATGACGGGCGAGAGTACTACATCTTCATCACCACTCCGGAAGGTCTCTACCGCTATGACATGAACGACATCATCCGCGTCACCGGGAAGGTGAACGAGACGCCCACATTAGAGTTCGTTCAAAAGGGCAAAGGCGTTACGAATATCACCGGTGAGAAGTTGCACGAAGCGCAGGTGTTGGATGCCGTCTTGGCGGTCCTGGAAGAAAGCGGCGCGCAATCGAACTTTTTCGTCATGCTCGCGGATCAAGGTAGCGCTCGGTACACACTCTTCGTCGAGATGCAGCGGCCCTCCGGCGGTGGGATCGACGCGGCGATATCCAACGATCTCGACGGGCGTTTGCGGGCGTCAAACATCGAATATGACGGCAAACGGGGAAGCGGCCGATTGTCGCCGTTGATCGTGCGGAGACTTCGCGCCGGTACGGGCGAGGAGTACAGGCGGAGCCGCATCGCCGAGGGACGACGGGACGCCCAGTTCAARTTCCTGCACCTTCAGTATASGCATGAATGTTCCTTCGACTTCGATTCCTTCRCSGAGYYGGGGTGAGYCMGATGCGTATTGAACGCTTGGACRTYTTTACMTTTCCGATCCCGTTCAAGGTGGTCTTTCGCCAYKCCTCGGCGAAACGCGATCGGGCCGAAAACATCATCGTCGTCGCGCGTTCWGAGTGCGGACGGGTCGGCTACGGCGAAGGATGTCCGAGAAGTTACGTGACCGGCGAAACACTTCGATCCAGCGCCGCATTCATCCAGCGACACGAAGAGACGATCGTCGGAAACGTTCAAGATATTGACGGTCTGAAAACGTGGATCGACGCCAATCGCGGTGCCATCGATCAAAACCCCGCGGCGTTCTGCGCGGTTGAGTTGGCGCTCCTCGACCTGTTCGGAAAAATCGCCGGGCGGCCCATCGAAGACGTCCTCGGTATTCCGCGCCTTAGCGGAACCTACCGTTACTCCGCCGTCTTGGGTGACGCCCCTTACTTGGCTTACTGGTGGCAGTTTCGACGCTACTGGGGCCGTGGATTTCGTGATTTCAAGGTGAAGCTCTCCGGCGACCCCGGCCGTGACCGGCGTAAGATCAGTGTGTTCCGAAAGATGACGGACCCTGCTTTGCGGATCCGGCTTGACGCCAACAATCTTTGGCACTCCGCGGACGACTGTATCAGTCACATCAACGGCCTCTCGTACGACTTCTTCGCCATCGAGGAGCCGCTACAGGAAGGCGATCTCTCGGGCTTTAAGCGCGTGGGCGAGGAATGCCGGACGAAGATTATCCTTGATGAAAGCCTGTTACGACCTGAGCAGATGGACACTCTCGACGACGCAAGCCGGTGGATCGTTAATCTGCGGGTGTCGAAAATGGGTGGTGTCTTGCGATCGATGGAAATTGCCCGGAAAGCAAAAAAGCGGCGCATCGGGATCATCGTCGGCGCCCAAGTCGGAGAGACCAGCATTCTCACCCGTGCCGCACTCGCGGTGGCCAGCGTCTGCGGAGACGCTCACCTAGCGTCCGAAGGGGCGTTCGGAACCTACTTACTGCAGCGCGACCTGACGTCCCCGAGTTTGATGTTCGGTCCCGGAGGAAATCTCGTTTATGGAAATATCCTCGACCCCGGGTGCCCCGGACTGGGCTTAAGCATCGACGACAAAGCGCTCGTTCTAGCGGCTTGATGGAGCTGCGCGGCCCCCGTTCTATGGAAGAACTCATCGGATATGAGAGCGCTCGGGGGGACATCGACATCATGCCGAAAGCCTGTCACGGAAAGGCCGACGCCGAAGTCAAATCGCTCATCGTTACGGCAGTTCAGTCGGAGAAGTCACGGTCGGAATGGGAGTAACTCGTCGGTCCCATAATATGCCAGTGGGCACGCAACTGTATCTGTAATTGTGCAAGGGATAAGCATAAGTGCAAGGAGCACGCCACCAAAAAGGGTGAAATTGGTCGACTCTAAACAAATACGACATAAGGACCAAGCACAGAATGACAAGAATAACCCGTCCCAGAATAAGCCCCATTGCCGAGTTGGATAGACGCGGTAAGCTGAAAGTCCATCCCAGAATAAATCCCATTACCGAAGCGGGAATCCCGTAGTAAATGATAACGCCAAWAGACCAAAATGGACCSYRCTGCAGAAATTGTGTCGACACAACCGGGATTATTGTTGAAACAAAGAGGGCCAGCGCCCACCACCTAGCTTCACGGACCCCACCAACTCTTTTTTGAGGCTGATTTTCGTCTTTGCGGTCGTTCTCGTTGGTCATCATCGTCGATGGGCGCTTTTCTACATATTCTGTTGTCTGATCGATTTGCGGTTCAAGGTTRGCACCRAAATCCGKGRAAAACAAGGATCGRRGCGCGATYCCYGCSGWATACCGCCYYRCCCCMGGTTGAAYGCAKGTRAATCACMCSTCGCSGGTTTTATTTACATWMGRMCYGMCCGCGCGCYCCAAATGACGGCCGGTCATTCCTTGCGCCCGATATTGAGCCGGATGGCGATGGAGAGCGCGTGGGCGTCGAGACCCTCGGCCTTCGCCAGCGTCATCGCCGCCGGGCCGATGRSRKCNGARGMKCGSKKCRNNGCAGSMNAYGMYGNAGGTGCGCTTGAGGAAATCACCGACGCCGAGGCCGGAGGCGTAGCGCGCGCTGCGGTTCGTCGGCAGCACGTGGTTGGGCCCGGCGACGTAATCGCCGATGGCTTCGGGGGTGTAACGGCCGAGGAAGATGGCGCCGGCATTGCGTACCTCATCGG
>LKGT01011536.1_pt1 | contig 10734 bp, 10 predicted proteins | sample 503861 | NCBI WGS metagenome assembly LKGT01 (sample SAMN04113194, study PRJNA297058) | marine sediment metagenome | biome: marine benthic biome; feature: marine benthic feature; material: marine sediment; isolation source: sediment sample collected at the water-sediment interface from the South......
CATTTTGGTTTTTGATTAATTCATGAATTTTTTTAATGTAATTTTTGTCTCCGAGTATGGAATCTAGCAATAAAGCAGATTCGGTATCTTTTTTCTTGTTATAATTGAATTCCTTTAGAATTTCCCTATATCTTGAATTCCATCCTGAAATCATCATATGACTCAAATTAGTATGGTTCATCATAAACCATATGACMAAACTTGGAAMTGTAGGCGTGGGAGGRAAAAATCCTATTCGTATWATGGGRATTTTAAACACTAGTCCTGAGTCGTTTTATAAAAAATCCATAAAAACTACAAAACAAAACATTTCAAACACAATAAAAMAGATGGAACTTGATGGRGCTGATTTTATTGATGTTGGYGGAATGTCAACTGCTCCCTATTTATCCACACWAGTTTCTGAAAAATTAGAATTTAATCGAATTTCAAATGCAATAAAAATTATTCAAAATGTTTCAAAYCTTCCTATTTCTGTAGATACATGCAGAGCAAGTGTAGCAAAATCTGCAWTGGACCTAGGAGTTGATATCATAAATGATATTTCTGGTTTAAAATATGATAATAAGATGATTGATGTTATTTCAAATTATAATCCRTCATTAATTTTGTGTTCATTTGATACTAAAAGAGTATCTGGAAATCAAACTACAACAAAAAATCTTCTAAAGCAAAGCATTGACATTTTAAAAAAAATTGGATTTCCTTCAAATAAAATAGTTTTAGATCCTGCAATTGGATTTTTTAGAAAATCTGGAAAAGGTTCYTTTTTTACYAAAATAAGATCTGATGGRTTTGTRAGAGATCTTCAGRTTATACAAAACTTAARATCAATAAAACAAAAATACCCAATTTTGATMTCAGTTTCAAACAAGTCCTTTATTGGAAAACTCTTGGGWAAAGAAAATCCAAATGAWCGACTRTTTGGATCTATTGCAGCAGAGGTRGTATCTGTTCTAAAYGGTGCTGATATAATCCGGACTCATAATGTTTTAGAGACAAARGATGCGGTTGTGGTAGCCTCAAAATTATCTMAAAGAAACAAAGGCTTATAATCAATATTTGACYYTCTTTMCAAGGTTCAGTTGGAATTTAAAGAAGGGTTAACTTTTGATGAYGTTCTTCTTGTRCCCAAGTATTCTGAYATTACYAGCAGATCTCAAACCAATTTAAGCACAAAACTATCTCGAAATATCTCACTTAACATCCCATTTATCAGCGCYAACATGGATACTGTCACWGAATCTGYAATGGCWGTAGTMATGGCYCGTRCAGGAGGAATAGGAATTATTCACAGATTTTTAGCCATTCAAGAACAAGCAAATGAGGTTCTTAAAGTTAAAAGATCTGGAAGTGTCATCATAGAAAATCCATAYACAATCAATCAAGATAAAACTGTACAAGATGCCATTAATTATGCGGAAGAAAAGGAAGTCTCTGGACTTTTAGTAGTRGACTCTGACTCTAAACTTGCAGGGATTGTAACCGATAGAGATCTATTATTTGAAACAAATGCTACTACTCTAATCAAAGATGTAATGACTAAAGATGTTGTTACAGCTAAACMTGGWACAAGTMCAGAAGAAGCYAAAGAAATTTTGCATAAACAYAGAAWAGAAAAATTACCAATTGTAGATGAATCMGGTTCCATTAAGGGCCTTATCACWRGTAAAGACATTACAAATATTGAGGACTATCCTTCAGCATCAAARGACAAAAAAGGAAGACCTCTTGTTGGTGCTGCAGTTGGAGTAAAAGGTGACTTTTTGGAAAGAACAGAGGCTCTTTTGGATGCTGGAACTGATGTACTAGTAGTAGACATTGCACATGGTCACAGCGAAAATGCAATTAATACAGTTAGAAATATYAAAAAAGCATTTCCTGACTGTGAATTAATYGCCGGAAACATTGCAACAGCCAAGGGAGCTGAGGATTTAATCAAWGCWGGRGTGGATGCAGTCAAGGTAGGKGTAGGKTCAGGTTCAATTTGTATAACTAGAGTAATTACTGGATCTGGTGTACCACAATTGACCGCAGTACTGGATTGCRCCAAGATTGGCCGTGATCATGGAATTCCAATAATTTCAGATGGCGGAACAAGAACATCAGGTGATGCTACCAAAGCATTAGCTGCTGGAGCATCTTCTGTAATGATAGGAGGTATGTTAGGGGGAACAGATGAATCTCCAGGTACTGTACTSACCAAAAATGGAAAACGTTTCAAGGTTTACCGYGGAATGGCTTCTCTTGGAGCTTCCTTAGGAAGGAATTCTAAAGAAACAGGTTCAATTTCCTTTGATGATGATCTTAATGATTATGTTGCAGAAGGRGTAGATGCAATGGTTCCATACAAAGGAACAGTAACGGAYATTCTCAAACAATTAACGGGGGGTGTACGTTCTGGYTTAAGTTATTGTGGTGCTCATACTATTCTTCAAATGCAAGAMAATGCAGAATTTATTAAAATGTCWAGAGCTGGTTTTGCAGAAAGTCARCCTCATGATGTTTCAGTAATGTAGATAATTTTTTAAAAGGTGTAKGGAGACGTTTTATCATGCTTGCAACTAGAACCATAATTGGCATCATTGTAGGTATTGCAATTATGGGGATTGGAGTTTACTCTTTAGTTACTAGCTTAGGATTTTACACATTGGATGTTGATGAAACTTTTGAAATTGGAGAATCAACATCTTATCAAATTAGTGCAAATAAAGGCGCTCAACAACAAATGAAGATTACTGGAGAAAAATTTGATCTCAAGTCGTCCAGTCCTGGTGGTGATCTAGAAATTCCCTTAACAGCCTTTACAAAGGAAACCACACTAAATTGGGTACATTTAGAAGATGGTGTAACAAGAATACAAATTCAAAATACCGGTCCTTCTGAATTACATATACAGGCAACTCTTAATGTGACATCGGATCCAATAATGTTTACTTATCACTTTCTAGTTATCATATCCGGATTAATAATAATTGGATTTAGTATGGGATTTACCATAAGAAAACCAAAAGGATTCTAGYTCAATTTCGCAGAAGGGTATGAACCCAGAATTTTCATAAATATTGTTTCCTTTTTGATTTTYTCAAGCATCTCTRAGATTTGGAGATTTTTTGCATGGCCTTCAAAATCGACAAAAAAATTGTATTCCCARTTTGTTGATTTTGTCGGTCTTGATTCAATTTTAGTTARRTTGAYKTTGAAATCATGGAAATTTTTKATTATTCTGTAAAGAGCRCCAGGCTCATGTTTTATGGAAAATATTATKGAKGTCTTGTCGTTTCCAGTTTCTCCACTGGTTTTTTTGGATARAACTAGGAATCTRGTGTAATTATTTAGATTATTGGCAATATTTTCTGATATTACTGGCATTTGGTAAATCTCTGAGGCTGTCTTGCTTGCAATACATGAAACATTGWTTTTGTTTATTTCTTTGATTATTCTTACACTYCCTGCAGTATCATAAGTTGGAACAGTTTTCATRTGGTATTTTTGAATRAAATCTCTACACTGTCCTAAWGCTTGGGKATGAGAATATACAGTATCGACTTCTTCTAATTTTCCATTTCCAATTAAACAATGTTCAATTCTATGATAAATTTCACCCATAGCGTTTAGAGGTGTTGAATATAACAAATCATAACTTTCTCCAACGCTTCCTTCCAACGAATTTTCCACTGGTAAAACTGAATAATCCGCATTATCAGAGTTAGTGTTTTCTAAAACTTCTGCAAATGTTGGGAGTGGTATTGTTTCAATCTCCTCGGTAAAAAATGATCTTGCTGCAGCTTCACTATATGCTCCTCGCTCCCCTTGGAACGCTACCTTTATCATTTCTTATTCTCTCAGGCGAAAAAAACTACTGTTACCAAAGTTTGATGAAAGTTTTCTTTCATCAATCCATGAACATTCAGTACATTTTATGGCATCACGCATTGGCACAACCTTTCCACCACATTTTCTACATTTTGTAAATAATACTCCTAGATGTGGCTCATCAATTGTTGCATGTATGGTTCCATTAAGATGATTTAAAATTTTTAGAGTAACAATATCCTTTACCAAAGCAATATTTTTTCTCCTAATATTTCGTGTTGAACAAACGCACTCTACTTTTGAKGTTGTTGGCTTTTCATTAATGTARTCAATTGATACTGCAATCATTGAAGACATTACTGCWGCCACAGTACCAATCACAGTATCTCCAACTTGTGGTATGGATAACATCTTGGGATGCTTTATTCGTGCWATGCGAGTTGTTTTATCAAGRATTTTYTCTCCAACAGTAGABGCACGTACCATATCACCATCGTCAAAAGTATTGTAKCCAGCCTCATATTCTTCAATTGATGCRATTTTATCYCCAGGAAATGTTGCTGTTTCAGACATGTTGTGATTTCCAKTTTTATGATTATAATTGTTTATGGTCCTTGTATTAGGCAATCATATAACTACAAAACAATTCAAAAAATCATGAAGGCCTTAGTATATGATAAGTATACTACAGACGATGATTTTTCCAAAATTTTAAAAATTAAAGATATTCCTGAACCTAAACCACGACCAAATGAAGTTATCTTTAGGGTAAAATTTGCTGCACTGAACTATGATGATATTTGGGGSATGAGRGGAAAACCWCTGGCAATACCTCTTCCCCACATATCTGGAACAGATGCGGCCGGAGAAGTAATYGAGATCGGAGAAGATGTAAAAAATGTAAAGGTGGGTGACAGAATCGTATCTCACGGAAATATGTCATGTCGTATATGCAAAGCTTGTACTGAGGGACGMGAATACAATTGYAGAAATAGAAAGATTTGGGGATTTGAAACWGGCCCTCTTTGGGGGGGTTATTGCGAARTCACTCATCTTCCAGAAGTTAATGTTGTAAAAATTCCTGAAAATATAACTTACGAAGAAGCRGCAGCTGCATCCATGACTCTTTTGACGTCTTGGCATATGTTAGTAGGYAGAGCAAAGATTCAACCTGGACAATTARTTTTAGTTATGGGGGGAAGTTCAGGTGTTGGAAGCTTTGGAATYCAAATAGCAAAATTGTTTGGCTGTACTGTAATTGCAACTGCAAGTCCCGATAAACTAGATAAATTGTTAGAGTTGGGAGCAGACTATGCAGTAGATCATAGAAAAGATGATTGGCACAAAGAGGTTCGAGAAATTTCAAAAAAAATMYCYAAACCATWTGGAGAYATAWCTGGAATTGACRTAATTTTTGAACATATTGGWGGTTCCCATTGGAACAAGGAATTGRCTTTGCTAAAATTTGGRGCCACAATTGTAACTACAGGCGCTACYACTGGATATGACGCAAAAACAGATTTACGCCAAATTTTCTTTAAAGGAATTAACATTTTAGGCTCAACMCAAGGAACACGAGCTGAATTAGAACAAGGACTGTATTGGRTGTCTAGAGGTAAAATCAAAYCMATAATTGATTCTRTATATTCCTTRGAGCAAGCATCTGAGGCTCACACAAAAATGCTTAGAGGYAAGRGYCTTTTTGGAAAAATCTTAATGAAACCATAAATCYCTTRTGATTATGTCATCRAATCCCAARATYAATTCTGTTTTAGATGAGGSAAACAGATTATTTTTACTMGGAAAATTTCAGGAAGCAATTTCTTATTATGACAAAATTCTTGAGGAAAATCCAAACCATTTGGGATGYCTTAACAACAAAGGGTATGCACTAAGCAAATTGAAGGATTATGACTCTGCTTTACAGTGCTATGATACTGCATTGAAATTAGATCMTAACGATCTTCCTGTATTRRTAAATAAAWTATCTTCGTTACGAAAAAAAGGRAATCTAATTGAAGCACTSTCTAACTGTGATTCTATTTTAGAATCAAATCCCAATTACAATATTGCCTTATATCATARAGAAAGAATTTTGCTTTCCATGAAAAAATTTGAAGAGTCAATKGTKTGTTGTAACAAAATTTTGAARGATTATCCTAATAATGGTGATGTTCWATTCGATAAATCTTGTAATCTTGTTATGTTATCYAGAWTAGATGAGGCACTTGATAATTTAGAAAATTCHATATCTCAAGGAATCCAATATAARAYYAAAGCAAAAAARTCTAAATTTTTTGAAAAGCTACATGACAATCAAAGATYTCAAAATTTAATTTTATAACCARTGAGGGAGTTCAAAGTATTCTTCAATGTTTTCATTTCTTAATATTTTCAAAAGAGCATTACCTTGAGGAGATGATAAAACAGGCTTGTCAAATTGATTATCGGTTGATATTCTAGGACATGCCACTTGAATGAAGGCGTCTATTCCCTTTAGATTGTTTAATCTTTCACTTGTGATGTCAGTTAAGGCGAATAACTGAACTGTTTTTCCCTCTTTTTCTAATTCTTTTTTGAACTTTAATGCAAACAATTTAGATAATTGTCCTTCTTTGAGCCCAACAATTATTCCAAATGAGTTTGCCTCAGCYGCTTTGTAAATKGCAAGAGTWGCTTTCTTTTTTAATTTCTGCGCAAATTCTGTTACTTCTCTTACTTCATTAAARTACGGATCCAAAACATATGTAGGCATATTRGTTGATAAYGCGATTCCAGATGCATGAAAATTACTTTGTCCTARGAAGACGTAGCACTCTACTTCTTCTTTGAGTTTTGTAGCTGGRTAAAATTCACATCCAAAGACTTGACCATCATTTAATTGYCCTCCWCCTTTTCCAATTTTTACGTTAACTCCATTATTTGTTAAAATTTCTTTMACCTTTTCCRTTTGATGGAGATGCTGACTATCMGTTACAAGGCCAATKGTTTTTCCTGATAAAATCTCTGCACATTTTTTAGCAACACTGTCAAACTCWACATCATCAAAYGCATCAATYAAAATTACATTCTTCTCAATTGATTCAGTGTTAATTGTGTGACCAATGTTAAATTGAATTCCAGTGCCTAAAATTTTTCCAGCATTTGAATTCAAGTCACATGTTCCCCAMGTGGTGTCAGCTAAAACATACGCTGGRATTTCAAATTTCTTTGTAATATTYATAGCAGTTTGCTGAATTTGAGGTAAAATTCCATCRGGTCCATTTAGAGAAACTGAAGCTGGTTGTTTTGTTTGAATTTCTTTGAAGATTCTTTCTTCGTCTACTATGATCAATTTAACTACAAATTAAGCGATTTTAATTTAAACCAATAGTAAAACTCGACAACTAAAAATGTCTGTGATKGGATWAKKAATCAATGAATACTGCATGTACWCTTCACATTGGTTTTGATGATACGGATTCTCCAAAGGGCATGTGTACCACATTTTTGGCCTACAAAATTGTAGATTATTTAAAAAAACAAGATTYAGAATTTCTAGAATTTCCCAAATTAATTAGATTTAATCCAAATATTCCTTGGAAAACCCGCGGCAATGGAGCAGTATCTCTTAAAATCAGAACTAAAAATCCATCTAAAATCAAAAACAAAATTAAAAATTTTGTTTCCAAATATTCTGATACCAAAAATGGAGCAAATCCTGGTTTAGTTTTTTATGAAAACAAAACAATTCCTTCTCATTTTACGGAATTTAGTGAATTGGCTTTGTGGCAGYTAATTAATAGAAAYCAAGCAAAAAAATTTGCATCAAAAAATAATCTTGAAATTTTTTACAAAGGAAATGGACAAGGAYTAGTAGGAGCAATTGGTGCCATAGGATATCAATTCAATGATCACACTCTAGAATTACTAAGCTACAGGAGACCTTCAAAATTTGGAAAAGAAAGGAAAATTTCCTCTCAAAGCGTAAAAACTATGCAACAAAAAACATTTCCTCATACCTTCAATAGTTTTGATAATAAAAAATCCAAAGTCTTGATTACCCCACATGGTCCCGATCCTGTATTTTATGGGGTACGTGGTGAAAAGGTAGATTCATTATTGCGTGCAACAAAAATTTTGAAAACTGAGGAAAAATTAGCAGGTCACATGATCTTCAAATCTAATCAAGGAACAGGTGACCACTTGAAAAACACTTTTACCAAAATAACAATGAAACCCTATGCCTCAGGAATRATAACTGGTTATGTGTCATGTGAYCCAAAAATAGAGAARGGCGGACATGTATTTTTCTCAATTAATTGTGATGGAGATGAAATACAATGCGCAATGTACAAACCAACTGGAYTATCCTCTATCRCTCTWGGTTTGATCAARGGTGATAAGATATGTGTAGGCGGAGGAATWAGAAAAGCATCWARAAYYCATCCAAGRATTYTAAATCTTGAATTTMTWGATATYATTAWTCTTAAAAAAAATRTTGTAAAGTCAAGCCCACTTTGTAGGAAATGCAATAAAAAAATGAAATCAAAAGGGCAGAATCARGGRTATCAATGCGTAAAATGTGGTAGAATCTYRAAAAACAAAACTAATTTGGAAATTCCAAGAAAAATCAAAAAACAACTATACATTCCAGATGTTTCTGCCCACAGACATCTTAGCAGACCCTTAATTCGAGTGGGGAAGATTAATAGAAAATCTAAATTTGATGATTCGGTTTCGTGGTTTTCTGTATATGAGAATTAAGTAGCGGGGAGTAGATTTGAACTACTGATTTGTGGGTTATGAGCCCGCCGGGATGACCTAGTCCTAATTAGTCTGACTTCCCCACCCCGCTGATCCGTAAATGAAAATGGGCCGTATATACGCGTTATCCAAGTCTTGAAAGTAATTAATATGAATTGAAAAGATCAAATTTTCATGGATAAAAGACTAAGGATTGCAGGTATTGTGGGAGCAATAGCCTTTTCAATTATGGTCTTGACATCACCAAATGATCCTATTCCTCTTCCAGAACCCCCATCAGCAAAATCAGAAAATAACTTTGTTGAAATTTTGGCAGAAAATCTTGAAAACCCAAGATCAATTGCGGTAGTTGATGAAAAAATTTTTGTTACCGAAAAAGATGGTCGAATTAGAGTAATTTACAATAATGAATTATTAGATGAACCCTTGGCTACATTACGTCCTGCAAAAGTTTTTGACGGGGGATTACTTGGAATTACAACTCATCCGGATTTTAAAAATAATCACTTTCTTTATGTTTTTTTAACATATGAGGAAGATGGAGCGTTATGGAATAAGGTCCTGAGAATTACGGAATTAGATAACAAACTAAAAGATGCTATAACTATTTTTGATAAAATTCCAGGCTCTGTATTTACTAATGGTGGGTTTTTAAAATTTGGTCCTGATGGAAAATTATATGTTGGAACAGGAACCATCTCTGATTCTTCTCATCTTCCACAGGATCTCGATTCGTTAGCTGGTAAAATTTTAAGACTAAATGATGATGGTAGTATTCCTGAAGATAACCCATATACAAATTCCCCAGTATACTCACTTGGTCATAGGAATCCCCAAGGCATGGCTTGGGATAAATCGGGTAACATGTACGTGGCAGAACTAGGTCCTGAAAAAAACGATGAAATCAATCTGATTAAAGCTGGGAAAAATTTTGGGTGGCCTGAACAAGAATGCTTGGGAAATGAAAAATACGAAGGAGCAATAATGTGCTATGATCCGGCAATAGAACCTGGAGGAATTCTCTTTTACTATGGAGACAGCATCAAACTTGAACACACTTTTGTTATGGCTTCCTTGCGAGCATCAAATCTTTTCCAATTAGACCCTGAGGAAGGACTAAAATCTCAAAAGAGTATTTTAAGTGGAGTTGGTCGTATTCGAGACGTTGCACAGGGACCAAATGGTAGTCTTTATGTCATTACATCAAATACAGATGGAAAAGGTTTTCCAGATAGAATGGATGATAAACTATTGAGGATATTGAAATAAAAATACGAGTAGGTAATACAGATTTTTTTTAAATTGTTTATGATTTACTTTGATCTCTGGATAACTTTTTTCACAACCGTTAGTCTAAAAGAACGAAACATTTCTACTCCCTTTATATTTCCAATAGATGATCCTACGAAAATATGATTTATAGAAATGGATTTTTGATGATTCCATTTGCTGCTAAAATCACAAATGTTACTGCCACACAGCCTCCTATACAAATTCCAGCTAAAACCAAACTATCTTTTTTATCCATATACGTCAAAAATCAGTTCAACTGTTTGTTAAACGCTTTCGTCAACCTTTAGTCCAACGCAAGTTTTTGTGAGTAAACATGGTGGATTGCCTTTTTACTGACAGTCGATAAATTCGTTAACACTTCAAATCAACATCTTCTAGGCTGAATCATTATAAAAAAGGCTTAGTAAACAACTACAATGAAGGATTCATCAATTCCAAAATTTTTTGAAAAATCTAGGAAAGAGAAGTTAGATATTGTAAAAAATTTCGCAAGTTTATCTGATGAAGAATTAGAATTATTAGAAAAAATTGATGGAGGAATTTCTTTTGAAAAGGCAGACAAGATGATAGAAAATGCTATTGGTACATTTTCTTTACCTCTTGGAATTGCAACGAACTTTAAGATTAATGGTAAAGACTATGTCATCCCAATGGTTATTGAAGAACCATCAGTAATTGCCGCAGCCTCAAAGGGTGCAAAAGTCGCTAGGGTTCTAGGCGGATTTGAGGTTGAAGCTGACGAGTCATACAGCATTGGACAAATTCAGTTGTTAGATGTAAATATTTCCAAGGCCATTGAAAGTATCACAAAATCAACAGATGAAATACTAGAGATTGCAAATTCAAAGAGTAACACATTATCAAAAATGGGTAAAGGTG
>LKGT01011082.1_pt1 | contig 10732 bp, 11 predicted proteins | sample 503861 | NCBI WGS metagenome assembly LKGT01 (sample SAMN04113194, study PRJNA297058) | marine sediment metagenome | biome: marine benthic biome; feature: marine benthic feature; material: marine sediment; isolation source: sediment sample collected at the water-sediment interface from the South......
CCTCGGCCGTTCCGTCGAGCGCTCCGGGGCTATCACCGCGCACCCAATTCTCGGCGGCCTACACTACCGATACGCAAGAATCTAATTTTCGGTACACACAGGGGGCACGGTTGGAAGCGATTTGACATCGGAATCTGCAGGCAGCCGACCATGGCTTGCTAAATCCGGCTCAAGACGTAGCGGGCGTTCGAGTCTTCAGACTGTCGACGGCGTGCACCGGGGGCGCGTCACCCTGCATCAAGTGGGCGATTGCGCCGTACACCAGCCGCTGGCTCTCGAGCAGGCTCCTGCCGGCGAACACGGGCGACGTCACTTCGATGCTGAAGTGTCCGCCGCCGCCGGTGACTGCGGCCCGTGATTTGTGAATCTGCTGCTCGATGGCCTCGCGCAGCGCGTCGATGACGGAACCCTGGAAGTCGGTTGGATGGGATGACATGGTGGTCCTTTTTATGTGGCAGTGCCGTGGTCTGCGCCAATGAGACTCTGGAGCTCTCCCRACGGTATTGTCAGAKTAAAGTTGAATACTTTGCCCGCACACCGACTTCGTATTTCGCCGCCATTGATTTCCCTATATTTTTCCGGATTGAACCAAGGGGTTCCATGACCACCTCGAGTATTAGGAATTTTTCTCTGACAATGCCGACTGAACAGCTATGCCCGGTCAGTCAGGCCCGTTTATGTTCCAGCTCCTCGGGCATTTCGGTCAGTCGGCTTGCCTGTTCTTCAGCTGAAGCCACTATCCGCGCAGCTTGCGCCTTGCCTTCTTCTATGATTGCGGCTGCATCCCGTTGTGCTTTTTGCAGGCTAGCCGCATAGTCAGAGTCCAAGGATGCACCTGACTGCTGATCTGTTTCGCCCGCAATCTTCGACAACTTGGCGGCCTCGTCACGGTAATCCACCGCCAGGCCGGAGGCCGCCTCGAGATCGCGGCCGAACTCGGCCCACATGGCGCGGCTTTCCAGAAGCAGGGGCAGCAGGCGCTCCTTGCCCGGCTCGGCCTCGACATRGRCCGCGAGCATGCCGCCGATGCCCATCACGGCCGTCGCTATGGCGAAGACTCCGTAATCGGCCGGATTCAGGACCAGGGTCGCGATTGGCAACGACACGAACGATGCCGCGAAAGTCGTCCCGGTTCCCACCGCATACCACGTCGTTCTACGCGCAACCGACATGGCACTTCAAATGGATGGATCGGCCGGTGCCCGGTTCGCGACCAGTCATGGCTCCGCGAAAGTTCTCTGGAGGTGGCATCAAGCCTCTCCGCCCGCCGTCCGGCGGTCACGCGGGCCGACGAATATGAACCCCTTGGCCATGCCCTCGGTGAAGAACTCCTCGAATTCGAGATGCTCCGCCAACCGGGCTTTCAAATTCAATCGGCGATCACGATCTATCGCAGCGCGCGCCGCCGCAAGGGTGAGGCGCGAGAGCAACCTAACGCGAGTTTGCAAGGCCATATCTGGGAGCCAGGAGTTGCGAGCCTTCGGGAAGTACCAGTTTTTGTTGCCCCATTGCGAGGCTTTTCACCGATGAAGAGGCGCTGATCGCTAAGATGGTTATGCCGCGAGGTCTGACAACCATGCCTCCAAAAGGTCGCGCTCTTCCTCCCCGATCAACCCCAGACGAATGAGCGCGACATAACAGGTTGTCAGGTCTTGAGATATGTGTTCAGTGCCACCCCGCAAGTCGACTTTCAACAAGGTTTCAGTAATCGTAGCGTTGTTCAGATATCCAACTACCTCGTCAGAAAAGTCCTTCATAATATTGTGTGGATTTCTATTCTGGTTCATGTTGGGAGAATGAAATAAGAGATGCCAGTCGTTCTCCCACATTATCCGTTGAGCGATCAGACTTCGCCAGATGTCGGTCATACGGAAGGAGCAAGAGCTGGGTAGATAGAGAAGCGGGAAGGCATCGCGCCACCATGTCGTGTTTTGGCTGTTAAAGGGACACCAGGTTCGCTTGCCCAACACGACGCACCGATCGAGAAACCTCGTCACCTTGCCGGGGAAAAGCAATCTGTAGATGGCATCGACGTCTGGATCTCCGTTGACAAGCCCTTGCTGCACGGGTGCGTCCAGTTGTCCTACGGGGAGCTCTTCATAAGGGCTGTTATGGTTGTGAATGGCGCCCAAGGCCAAGCCCCTGGGCCATATTAACTCTGGCGTAAAATACCGGTATACGTTCAGCCAACCGTCGCACTCCGCCATAGGGGCATTGACGATGCGATTGCGAGCATCCCAAAAGGACCCCATCGGCTCGTTGTCATCGTCCGTCTCAATGATGATGGAGGCCCCTTCCTTGGCCGCCAACAGATAACCGATGTTCTTTCGAGAGTAGGAATGCGTTGGACACAAATTGGCAAAAGAAAAGCCCGTCTTTTTCTGGGTTTCCACGTCCAAGTATCGTGCCCCGTCACATTGGAAGTCGAGCGGCGTTTTGGCGTCACCGATGATGAATAAATCATAGCTCAGCCGGTCGCAGCCTCTGGCCAAAGAGCGAAGGGCCGCGGATGGACGATTGACCGTCGTGACGACGACCGCCATTTCCCCAGACATGTCGAGGCCCTTGTTAAAGCAAAAAGTCCAAGACCGTCTTGCTGGAAATGGAATATTTATAGTTTTTGTCGAAGAAATCCATAGCCCGCTTGGAATAATTATCGCGTTCTTCCACTTCCAGGTAAGCTTTGAAAGTGGCTTCATATTCGTGTCGGCCAGAGGCAATTCGTAGGAAATCCAGTTCTGCCAGCTCGGGCATATTTGGGATGACGGAAGGATCGCTGATGCAAAAACATCCGGCCTGGAGCGCAGAACATATGCGCGTTCGCACGCCCACCGGATATTTCATGGGAAGAACGAAAATGTCGGCACGGGACAGTTCATCTTCGAAATCTGGCACACGACCCTTGACCCGAATTCGCTTGTTGGAATTCGCCAGGCCTGCATATCGCTCATCGGATTCCCCCACCAAGTTCAGTGTATAAGCCTCGCCGAACACCGCGTCCAGGGCGGGGATGACCTCATCAACAAGTGCGTCGTATGCCCAGTAGGATGCGGTCGTTTTAAGGGTCCCTCCGAATGCGACGACCGTGCCCTCCGCATACTGCCGTTTCCGTCGACGGCGGTCGCGCAAGGTGACCGGGATGAATGGGCGAAGATCAGCCACCGGCCGTTTTAGCAGTTTGGACCACTTTGCGGCGTGGCGTGAGCCAAACATCCCGATAGCGGTGTCTTCGGGAATAGTGGCTCTGAAGTGCCTCGGCTCATACCAGCCTATAAGCCGAAAAAGGAGTTTTAGCTTGAGGGGTGGTTGTCGACCGATTAGATATCTCACCCGCTCTCCGAAGGGGTCGCCGATGATCGTGAAGTGCTTTTTTGCGTTTAGTGAACGGGAAATCGCAAGGGGTAGACTCTCCATGGAGACGACCCCGTCAAATTGTTCGGTTTCGAATCCGTGCGGAGTTATTACCTCATGAAGATATGAGCGATCAACATAGTGCAGACACATTTGAATACGGTTGCCGGTTCGCTCCCGGAAAACACATTCCCCCAGTCTCAACTGTTCCCTTGAACCATCCGGCACATAAGGGATGTCACCTGTTCCGCCATAATGCTCGGGGACCACACCGATATAAGTGACCTGGGCTCCCGCATCCAAGAAGGCTTGGGTCAACCCGCACATGACGGTTGGACCGGCCGACCCATTACGGATGAGTCGACCCTGAGCGACGATCGCGATCTTTGGCATTCGTGATCCCGAGCTCTAAGCCGTCGATGCGGCTTTCGCGAGCAGACGGCTGGTTCCGCCGGCCCGGCGCAAGGCCGCCGCTACCCCGTCTTCACCGCGCCTCGGGACCGCGTCGTCCCCGATCCCGCCTGACGGCCCAAGGACGCGGTCCCGCGAAATAGCCCCAGAGCCGATTCTCCAGGCGCCCCGTGTCCGGGGCGAGGCAGCCCAAAAGCGTAAGCGCACCGCGTGCCCGGTAGCCGGTCTCCTCGAAAAGCTCGCCCCGGGCCGCCTCTTCGGGCGAGGCGCCCGGGTCCAGGAGGCCCCAGGGCGGCTGATGGCCGAGGTCGATGACGTGCTCCAACTCGTCGCCGCCGCAGATCTGACAGCGATCGAGGGGGCCGTTGGGCAAATCCTGGATTGTCGCGCTGGGCGGCGCCGTATTCGTCATGTCCAGACCTAATCTTGATCGACGCGGCCGCGGAGCCGGTTCCGAAGATTCTACGCGGGGGAAAGGGTTGAGCCGCGCATGTCTCCACGCTACCGCAGTCTGGGTGGAACGCCCGCCCGGACCATCCGCCGTTCGGTGCGGAAACCGCCCCCGGCATGGCGGGTCGGGCGGCCCCTGTGGTGACCCTCGCGCCGGCGCGCCCGCCCACCGCCCTCCGCCCCGGAAGGGCGGGAAGGTCGATCGTTTACCGCGCGAACACTAAAGCGTTCATTGCGTGAACGTCAAGTTAATTCGGGGCGCGTCTCAGCCGGCCGGGACGGCTTCGGGGCTGTTGGCGAGGTGCCAGCGATAGGTCCTTTCCAGTCCCTCGCGCAGCCCGATCTTGGCGGTCCAGCCGAGCGCGTGGAGGCGCGACACGTCGAGCCGCTTGGCCGGCGTGCCGTCCGGCTTGTCGGACTGGTAGCGGATTTCGCCGTCATAGCCCACCACCTCGCGGAGCAGCGCGACCAGCTCGGCGATGGTGATGTCGGCGCCGATCCCGACATTGATCTGCGCGTCGCCGGAGTAACGCTTCAGCAGGAACACCATCGCGTCGGCGGCGTCCTCGACATGCATGAACTCGCGCCGGGGCTTGCCGGTGCCCCACACCTCGAGATAGGGCGCGCGATCGCGCTTGGCGATATGCGCCTTGGCGATCAGCGCCGGGATCACATGGCTGGTCTCGAGGTCGAAATTGTCGTTTTCGCCATAGAGGTTGGTCGGCATCGCGGAGATGAAGTCGCAGCCGTACTGGCGGCGGTAGGCCTGGCACATCCTGATCCCGGTGATCTTGGCGATGGCGTACCACTGGTTGGTCGGCTCGAGCGCCCCGGTGGTCAGCGCGTCTTCGACGATGGGCTGGTCGGCGAACTTGGGATAGACGCAGGAGGTACCGAGTAACAGGAGCTTTTCGACGCCGGCGCGCCAGGCGGCCTGGATGAGGTTCGCCTCGATCATCAGATTGTCGTAAATGAACTCCGCCGGGTAGCTGTCGTTGGCGAGAATACCGCCGACCTTGGCCGCCGCGACGACGACCGCGTGCGGCTTATGCTCGCCGATCCACGCCTCGGTCTCGGCCTGGCGACGCAGATCGAGCGTATCGCGCGCGGCGGTCAGGATCTCGCACTCCTCGCCCGCGAGCCGGCGGACGATGGCCGAGCCGACCATCCCGGCATGGCCGGCGACGAAGACCCGTTTCCCGGCGATATCGTATGGCGCCGTGGTTTCAGAACTCATGGCGGCGCTGTTCCTGCTTCACGGTCGCGAGGTCGGCCGCGACCATCTCGCGGACGAGCTCGGGAAATTCCGTGCGGTGGCGCCAGCCCAGCCGCTGACGCGCCTTCGAGGCGTCACCCTGCAAATGGTCGACCTCGGTCGGCCGGAAATAGCGCGGGTCGACCTCGATCAGCACCCGGCCGGTCTTGGCGTCGAGGCCTTTCTCGTGCACGCCCTCGCCACGCCATTCGATGGCGCGGCCGACCTCGCCGAAGGCGAGCTCCACGAACTCGCGCACGGTGTGGCATTCGCCGGTCGCGAGCACGTAGTCGTCGGGCTCGTCCTGCTGGACGATCAGCCACATGCCCTCGACGTAGTCGCGCGCGTGCCCCCAGTCGCGCTTGGCGTCGAGATTCCCGAGATAGAGCTTGTCCTGAATTTTGTGCTCGATGGCGGCGACGGCGCGGGTGATCTTGCGGCTGACGAAGGTCTCGCCGCGGAGCGGGCTTTCGTGGTTGAACAGGATGCCGTTCGAGGCATGGAACCCGTACGCCTCGCGGTAATTCACCGTGATCCAATAGGCGTAGAGCTTGGCGACGGCGTAGGGGCTGCGCGGATAGAACGGCGTGGTCTCGCGCTGCGGCACTTCCTGGGCCATGCCGTAGAGTTCCGACGTGGACGCTTGGTAGAACTTCACGCGCGAGCCCATGTCGAGGATGCGCATCGCCTCCAGCAGCCTGAGCGTTCCCAGCGCGTCGGCGTTGGCGGTGTATTCGGCGGTCTCGAAGCTGACCTGGACATGGCTCTGGGCCGCGAGGTTATAGATCTCGTCGGGCTGAATCTGCTGCGCCAGACGGATGAGATTGGTGGCGTCCGTCATGTCGCCGTGATGCAGGAAGAACCGCACGTCCTCCATATGCGGATCGACATAGAGATAATCGACCCGGGCGGTGTTGAACGACGACGACCGGCGCTTGACCCCGTGGACCTCGTAGCCCTTCTCCAGCAGGAACTCGGCCAGGTAGGCGCCGTCCTGCCCGGTCACGCCCGTGATCAGTGCGATTTTTCGATTCAAGGCGTCTCCCGCCAATTCCACGCGCCCGATGCTCCCCTCGGCATCGAGTCGGATCGATAGGCCGGCATTATCACATTAATCGCCTTCCAAAGATGCTGCGGCACGTTTAGCCTCCGGCGATGGAGACGATGGAACAAATCTCTTATCGGTGCCACCGCTTCCCGGTGCCACCGCTTCCCGGCTGAAATCATCCACCACGCCGTTTCGCTCTATCGCAGGTTCTCGCTGAGCTTCCGGGACGTGGAAGATCCGCTGGCCGGGCGAGGTCTCGACATATCGTATGAAACGGTCCGGCGGTGGGTGCTCAAGTCCGGACGAAAATATGCGCGCCAGCTCCGACGCTTCAGACCACGACCCGATGATCGGTGGCACCTTGACGAAATGTTTGTCACGATTCGTCGAAAGCGGATGCACCTCTGGCGCGCGGCCGAGAGCGAAGGCGCGGTCCGGGACTTCCTCCTTCCTCATCCAACCAAAGCACGACAAGAAAGCAACCCTCAAGCTCATGCGCAGGCTGTTCAAGAGGCAGGGCTTCGTCCCCAAGTGGCTCGTGACCGACAAGCTGAAGTCGTATAGCTCGGCGCTCGACCAGCTTTGTCTTGCCCGACATCACGAACGTGGGAAGCACAAGAACCATCGGGCTGAGAATTCGCACCAACCCGTCCGACGACGAGAACGAAAAATGCAGCGCTTCGAATCAGCCGGGGCAGCCCAGCGTTTCCTTGCCGTCCATGCCGCCGTCTACAACCACTTCAACACCCAACGCCATCTCGTCTCACGAAAATCGCACCGATTGTTCCGCCTTGCGCCGATCGCGTCCTGGCAACACGTGGCCTTTACGGCGTGAACCGTGGTTGGCATCACAAATCTTTCCGCGCACCCTCATCGATTAAGGTGACAACGCCCTCTCATCTGTCTTCGCTTTCGCCTTGGTTTGGGCACGCTACCGCCGTCCGGGTGAAAAGACCTACCCGCCAGCCGATCAAGAGTGAGCCCCCGAAGCGCGGGCCCTAGGTGTTTAGTCCCGGACCGCCTCGAGGGGGAGCCGCGCCCGGATCTGCCGGCCCATCAGTTCCAGCAGAATGATGACGCGCTCCTTGGCGTCGATGCACTCGAAGATGCCGGAAAGCGCATCCAGCGGCCCTCTGGCGATCTCCACCCTTTGTCCTTTCTTCAGGGACTCCTTTCTGGCGAGGACCACCAAACCCTCGCCATCCTCCCGGGACCGGATCTCGTCGACCACGCCATCGGGAACGGGCGCGAGGGCGTCGCCCTGGCAGACGATCCGGGCCACCCCGAAGGTGGAGCGGATGGCCCGCCACCGGGTCGTGGCAGCGTCCATGCTCACGAAGAGATACCCCGGAAACAGCGGCGCCGGCACCCAGTCGACGCGGCGGGCGTGACGGCGGCGCTTGAGATATTGGGGCAGGTACGATTCGAAACCCTGCCGGCGCAGGTTGAAGAGCGCCTTCTCCTCGACCCGCGCGTGGGTCTGGACCGCATACCAGCGGAGCACCGCCAGGGCCCCCTCAACCTGCGTCCGTCCGTGCCACGCCGAGAAGCGGCGGGGTGAGCACCCTTCCGGCCGGCATCCGGGCGGACAGCCGCTCGAAGGTCTCCTGCGGGGCTTGGAGATCGGTCACGATCACCGCGTCCACGGGCCCCAAGGCGTCGACGTCGGCGACCACGGGGTAGCCCAGGAACGCCTCTCCGTCCGCGCCCGGATCGGCGAAGCCCGCCAGGGTCAAGTCGTGTTCGCCCGCGCACAGCACCACGATTTCGCCGAGATCGCTGGCGCCGGCCAGCGCCACCCGCCTCCAGCCTCGTCCCACGCAGTGGGCCAGGATCTTGGAGCACTCCTTCCGGGCGCGCCGGAAAAAGTTGAAGGACTGGGAGAGATATTCGGCCGTCAGCCGGCTCTTTTCGACGAATCCGGCCGGCGTGAGGTAGTAGGCGTAGCGGTTGGCCGGGGCCATCCGCACCTTGATGTAGCCCTTCTTGATGCAACGCTTGAGATAGGCGTTGACCAGCCCCAAGGCCACGCCCAGCTCCTTGGCCACGCTGCGCTGCGTCACGCGGTGGTTGTCGTGCACCGCATTCAAAAGACCCAGGGTAATTTCTCTTTCGTTTTTGGTCACTTACGGGAAATCCGGTGCGATAATAGCCTATTCACGCCGTGAACGCGTTCATATTGCGAACATGCGCCCCGGTGCCCGGGATGTCAAGGACTGTAGTGTTGCGACTCTAACGCTTGGTGCCCACGGCTGGCTTTCTCGATGATTTTGTCGCGCGGCGGCGGACCAGATCAAGGGCTTCGGCCCCGTCATCTGGTCCCTGTGTCAGGACCCGGGTTCGGGACAACGGATGAAATTWGCCGCASTGGTCCGGAAGACTTTCTCAGTACATCCGCCARRCCCACAYGGACGACCGCCTGATCGCCGACAGGAAGKTCTGAGGCGAGGCACAAAAAAAAGCGGGGCASTGCCCCGCTTNKWTKKTTYKCCGGGGCCTCGCCCCGCGCCCCGTGCGCCGGTCAATGGCGGAAGTGGCGGGTGCCGGTGAAGACCATGGCGAGGCCGTTTTYGTCGGCGGCCTTGATGACCTCGTCGTCGCGCATGCTGCCGCCGGGCTGGATGACGGCGGTGGCGCCCGCTTCGGCCGCCGCCAGCAGGCCGTCGGCGAAGGGGAAGAAGGCGTCCGACGCCACCACCGAGCCGACGGCGCGGCTTTCGCGTTCCCCCGCCGCCTCGGATGCTTCCCGGGCCTTGCGGGCGGCGATGTGCGCCGAATCGACGCGGCTCATCTGGCCGGCGCCGATGCCGACGGCGGCGCCGTCCCTGGCGTACACGATGGCGTTCGATTTCACGTGCTTGCAGACCGTGAAGGCGAACGCGAGGTCGGCCATCTCGGCGTCTGTCGGGGCGCGCTTCGTCACCACCTTGAGCTCGCCGGCGATAACCTGGGCGTCCCGCCCCTGGACCAGATAGCCCCCGGCGAGCGACTTCACCGTCGTCCCCGGGGCACGGGCGTCGGGCATGGCGCCGGTCACCAGCACCCGCAGGTTCTCCTTGCCGGCGAGGACGGAGCGGGCGGCGTCGTCCACGTCCGGCGCGATGACCACCTCGCAGAACAGCTTGACGATTTCGCCCGCGCAGGCCTCGTCCAGGGTCCGGTTCACCGCCACGATGCCGCCGAACGCGCTGACCGGATCGCAGGCCAGGGCCTTGGCATAGGCCTCGCGCAGGCTGCCGGCGACGGCGACGCCGCAGGGGTTGGCGTGCTTGATGATGGCGCACGCGGTGCCGTCGAACTCGGCGACCAGCTCGAAGGCGGCGTCGGTGTCGTTCAGGTTGTTGTAGCTCAGCTCCTTGCCCTGGATCTGCTCGGCGGTGGCGATGCCGGGCCGTGGGTCGCCGCCGACGTAGAACGCCGCCTCCTGGTGGGGGTTCTCGCCGTAGCGCAGGCGCTGCCTGATCTCGCCGGCAAACGGCAGGCGGCGCGGGAAGGGCTCGCCGGCGGTGCGGTGGAACCAGGCGCTGATGGCGGCGTCGTAGGACCCGGTGCGCGCATACGCCGTCGCCGCCAGGCGCGTGCGCAAGGCCGGCGTGGTGGCGCCGCCGCCGGCCTTCATGTCCGCCATCACGTCGGCGTAGTCGCCGCTATCGACGACCACGGTGACGGACTCATGATTTTTGGCGGCGGCGCGGATCAGGGCGGGGCCGCCGATGTCGATGTTTTCCACGCAGGCGGCGGCGTCGGCGCCCCCGGCCACCGCCGCCTCGAACGGGTACAGGTTGACCACCAGAAGGTCGATGGGCGCGATGCCGTGGGCCTTCATCGCCTCTTCGTGAGACGCATCGCCGCGCACCGCCAGCAGGCCGCCGTGGATGGCCGGGTGCAGGGTCTTCACGCGGCCGTCCATGATTTCGGGGAAGCCGGTGTGGTCGGASACCTCGACGACCGGTATGCCGGCGTCGCGCAGGGCCTTCGCCGTGCCGCCGGTGGACAMTATCTCCACCTYGTTGTCGGCGAGGAAGCGGGCGAACCCGGCCAGGCCGGTCTTGTCGGAAACGGAGATCAGGGCGCGGCGGATCGGCGGCATGGACGGGAYTTTCCTACGATAGGGGAAACGGGACGGCGTRCGCGCTGGGTCATCCGGACGCCGCRCGCRGGMTGTCTTCGCCGGGCGCCCGGTACTCGGGCACCAGGTGGCGGATCMTTTCCATGAC
>LKGT01006074.1_pt1 | contig 10728 bp, 11 predicted proteins | sample 503861 | NCBI WGS metagenome assembly LKGT01 (sample SAMN04113194, study PRJNA297058) | marine sediment metagenome | biome: marine benthic biome; feature: marine benthic feature; material: marine sediment; isolation source: sediment sample collected at the water-sediment interface from the South......
AGCTGGTATTCGCTGAGTTCCAGCAGCAGTGCGATGGTCAGGCCCAGGGTTGCCACAAATGTCAGTGGCCGAAGCCAGCCATTACCCCAGGCAGACCTGGCTCCACTTTTTGTCTCCTGCGCGGCCTCACGCAGAATTTCTCGATCCAGCGACCGTTTAAAATGAAATCCCAGAAATCGCCATACTGTTCAATATACATAATGGCGTCCCGCCACAACGGGGCTTCCAGGGTCGAAGCCGGAATGCGCTGCGGCCGCGGTTCCAGCCCCACTGAACTTGCCAGCCAGATCAGATCGGGGGCATGGGTGAGCCGGGCCAGCATAAAGGCCGCCACCGGGATGAAGGAGCCCATGCCGTTGGTGGTCTGATCTCCGTTGCGGAACTGCTCTGCAAGCACTGTCACCATTAACTCATCGATACTGTAGTCGTCCGTCGCCGGACTATGCTGCCAGTCCGGGATCATGGGTCTTCTTCCCAGTTCTCAATATGGCGCAACAAGGACTCGCCCCCGATCACTTCCAGGTATTCCGCCTGGTTCGATGGTGTCCGGATATAACGATCGATGAATGCCGCTGCCTGGCCATTATTCCGTGACACACCTGTCCATTCCCGGTGCAACGCACTGTCATAACCGTAATTGGGAAAAAACGAGGTCGGGTGTGCTCCATACGGTACTTCCACCACGGCATCCACTACAAAGCCCGGTAGTACGGTGCGATCCGGATTGCGGCGCAACACCTCCGTATCTACAATCTGTTCGGCTGTTACGATCACATATTTCGCCGCTTTCGGCATGATCCTCAAATCCGGCCACAAAGCCGTTGGCTCGTACTGGATATTGCCGTAACAGTCGGCACGATGCGCATGAACCAACGCGACATCCGGCACCAGGGCACGGCAGGCAATCACCGGTAAACCACCGAATGGGTCTTCCAGCAACTTCATATTGTCCGGGTTTTGTTGCATCAGATCGGTTCCAATAGCTCCCCGCGTCGGCAGAAACGGGAGATTCCTGGCACCGGCACCCAGCCGCGCATTCAGTACACTCTCTGATATCTCCTCTACGCGGATACGTCCGCTTTCAACCCCCTGGCGATATTGTTGACACAAACCAAACTGCTCCATGGTCACTGCTGCCCCGATGAGTCGATTGATCACACCTGCTGCTGCCAGCCAGTCTACTGCCATCCCGCCAATCAGCACCACCAGACCCAGTTCCCGCTTCTCCTGTCGGATCAATTCGCGAACCAGGGTCATGGGTGCTGCCTGGGTAGCCATGTTCTGTAACGCCACGACATCACCATCACGCACTTTGGCGATGGCCTGTTCCACTGTGGTCAGTTTTTCCTGCATGGTCCGTTCAACCCTTGGATATCTTTACAAGCATCGCCCGTCAGGACGGGCTCCTTGTATGTTGGCCGCCTTTTCTGACTGGCTATCAGATGGGCATAAGTCAGGCACTTATCAGGAAAAACCAGTACTTCATTATCGGGCCACTTCTCGGCCGCATGCAATATCAGGTCACCCAGCGTTGTTATTTTTATCAGGTGCTGATTCATATCTGTAAACAGAAACGATTGATCATGTTGTTATAGTCAATTTCTGATTGGCAAGCAGATCTTGTGCCAAACCCTTGTAACTGCACTGCAATTCTTTCGACGCGCATCCATCTGCATTCGAAGGATGTTTGAAATAAACGGCATTGTTTTAAATAATGATCGAGTTTCCGCCGATATGAATTAGATCCTTTACGAAAGTTTTTTCTGACAATAAATTTGAACTAAAAAGATCGTGGCAGACCCAATCCTTCCGCAATCATGTTGCGTGCCATTTCATTGCTGACCGGTCCGATGCGGAGTAAACGTGCATCTCGCCAGTAGCGTTGCATATCTGTCTCTGCCGAATAACCCATCCCCCCCAATATGGAAATACCCAAGTCCGCTGCCTTGCAGGCGTATTCCGACGCCAGTGTTTTGGTCATCGCCGCATCGATGGCACAGGGTTTACCCTGAGTCTGTAACCAGGCGGTATTGAATAACATCAACTCTGTCTGCTTCTGCCACATGGCAATATCAGCCACATAATGTTGCAGGCTTTGAAACTCACCTATCAATTTTCCAAAGGCCTTACGTATTTTCATGTGGTCAATTGCGTCTTCCAGTACTCCGTCGATTATGCCCAGACACATTGCCGACATCATGATACGTTCATTGTTGAGTGTCTTAGTGGTCTGGTACCATCCTTTGCCCTCTTCGCCCAACAGCAAATCATCAGCTACAAAGACATCTTCCAGAATAACGGAACAGGAACTGAGGGCGCGCATACCGAGCTTGGGCATCGGGGTAGTGGTAACACCTTTACTGTCTCTAGGCACAAAAAACACTGAGACCCCGTCGGTCTTTTTCTCTACATTCTTGTCTGTGCGGGCAATCAGTAACAGGTAGTCAGCAGTATCAGCGGTGGTACTCCAGATCTTCTCACCATTGAGTAACCAGCCACCATCTACCTTTTCGGCATTGGTCTTCATGGCGCCTAATAGATCGGTGCCGCCGCCCGGTTCACTGAAGCTGATGGCAGTCCTGAGTTCTCCGGCCGCCATCTTAGGCAAGAACCGCTGTTTTTGATCGTCGGAACCATAAAAGCCGATAGACTTGGCACCGGAAAAAGAAGTGATTCCCCAGATCCATCCGAGGCCTGCCGCATGGCGGGCAAATTCCCGCATGAAAATAACCTGGATGATAATATCGCCACCCATACCATCATATTCCTCGGCGATACCAACGCCATGGAATCCACCCTCGGTAAGTTTGTCCCACAACTCTTGTGGATATTCGTGTTCCTTACGTTCGAGTGCCCGGCACCATGCTTTAGGACATTCATTGTCAACCCACTTTCGCACCGAATCACGAAACAACTGATATTCTTCACTTAACTCAAAGTTCATTATTTACGTCACTCGGAAGCCTGAATATAGGGGCAACGACGGTTGTAACAACCTGCTACCGCCCCAGAGGGGGTGAAAAATCATATTCCCGCTGCAAAATAGCAGCTATCTCCAGCGGTATGTAACGAATACTCGCAGTCATGTCTACCGCTTCGCTTAGTGTCCAGGCTAACGTCCCACGCACTGAACAGGTTTCCTGCTTACAAAAGTAATCGTCCGGCGGGACCAGGAGCCGAATAACGCGCAAACCTGTTTGTCATTGATTATTGTCCATCCGGCAGTTCGAAAACATACAGCGCGTTGCCGTTGTTCGGCTGATAAATATCCGGGCTCATCACGGCAGTGAGTGCCCGAAAGACTCCAATGCCTGTCGGCACGGCGATAAACTGTTTTCCGCCGACGCTATAGGAAATGGGAAAGCCCTGTAAAGCCGCGCCGAGACGAGCCTGCCACAGCACTTTCCCCGACGTCACGTCGAATGCCTTGAAGTAGCGATCGAGATCGCCCACAAAGGCAAGACCACCTGCCGTGGTCAACACCGACGTCATGAACATGGCTCGCTGCTCGTGGCTCCACAGGTTTTTCATCGTTCGCACGTCGATGGCGATCAGCTTACCGAGGTTTCCATTGCTGCCGGGCATCTCGAATGAACGAGAGTCGCCGCCGTACCCACCGGAGCCTTCTACCATCTCAACCTTGCGGCCAATCAATTCCGCACACAATTGATGGAGCGGAATAATTAACGCGCTTGTCTGTGGACTGTACGCGGTGGCCTGCCAATTATGCCCACCGTACATCCCTGGACAGGCGGAGATCGGCTTGCCGATCTTTGCCTCTATGATGTCTGATCGGTAAGTCAACCGTCCCGTCTTTTTATCGAGGGAGTCAAAGATATTCTGGTAAATCGTTTCAGTGAAATCGACGAACTTGCCTGTCTGCCGGTCAAGCTTCCACAGGATGCCATCCTTGCCCACGGTGAATAGCAGCTGCTGATTGCCGAGATCAATCAATACACGCTCAAAACCCACCTCCATATCGATCGTTTCACCGGGCACGTGCTGGTAGTACCACACAATTTTTCCCGTACGGGGATGCAGAGCCAGCGTCGAATTCGTGTACAGCGCCTCGTCCAGCGGCGACATCCCTCGACTGGCGGCCACCCAGGGTTTGGCCTGTGACGTGCCAATGTAGAAAAGCTTCAGCGCCGGATCGTAGCTGCCTGGAATCCACGTATCACCGCCCGCGCGCAAAGTCGGTGGGACATTGCCCCACGTGTCGCTGTTGGGATCCCCCGGCAGCGCAATGGTTGACGTGCGCCACAATTCCTCCCCGGTGTTCGGATCGTGGCCGGTGATGAAACAACCGTCCTTCTTAAATCGTTCGCAACCATTGATGCCGCTTAAGACGACACCTCCGCCGATGATCGGCCCGCTCGTATGTGTGAATCCCTTGGTATAGTCCGCTTTCACCGTTCTCCAAAGCTGCTTTCCGGTGCGAGCATCCAGCGCAACAATAGCCGCGTCATAAGTCGCCAGGAAAAGCTTGTCCTCGTACAAGGCGATGTTGCGCGTGGGGCCGCCCAAGGTCTTCGCTTCAGGCGGGTATGAGTAAGCGTATTCCCAAATCAGCTCGCCGACTTCTGCATCAAGCGCCTGAATGATGTTGCCCGGATTGGTCAGGAACATCACGCCGTCGTGGACCAGCGGCGTCGCCTGATTGCTGCCTTCTCGCATCGCCACCACCCATGCGAGCTTCAATTCATGGACGTTTTCGCGGGTAATTTGGTGCAGCGGGCTATGGCCGTGGGCATCGAGCGTGCGCCTCCAACTAAGCCAATCTGCCGCTGGTGGCTGCCGCAACATATGATCGGTGACGGGCGTAAAGTTCTGCACTTCTTTGTTGACGAAACCGGATCTGCTCTTAGCCTCATCGGCAATGCTCCCGGCTGCTGACCATGACTGCCACTGCTGCGAGCTGTCGGCTGCTTGACCCGGGGCGATAACAAGAGCGGAATCTGACCGTAGCTCCTTAGTCCCTGCCGATCGACCGTTTGCCTGCAAGACGTAAGCGATGATGTCGACGTGTGTCGATTCACTCAAGGAGTCACTGCTACCGGGCGGCATGCGGGTGCTGTTGTAGGCGAAAAGATCCGCTATTGTTCGCGTACCCCAGGCGGCCATAAAATTCGGGCCAGCAAGCTCCGGCCCGTGGGCGGAGCCTCTGAGGTTCATGAGGTGACAAGCGGAGCAGTTCTGATCATAGATCCTTTTGCCATTCGCAGCTTGTGCCTCGGTGTATGACCCATCAGTGGTCGGTGATTGGGCACAGGCAATAACCGCGAGCATTGTTAGACTGGCGCCAAGCAAAAGTTGATTCCAGCTCATGACAGTAATCCTCCATCGACAAGAATGGTTTTTTTGCTATGTGTTAACTGCGGGGGTCGCTCTGCTCGTCAACTACCGCTGGATGCCGGCGGCCACCCATCGCTGCCTTTGTACATCAACTAGCTACAGACAAGTATGGTCTCCTACCCATGTGGCCACCAGTTCTAGTCAAACTCTTCTTGTTTGCGGGGCCATCATATATGGGGCACCATTACAGGAGCAATGAGAAGTCATCATAGTCGCATCTAAATCCAAGTGAGGTATCGATGCCACGTAGTAGTCAGTACATATCTGTCCGGCCATGGTATTCAGACGCCGTCGTGGCTCACGTCGTCAAGAGTGCGTGCCGCAGCAAATGGATTAAGGCAGTCATGAATTCTAGAGCGAATCCCGCATGAGCGAGCTATTGACAGATGATTTGCTGGCGAATATCGGTCGATCGGCGCCGCCGAGAGAAGAGTTGGTCACACGTCGTGATATTCGCAAGTACTCGGTAGCGACAGGTCAACGCTTGCGGAAATTCCTCGCGGGCGACGAAGCACCACCGATGTTTCATGTCGCGCTATTCTGGGATGTCGTAGAGCTCGAAGAACTAGCACCGGATGGCGTCTCAGTCGATTCTCTGTTGCCGAAGTTTCCACTGGAGCGGGCGATGGCTGGCGGACTGAAAATCGAATACCACAAGGCCATTTGCCCGGGAGATGTTTTGGTCAGCACTCGCGTATTGACCGACATATTTGAGAAGCAGGGGTCCAAAGGCCCACTGATCTTCTACGAGGTCACAATGGAAGTCGAGAACCAGTCTGGTGAACCGGTCCTTAGCCAGAAAACTACCCAGATATTGCGTTGAACGATATGTCGAGATTCAAATCAATCAAGACAGGTGACCGGCTCCCGGAACGTCAGTTCGAACCCGATAATGTGCAACTATTCTTGTACAACTCGACACTCTGGAACGCCCACCGCATTCACTATGACTATCCATATGCCACCGAAGTCGAGGGTTATCCGGGTCTGGTTATCGCAGGACCGCTGCTCGGTGACTGGCTTACGCAGAGTGTGATCGAGTGGCTGGATGACGACGGCAGGCTGACGTCTATCGAGTACTCGAATCGAATGGCGTCGTATATCGGCGAGACACTGCGCTCCGGTGGCAAGGTCGTGGCAACCGCGCATGATACCGGTACAGTCGAGCTCGACATGTATATAAAGAATGAAGCGGACGAGGTCATAACACCGGGCGTGGCCATTGTCCGTTTTCCAGTGACGTAATCAGGCGTGGCAACGAATTCGCTGCGAGGAAAAGTCGCCATCGTGGGCGCAGCCGACACTGAGGTCGGCAAAGTTCCGCAATACGGTGCTACAGCACTTTGTGTCGAGGCGGCGCGGCGTGCGCTCGACGATGCCGGGATCACCAAAGATCAGATAGACGGCCTGGTGACATGCAACTCGATGGCCGAGCCCCATATGTATCACGCCGAGGCAATGGCCGAGTATCTGCAGATCTTTCCCCGTTACTGCATCAGTGTCGGTGCCGGTGGCGGAACCACATTCTCGATCCTGCATCATGCTGCATCGGCAATCGTGACCGGAATGTGCGATACGGTGTTGATCAGCATGGCTGACAGCTTGCGCACCGGATTGTCACGTGAGCAGGCGATGACCCTGCAATCTTCTGCGGGGCATCCGCAATTCGAAATCCCGTACGGCGCTACCGTACCAGCCTATTACGCACTAATAGCGTGTGCACATAGGGACGCTTATGGTACGACTCCGGAACAGCTCGCGGCGGTTGCAGTCAGCACTCGTCAGCATGCGGCGCGGAACCCCAATGCGCAGATGCAAGAGATCATTTCGGTCGAAGACGTGCTCAGCTCCCGGATGATCGCCGATCCGTTGCACCTCTTGGATTGTTCCCTCGTTTCGGATGGCGGTGCTGCTGTCATCCTGACATCTGCCGAACGTGCAACTGATTTCCCGCACCATCCGGTCTATGTTCTCGGCGTTGGCGAAGGGCATGGTCACGAACATATCAGCCAGGCGCGGAGTCTTACGACCTCGGCTGCCGTGGAATCAGGGCGTCGAGCATTTGAGATGGCCGGTTTGGGTCCCAGCGACATTGACGTCGCCGAAATCTACGACTGTTTTACGCCTGCAGTCCTGATCGAGCTCGAGGATCTCGGCTTTTGTAAAAGAGGTGAAGCCGGATCCTTCGTTGAGTCCGGGGAAACGGCGCTCGACGGATCGCTTCCGATGAACACACACGGGGGATTGCTATCGCACTGTCATCCGGGAAATCCCGGTTCCATGTTCGCGCTGACCGAGGCCGTGATACAACTCCGATACGACGCTGGCGCCCGTCAAGTGAAGCATGCGGAGGTCGCGCTTGTGCATGGCCAGGGCGGCATCATGTCCAGCCACGCAACTTTGATTCTCGGCCGTGAGAGAGACGGATGACGGACGCTCCGGTCAAACACTTTCCGCGTCCGACTCCGGAAACGGAAGTCTATTGGCAAGGATGCCGTAAACACGAATTGCTGCTTCAGCGTTGTACACAATGCAGCGAGTTTCAATTCTACCCACGGATTATTTGTACGAACTGCACGAGTGGGAATCTGGAATGGGTCAAGGCCAGCGGGCGAGGCCAGGTGCTTACTTTTACGATTGTTCGCCGCGCTGTCTCCGAAGCGTACGCCGCCGATGTTCCTTATGTCGTTGCGTTGATACAGCTTGACGAAGGCCCGAAGATGATGAGCAACGTGGTTCAGTGTGATCCCGAGACCCTGGTCGTTGGCAGCCCGGTTCAGGTCGTGTTTGAGGACTGGTCCGACGAGATATCGGTCCCCCAGTTCCGCCCAATATAAGCTGACCCTTAGCTTTCAACGGGTGGCCATCAATGTCTCGCAAAGCTCGCGAGCACAGCCTCGGACGGTTCGGTGGGGTAATCGCAATCCTCGAGCGGCTCGAGAGAATCAGGATCGATTTCCTGGAACGACACCGTCGGTAACGAGATCGACGGTGCTCCCTCGATAAAGTCAACGTGCCTTCCCTTGGTCCAGGCAGCACCTGCAAGGTCATAAAGGCTCTGTATGGATTCATCGATATTTTCAGTTTCAAATTCATAGACAGCCAGATACTTTGCTTTGGCATCCGCTTCAAGATTGACAAATCGCTTCGCCGAGACCAAGCCTTTGGCCCCGCTTAAATCGGGTAGATGAATGTGCGTATACCAGCGGTTGAATTCTTCTTCTCTGGCGGGATCTGTACAGTTCGAAAATACGAAAAAATTATATCTGGCCACTACATTCTCCAAAGAATCCGCGATGCCCTACTTCGTGCCGAAGGCAAGCAATACATTGCCCGGCATATGAAAATAGATTCCGTAACCGGAATTTACATACAGCATTCCGTCAGCAACGGTCGGGCCGCCGCCGCTCATCGAACCACCATGGGCAGACTCCCCGGAAACCGTTTCGACGGACTGACGCGTGTCGTATTCCCAAAGCACAGCACCGTCGCTGGCATCGTAGATCCGCAAGCGGCCATCCAGGTGCCCGGCAATGACCGCACCGGGGATCGCAGTGACGGCCGASGAGATYCCKGRATTRCAAAACTGCAARCCGTCGCAAACATCGTCGGCRAGATTCTCCCACCGGACTTCGCCGGTTGCTGCGTCAAGAGCGAACATGCCSGGSCGSGSGGGKGTCTTAWACYTGTAWCGGGTTACATCCTCRGGRTAGGCCATGTCGYTGATYGGAATRTAARCRAKCGAGCCTTCAGCYGCSATACCRAAGWGSACGCCACCCTGGACACCGCCACGGCCRACYCGMTTACGCCACAMYGTTTYCCCGGTGTCCGGGTCGATGGCCATTGCSTSGCCGGATTTCTGCCCGGYCACCAGCARRTCMCGSCCGYCGGGAAGCTCYASRAGGATTGACGAAGCRGCRAAATCAWAATCYGGCCCGTYTTCTTCCGGACAGTTGGCCGGGTCCGGTGCATATTGGGACAGACAASCMACRTTCCAGGCATCACCCSCGGTTGCYTGGTTCACCCAGATRAYTTCKCCRCTATCCATGTCAAAGGCGATGATGGCRTCACTGGTGYCACCMGCCGGYGARGAATAGTTYTCGCCGGTWCCYGYATACAGACGTCGCCGTTKCAGRTCYACSGTKGGRCTGTTCCAKAKCGGCGCCCCTGACGGTGCCAGAATTYTTGTTCCGGCRCTGGTRACRCCKGCCTCGSTGGCRGGWTSGTCGATKGMRTAGGWTTTCCAKACGATGCTRCCRTCKGCRGTATYGAKGGCRACRAGGGARCCGCGGAAGGTRCAGCATTCGTASGCCGGATCGAYTGCRTTTACAACTTCCAGGGAAGAGACCGGCACATAAAGCCGGTYYTCAACSACAACCGGKGMRCCGGTGATCGTGGCGTTCGGGTGATCRTCAACTTTGRTCATCCACTGCAMTTCACCCGTTTGYGCRTCGAYMGCATAAGCACGCGCSAGGATGTCACCGAAATASGCCRYGGGRTGGACATTYTCTTCRCCTTCCGCCCAGRARGAAAYTGAAAYYGMTGTWCGCACCTCSGCCGAGGCACGGTAAGTCCAGCGMACRCARCCGGTTTTTGCATCCAGYGCGTAAACCGTGCCGTTCTGGCTGCCAACGAAMASSGTRYCGCCSGCMACGGTGGGTTGAGAACGTGCCTGRATYGCATTCGGGTAGGCAAAAGCCCACTTGAGTTCGAKSWCCGCCACATCGGCGACGGCGGGATGCGTCAGCAGCAACGCTTCCAGTTCGGCCGGGGCGATCTGGAAGCCTTTGTATTTGATCAGTTCCTTCATCCGATCCACGATAAAGAAATTGCCTTGCTCGTTATTTGCGACGTTATACACAAATCCGACCTTATCTGGGTCGTACAGGTCGTATCCGCGATAGAATATTTTTGGCCGACTTTCCGGCTTTTCCAGCAAATCGATCAGCTCACTCACTTGAGTTTCTTCCTCTCTGAACTTCCTGAGCTGAGAGATCAATAGTTCCAATGATATTTTTTGTTCCCCAAGCTTAAATTCTCAAAAACCATTTTTGAGAGCAAACTTGAATATATGTTAATATCTAAATTAACCCCCACATAAGACGGCGCAGTACATCCCTTGAATTTAACTAAATCTTTCTTCTTTTTATTGCTAGTCATACTTATATCCGAAAATTCCAATTATAAATTAGATTAATTATTGGATAAAAAAAAGATTGGAATTATTATAGCGGTGGTCATTATAGCCATTGGAATAGGAATCACAGTTTCTTCTACCATATCAGATTCTTCACCTGAATTAGTTGAACTTGAAGAGGCTGAGCCTACAGGTGGCAAGCAATATTCAGTTGAATTACATGAATCTCTCGATAT
>LKGT01009989.1_pt1 | contig 10724 bp, 13 predicted proteins | sample 503861 | NCBI WGS metagenome assembly LKGT01 (sample SAMN04113194, study PRJNA297058) | marine sediment metagenome | biome: marine benthic biome; feature: marine benthic feature; material: marine sediment; isolation source: sediment sample collected at the water-sediment interface from the South......
CCTGGAATCTGTATCCTCTGCGTCTTATTGGATCTACCACATTAATTTCCAAATTCGGATTCACTTTCAAGTTTGAGATTGTTTGATCTGATCTGATACCTGTAAATGCTAAATGGTTATCATCCAAAGCAATGGTAGTCCCTTTTGGTGACAAATTGGGCTTATTAGCAGGACCAATCGTTGCTACAAAACCCATCCTTTGTTTGTTMACAAAGTCTTTTRTTTCTTGAGTTAAARYTGGCACTRYTATTARGATCTYGCTTCTCYATTAAATTTCTAATGGAGYGAAGATTCTCAAATAATAGATTAAATTTTAAGATTGTTGRTCTTTGCAGCTACAATAAAGTCGTTYTCACTTAGTCCATTCATYGAGTGCGTCCAAAGCTCAAGCAWAACTTTGTTCCAATGAATATGWATRTCTGGATGGTGACCCTCACYCTCAGCAAGATYGGCTACATTGTTTACAAATTTCATTGCTTCTTTAAAGTCCTTAAAAACAAACTCTCTTTCAATTTTCTTTCCATTTAATTTCCAGTTAGGAATTTGTTCTAGGCTCTTTTTTACATCATCTTCAGATAATGGGGTACCTCCGCTTTCACACGGTATGCATTTTTTCTCATATAACTCCATAACAATAATTATTCGGATTTAATAAAATAAAAAGTTCGTATCAAATGTAGGCGGAAGCCAACNAANKGCRAGGCAATTGGTACTAAGCTAATGAATAAGCGTATTCAATGCACATGTTAGCATCCGTGTTTCAAATAGCTATTTTGGAGATAAAAAGACTTGGCAACAGTTCGTATCAAATAAAAAAAAAGAAAAAGATGGGATTTATGTGGTTGGAGTAAATGTTGTTGTGGATTCTGGATAGAATCTAACCTTAAACAATTTTACACCGTCATTTTTTATGTCGATTGACTCAACGACAAGATCTGCAACGTTGAAAACCCATTCATCTTGATGAAATACGCATTCAGGTGCATTTACTGCCAAGAAAGCCAAAAATTCCGCATCTGTCAATGGAGCAAAGCCATCACCAAACATAGCATCAACTTCAGCATCGGTTAATCCAAAATCTGCTGGTTCCAAAACCTTATTGCCATCTGTATCAAGACTGTCTGGGCAAACTGCTCCTGTCCACAAAAACATTCCAGTTATGTCAACTGCCTTTTTGATTCCTTTTCCTGGACTTGAATCGTTTATCCTCACAAATTTTTGGTCTTCCACTTTGAAAGCACCATCATTTGTTACAAGACCCAGAACTATTACGTCTACAACGTTTCCATTTTCATCAAAACAGGAATCCAAGTTACCAAAATCGTTGTTTGGATCATTGAGGACATCTTGATTACAGGCCTCTAAAACAGGATTTGGTGTTAAAATTATGTTACTGTCTTGTCCATTGTTACCATTGTTTGGTTTTGCTGCTGTTCTTGCAAAGACAAAGTATTTTTTGATAGCTTCTCCATTTTCATCCTTGGAAGGAAGTTGAACCTTGGCAGGATCATTATCAAATTCTTCTGTGCATGGATCTTTTGCCCAAAGATTAGTCACACTTGATTTTTTGTTGGAAAAGATCTGAATTGTTTGTGGGTCTGTAGCTTGGTCAGTAAATTCTGGTATGAAAACAGATTTTCCACCAGGATCACAAGCACCTTGCCAATCGATTTTCTTTCCATGTACATTCAAGTTAAAGTGTGGGCCACTTGGATAACCATTGCTTAGTGCAATTACATCTTTGCCTGCTCCATTTTTTTGTGGTTTTGCAGCATCTGCCAAAATATTATCTTGTACAGACCATGCGCCAGCAAAAATTATAGAGATCGTAATTGTCAAAATTACCGCATTTCTAGCTGATGACGTGTTAATTGCTTGTAGTCTTTTTGTTGTCATTAACTCAAATCAACAATTGGTATAATTAAGAAAGTGTGTGTTCATAAAACACCAAAGGAGGCAAAACAAATGAGAATGCATGACTAGTCATGAGATATTGTGACATTAAATGAACGCACAAAATTTCTTAAACAAAAATTGCCAAAGTCTTAGTCTATGGGAAAATATTGTGATAGGTTGAAAATGTGAGAGAGGTTGGAAAATAGTTCATCAAAGGAAATCAAAGAGAGTAATAATGGTGGGGATTTAGAATGCGAGGATGCCATCATGAGAGACAAGGAGCGATTTGGACGAGCCCGAACAGGACTAATGAAACAGTTAAGATTACAATATGGGCAAGAGGTGGCCGATAGAGCACTGTTAAGAATTAACAAAAGAGTTTCGCAAAATTCTATGAAGATAAAAAAACATCTGAGTGATGCTGTTTATGATGGTTAATCTACAGAATTACCGAACTGTGGATTAGTCATGATTCTTTTCTAAGAATTTTCAGGATTAAACTTAGATTATTTTAATATCTTTAATTGTGTAAGAAAGATTATGATTTAAATTGTGTTGACATGGCTTTTTACCGATCTTAATGCAAACATTGATTCCAAAAAAAGTTGGTGATATGGAATACATCATTGAACCAGATTCAACAAATCACATGAAAGTCCCTATCAGAATTTTTGCAAATGAAACGCTTCTAAACAAAATGACTACAGATAGAACAATTTGGCAGGCAGCAAATGTTGCATCCATACCCGGCATAGTTGGTCATGCAGTTGTTTTACCAGATGGTCACGAGGGATATGGCCTTCCAGTTGGAGGAGTTGCGGCGATGGATGCAGAAGAAGGAATGATTAGTCCAGGCGGTGTAGGATACGACATTAACTGTGGTGTTAGATTAATTCGAACAAATTTAACAGAAGAAGAGATAAGACCAAAACTAAAAGACATAGTTACTGATCTTTTTAACACTATTCCGTCAGGTGTTGGTTCAAAGGGCGCAGTTCGATTAAGCCAATCTCAACTTGATGAGGTTTTAGTTAAAGGTGTGCAGTGGGCAGTTGACAATGGCTACGGAACAGCAGATGATGCAGATGTATGTGAAGAATCAGGCCAAATAAAAGATGCTGATCCAAACAAAGTTTCAGATAAAGCAAGAAAAAGGGGAGCTCCTCAGCTAGGAAGTTTGGGCTCTGGRAATCATTTTCTCGAAATACAACGTGTTGCAGAAATTCATGATGAAGAAGCTGCAAAACGAATGGGAATAAAAAAAGGAAACATTACGATTCTAATTCATTGCGGTTCTAGAGGCTTTGGGCATCAAGTGTGCAGCGATTATCTTCGCATTGCCGAATCTGCATCAAAAAAATATCACATTGAACTGGCTGACCGAGAATTAGCGTGTGTACCAAACTCATCAGAGGAAGGCGAGTCTTATAGAAAGGCAATGTTTGCAGCACTAAACTTTGCTTGGAGTAATAGACAGATGATCACACATTGGACTAGAAAATCATTTAGTCGTGTATTCAAACAAACAGAATCAGATCTTGAAATGAATTTAGTTTATGATGTTGCACATAATATAGCAAAGATTGAAAAACACAAAATAAATGGAAGAGAAAGATCCGTTGTGGTTCATAGAAAAGGCGCTACAAGAGCATTTCCCGCAAATAGGGAAGAAATTCCAAATAAATACAGAGACTTGGGACAACCAGTTTTCATTCCAGGTTCAATGGGAACTGCAAGCTGGATTCTACTCGGTCAACCAAATTCAATGAATCTTACTTTTGGMTCAACAGCACATGGRGCAGGRAGAATGATGTCYAGGWCTAAGGCTAGGAGAAATTAYACTGAAGCYGRGGTAAAAAAATCACTCAGTGACAAAGGAATTTTTGTYAAGKCTCGTACCAGAGACGGYTTGGTAGAAGAAACCCCTCAAGCATACAAAGATGTTGATGCRGTAGTTCATGTATCACATGAATTGGGAMTTGCAACYAAAGTAGCAAAACTTGTACCAATAGGTGTGATTAAGGGTTGAGTGAAGAAGACAGAGAATTAGRAAAGTTRAAAGAAAAACGTCTTGCCGAAATGCAAAAAAATATTTYGTATAAACAAAAACARGAYGAATTTCTAGCTTCTCAGAAGAAAAAACAAGAAAATATGCCAAAACCACRCGATATACTAGTYAATCAACTAGGTTACAGRGGACTAGAGGTTCTTGAAAATGCTGAGAGACAATTTCYAAATGAAACAAAAATTGTTGTTGAAAAACTTGCAGAATTGATTTCATTAGGTGAAATTAATGAAGAGATTGATGGCGGAAAACTGTTGCTTCTTTTTAGAACAGTTGGGCTTAATATTCACCTCGAGACAAAAATTAATGTTGAACAGGATGGAAAATTTGTTTCTCTCTCTGATAAACTTAGCAGTAAATTTTCTAGTTCTGGAGAATCCACAAATCAAGAATAGATTATACAATGACAACTATAATTGAAATTGGTACAACAAATTATGATGAACATATTCTACCAATAAAAATAGCACTGTCACACCTTCAAACAAACTGTGAAATAACTGATGGTTACTCAATCGGCGAACCAACTTCAAAATTTGGCTGGACATTTTTTCAATTATTATTAAAATCAAGTTTCCATGATAATATAGAAAAAAATTTTTCTGATATGATTCAAAAATATAAAGGGAAAAAAGAAGAAAAACTTTTAAAATTTTTATCTGATTTTTTTGAATTGCGTGGATCCAAAGTAAAATTAAAACTAATAGAGTATTATTAGACTCTTCTTCCTCTTTTTCCGCCCTTCTTTCTAGTAGTATCGTGAGGAATAGGTGTTACATCATCAATTCGACCAATTTTGAAACCACCTCTAGCTAGAGCTCTTATCGCAGCTTGTGCACCTGGACCTGGAACTCTRGAACCAACACCRCCTACTGCTCTCACTCTAATGTGAAAACCAGTAAATCCTTTAGATCTTGCAACTTCARCAACTGCATTAGCAGCTTTCATTGCTGCAAATGGTGAAGATTCGTATCTATCTGCAGTGACATGAATTCCACCRGAGCTAATTGCAACTGTTTCAGCACCAGTTAAATCAGTCATGTGAAYAATTGTATTATTATAACTACTAAAAATATGTACAACTCCCCATYTTTCTTTTTTTTCTTTTGATTCTGTTTTAGCTTCTTGTTTTGTTTTAATTTCTTTTTYCACTTTAGCTTYAACTTGTGTTTCAGCTTCAGRTTCCTCTGGTTTTGRTGGAATTTTCACTTGAGTTACTACTTCGTTTTCAGACAATGTGTTCCCACACCTTGAAGGGTTTAAAAAACATTAAGCTTTCAAATGCTGCCAACCAGCATCTTTAATTTTTGAAATTTTTCCATTTTGAAGATAAACTACTCCTTTTCCCTTTGCCACATAACCAATTTCCAAGAGAGGAATTTTTTGTTTTGAGGCGATTCTAGTCACTTTTGACCTGTTTTTTGGTGATGTTGTAAAAACAATTTCGAATTCTTCACCTCCATTGAAAACCAAGTCTTCAAAATTCAGTTTGTTAAATCTGCAAAATTTGATAAGATCATTATTGCAAGGAATTTTTGTTAGTACAAATCTACGCTGATTTTGTCTTGATAACTCATTTAAGGTAGTTGATAATCCATCACTAGAGTCCATTGATGCAGTAAAATAACTTCGCGCTTGCATTCCAAACTTTAATCTTGGATTAGGACGTAAGCTAAAGGATTTTGCTTTTTCTCCAAATTTCTTATCTGCTTTTTTCTTTTCTAAAAGTATCTTCAAGCCCGCAGTTGAATATCCAAAAGGTCCTGTTACAAATACCAAATCTCCAATTTTGGCTCCCTTTCTACGAATGATATCGTCTGCAAAGCCTAGAAGGAAAACCTCAATAACTAATTCCTTTCCCTCATTTGTGTCTCCACCCAAAATTTTGAAATCAAACTCATTAGCTGCCTTTGCAATTGATTTACTAATTTCAACAATTTTTGATTTTGAAAATTTTCGTGGTAGAGTAATTGAAATTACTCCATACAATGGTTTAACACCTTTTGCAGCAAAATCACTAACACATGCTACAATACTTTTTCTAACAGCGTCAGACGTTTTAGTTCGTGGTGGAATGTCAGTACTTTCAACTAATGTGTCTACATTAATGACACAATTTGTTTTTCCAAATTTAAAAAATTCTACATCTTCAGGAACAAATTTCTTATTTCCTAATTGTTTTTGAAATAATTTAATTATCTTTTTTTCATTTAACTTGTTCATAACTTTGCTTCACTAATTGTTTAGTTTGTTCTAGTATAGATTTACATTTTTCAGAATTATTGGATTCAGATGAAATTCTTATGATGTCTTCCGTATTTGATTTTCTAATTAAGATCCAACTATTTTCATCAATTATTGCTTTAATGCCATCAAGTGTGTCCACTTGACTGTAGTCCTCTCTCATTTTATTATAAAGCACTTCAAGGGTTTTGTCATGTAGATTAGAATCAATCTCAATCTTGTCTCTACTTTGATGAAATCCTTCCATGAATGACAAAATCTCATTAAATCGATCAGTCCCAATCATTGATGAAATCAATCCACTAGTTAGGATACCATCCCTACAAAAGTTGAATTCAGGTAAAATAAAACCACCACTACTTCCTTCTCCACCTGCTTGAGATTTTGTTTTTAAAATTAAATCAATAACATTTGCTTCTCCAACTTTAGATCTTTGAACATCTCCCCCGTTTTCTTTGATAAACTTCTCAATTGAAACGCTCGTATCTATGCTCAAAACAAATTTTTTATAACCAAGTTCTAATGCTTTTGCTACTCCAAGTCCAACTGTAACATCGGGTGATTTTTTTTCTCCATCTTTAACAATTACTAGACGATCACCGTCCAAATCAAATGCAAACCCAATGTCATTTTTGGTATCTGTCCTCAGATCATCAAGATCATCAGAAGTAGGATCTGGTCCTCTTGAGGAGTTTTCAGGCTCAGAATTGATTACTTGTACCTTGCAACCAATTTTTTCTAATAGTGAAGGAGCAACAAATTTTGCAGCACCACCACCAATATCTACTAGGACAGAAGGGTGTCCATCAACCTTTCCAACCAAATTTACTGCTTCATCGATATAATTAGAAGTAATTCTAATTTCTTTTCCAATTTTTGATTTTGGTATTAATTGATCTTGTAAAACAGTTGTTAACCCTTGTTCATTAATTCCTCTTCCCTCAACAATAAATTTTAAGCCATTCCATTCAAGTGGATTATGAGATGAGGTTACAACAATGCCTGCACCATATTTTCTTGCTTCCCTAAACACAACAGGTGTTGGCGACATTCCTAAATTGTAAACATCAACTCCATTTTGCATAACACTCGCACAAGCTGTTTCCCTAACCATATTTGCTGAAGGCCTTGTATCATTTGCTATGACACACTTTCCTGACTTAATTAATGCAGAAAAATTATTACAAAATTTCAAAACATCCTTTAATGTAAAATCATTTCCAAAGATACCTCTTATGCCAGAGATAGATTTTTTCATTTGTTCAAACCAGAAAGGCTTTTTATAAACTCTGACTGCATATCCGAAAGTGCCTCGGTAGCTCAGCCTGGTAGAGCGAACGCCTCGTAAGCGTTAGGCCGTGGGTTCAGATCCCACTCGAGGCTTTTTTTCATTAAAGTTACAAAAATTCAAGAAAAATTTCAGGGATCTTGCTCGTCAGTCATTTCAATGTCATCTTCTAAATCTTCACCCAGTCCTTTCCACCATTCTATGACCTCGCTTCTCATGCTCCCTCGTTATCACCCTAAAATTCTCCTTTATAGATCTGTCGGTAATTTTTGTTAAAATTTTATAAACAAATAATTTTTACTCACATTCAATTTTTTCATTCAGAAAAATTTTCAGGCTTCAGTTTGCTTTTTTTTCTTTTTTCTATATATGAGTATCATAAGAGTGGCCCCTGCACACCCCCAAAATAATGGTGATAATCCAGGTTCAACAGTTGGTTGGAATACACCAACAAAACCCAATATCATTATTGCCACAAGAACTAATCCTAACATTTCAAGCATTTTACTCATAATTTTTCTATAACCAGATTCTATTATCAAAAAGATATATTGATTTCTAGATCACACTAGTCGTGGACAAGTATCTCCTAGTTGTTTTAGTTTTTTTAATTGTAGGAATACCAATTGCCTTTGTAGACCCTGTCACAGGCGAAATTCTAGAACAGCCGCTTATTCCCTTGTTTTATGCCTCTATTGCAGGTATTTGCATAATCATTGTGTACAGTTCATACAAAGCAAGAAAGGAAAGACAAAGAGAAAATCGTAGAAGAAGATTTAAAAAATAATTTTATAATTCTAGTCCAAAGGACTCTGAAATTTCTGAGAATTTTTTATAAGATTCTAGATACTGTCTACCTTTTGGTGTAATTACAAATGTGTTTTTACCATCAAACTCAATTCTGTTAATCAAACCAGCACCAGTGAGATTTTCGATAAATTTTCCCAATCTAGAATGTGAAAGATTTGCTTTTGTTAGCAGTGAGGTAGTCTTTATTCCTTCTTGGCCGGATTGCTCAGTAGTTGTTAGTAAATCCGCCACAATCTTCATACTGGTTCTATAGTTTACCATATGATAAACGAAAAATACCATGATATAAGGGTATTACCCATAATTTAGATCAATTAAATATCATCTAATCTCGATTTGAACATGTCATCTCAGTCATCGATCCGCTGGTTTARTGAGATTATTGGTRTAGCATACAGGTATTAYGATCTTAGAATGAAYGTAATTCCACTTTTTAGKGATARAAAAGAGGCCAYARAAATTTGGAATGAAGTGGTCAATTGGTGGAGTGACYCCTCAATTAAAATTAGATTTGTTGAAACCRAAGATAGTAACTGGTTCATTATGGGGKCAGATTCAATGCAYCCAGATACAAATATGTCATTTTTTAAAATCTTACCCAAATCARAAAATTATGAACGCTTTAAAAAAGGACATGGGGGCGAAGCATACTTGCGATTAGGAACGTATACTAAAAAATACAAAAACGATGTTAAAGATGATGCCATCTGTGATTGCAGTCATATGAAAGAAGATCATGATGATTCCGAAGATAACGATGAATGTCTGTATGAAGACTGTGACTGCAAAAAATTTGAAAGTTTCCAACTTAATCTCTATCCACGTAAAAAGAAAAAAATTGTTACTGATATCAAATTTTTTCAAGAAAGTGACGTAAAAGAGGATCCACTAACTTGGAATTGTCTTTATGTACACAAATACAAATCACAAGAAAAGTGAGTTAGTCACCATCGCCTAAATTCACTCTTACATGTTCACCAGGATAATGTTCGTAAATTTTCTTCGAATAACACTTATCACATAAAGGTCCATTAATTTTCCATTCCTTCATAGGCATGTATTTTTTTTCTATATGGCCTTTACAAATAGTACAATTTTCTTTTAATGCCAAATTGACAAGTCCTGTTTTTTTTCTATATAAAAATCATTTTTAATAATATGCTAATTTTTTAATTATATTGAAAATTATGTTAAATAGAAGCAAATTATAGAAAAATTGGTAGCAAGGCTGGCCAAAGTAAATCTCCTGCAATTTTTGCTTGGCAGACTTCTACCTTTTTCAGAATTAATTATAGAAGATTGCTGACAAGTTTTTTGATCGAGTCTATTTCATCCTCTTCCTGTTTTATTTTTTTATCAATAACACGTAACATTGCATCATTCCAAACATGATGAGAGAAGAAATTATGTTTAGTATTAGCAAGTTCAATTTCGTCATCTACTACCGTATCTTCCAAAAATTTTGTTACTATTATATCGGAAAGTTTCAGAATTCTAGAATTTAACTTAAAACTGCGAAAAACAGGCTCTAATTTGAGAATATCCTGCTTGAAATCCCCCTTTGTCTCAAGTATTCTTTTGTGTAAAATTCTAAAATAAACAGCTACATAGAATAAAGTAGCATATCTTTTCGTTTTGTGTTTACCTTGTTTTCCATATTGCAAGGCCTTCTTTGCATATTCTTTTACAAGATAAGGATAAAGCAATAATTTGTAATCATCTTTTAAATTTTCATTAAAAACTTCATCATATTTACTCCCCCTTGGCAAAAATTGTGCTGGAGAACTATATGACTCGGTAGGTCTTTGTTCTATCCCAGCAACTAATGCTTGAATAGCATCTTTCGCCACAATTACTTTCTTATGATTAATTGGAAGATAGTTATTGTAAGTAACATCTCCTTCAAATTCAGCTTGTTCAGATTTTGTTTTACTATCAAAAGAACCTGCTTGAATTTCATAAAAATAACTATTGCTCTTTAATTGAGATTTGATTGATTTATGAAAATCCATTAATGAAACTAAATCTTTGCCTCTAACCGAATTCTGTGAATTCCTATATTTTGTAATGTTGTTCTGATCTTGTTCATCATCTGCCCTAATTATTGTAACAGTAATAGTGCCTTCCATATTTCGTGTACGCTTTGCATGATCTAGAATAGAATTTGATGTTTGGGCGCCATTAACTATTTGTGGGGCATGTAAAGTTAGTACATTTTCTCCAAGCTCCTCTATATCACTAACTACAATTGTAATTCCATTATTATAATAAAAAAACTTGTCAGGATTAGTTTGCAGCGTTTCTCTTAATCCTTTATTCACTGAAGTTTTGAACTGCATCCATTGTCGAATATTTGACTCGAATACATAATCTCTATTTTTGGTCACAAATTCGGTAAGTTCACGTAATTTTAAAATTCCA
>LKGT01007491.1_pt1 | contig 10708 bp, 7 predicted proteins | sample 503861 | NCBI WGS metagenome assembly LKGT01 (sample SAMN04113194, study PRJNA297058) | marine sediment metagenome | biome: marine benthic biome; feature: marine benthic feature; material: marine sediment; isolation source: sediment sample collected at the water-sediment interface from the South... ...
AAGTCTCGAACACCTGGAAGCTCACGCGAAGGGCCTCTTCTGCCTCCACTTCTCGGCTAGCCTTCGCAAGGCGAATCGTGCGGCGCGAGATTTCGACGATCGTGGCCGAGCCGTTCACTCCCGTTCTGGACGCGTACTCCGTCGGGGCGCTCAACTCGAAGCCGGCAGCGGCCGGCGGCTTCGCTGGTACTTCCTCGGTCGCCCCGTCGCCCTCACCCCCGCCGACCTCCGCGCTGCCGAGGTCGACATCGCGATGGTCGGCGCGCACAACCAGGAGAACGCTCTCGCTGCGCTAGCCGCCGGCGAACTTATGGGGCTCGAATTTTCGGCGACGGATGTCGTTGCCGACGCACAGCTTGCATTGCCGATCAGTACCGGCATGAGCCAGCGGCCGACCCGGCATTTCGGCTATCTCGGTGTCACCGCGGACCGCATGAACGACGAAGATATCGTCACAGCGGATCTGAGTGCCATCAATCTCGCGACAGCGGGTCATTTTCAGGTGACACGAGACAGCGCAGCCACGCTCGTACCTCTGCTCAGTTCAAGCGAGGTCTCTGCAACKATGCCGGCAACGCGWTCCAGACCGTGCGGTCGACCGACGCTGTCAAGGTGGTCACGGTGCGCGGCGCCACCCTGGACACGACCGGCGAGCAGGCCCCGTGCGCCATCGAGAGCGGCGCCGCGGCGGGCGATCCGGGGGTTTCGACCTGGGTCGAGGACATGGTGGCGAGCACCGACCGGCCGGAGCTGACCTCGGCCCGGATCGTGATCTCGGGCGGGCGCGGCATGGCCTCGAAGGAGAATTTCGCCCTGATCGAGGCCGTCGCCGACAAGCTGGGGGCGGCCATGGGCGCCAGCCGGGCGGCGGTCGACAGCGGCTACGCCCCGAACGACTGGCAGGTCGGCCAGACCGGCAAGGTGGTGGCCCCCGACCTCTACATCGCGGTCGGCATCTCGGGCGCGATCCAGCACCTGGCGGGGATGAAGGACAGCAAGGTCATCGTCGCCATCAACAAGGACGAAGAGGCGCCGATCTTCCAGGTCGCCGATTACGGCCTGGTGGCGGACCTGTTCGACGCCCTGCCGGAACTGGCGGCGGCGCTGGACTAAACCCCGGCGCAATCGCGAGATYYCGACGGCCCGCGCCCGATCGTGCAAGCGGGGAGCTCGGCGCGCGTCGTAATCATCGGCCAGGCGCCGGGCCGACGCGTGCACCGATCAGGCGTCCCGTGGGACGACCCGAGCGGCGAGACGCTCCGCAGCTGGCTCGGGGTCACGAGCGAGCAGTTCTACGACCGCAGCGTCGTCGCGCTCGTTCCGATGGGGTTCTGCTATCCGGGGTCTAGCGCGTCAGGCGACAAGCCGCCGCGTCCAGAGTGTGCCCCGCTGTGGCACGATCGGCTCCTGGCCGAACTGCCGGCGGACTACGACGGCAAGCGCTTCAACGTGCACCTCGACGGGTACGACTTCATGCCGTACTTCCGCGGCGAGGTCGAATCCGGACCGAGGATGGAGAAGTTCTACTTCACCGACGACGGTTCCCTTTCTGCGCTGCGATACGGCGACTGGAAGGTCATGTTCACCGTGCAGGATGCGCATGGGATAGACGTGTGGACTAATCCCTATCGGACCTTGCGTGCGCCACTCCTCACCAMYCTGCGGCAGGACCCMCACGGTCAGCAATAGCAGCAGCAACGCCAGGCTCAGTGCAGCCGTGGCCGGCCGCGCCACCGCAGCCAGCGCAGCCCAGAAGTCAGCTTGCGCCTCGCTCTCTTGCAGCCACAGCCGGGGCCAGAAGGAGRGAGAAAGTTCCGGGGATTCCTGCTCCAGCAAGGCCAGCCARGCGGAAGTTTTCTGGAGCGCCTGGGCTTGTTCCCGGCAGCGGGGACACTCGGCCAGGTGGCGCTCCAGCTCCGGCGGCGCGYTGCCGCCGAGCCAATCTTCCCAGAGTCTTTCGGCCTTACTACATTTCATTCCACTACGCTCCTCTCCCCCCYTCTYTCTTCCYCAGCCGGCGGTGAATCTCCAGCAGGCGCTTGCGCACGCGAAACAACCGCACCTTCACGGTGTTCTCCTTGAGCTTGAGCAGGTCGGCGATTTCTCGCGTCGAAAAACCTTCCATCTCTTTCAGCGTCAGCAGCACGCGATCCTCGGGCGAGAGGCGCCGCAACAGCTGCTCCACTGTCTGGCGCAGTTCGAGGCGCCGGAGCGGGTCGTCCGCTGGCCGACTTGGGCGCGCTGCCAGCCGGTCCAACTCTTCCAGCTCGCCCACGGCAATTTCACTCCCGCCGGGCGACTTCTGCGCGCGCTGCCGCCGCAGGTGGTCGTAGCACTCGTTGACCGCCACGCGGTAGAGCCAGGTAGAGAAGGCGGCCCGAAAATCGAAGCGGGGCAGCGCCAGGTAAACCTTGASRAAAACCTGCTGCGCCGGGGCGATGGCGCCGACGCCATCGTCTTCTGGGGCGAGGACGAGGTCAGGCGGCGGCTGAGCTGGGCCGAGCTCAGGGCCGAGGTGTCGAAGCTTTCCCAGGCGTTCCGGGCGATGGGTGTCGGCCCCGGCGACAGGGTCGCGGCCTTCATGCCCAATATGCCGGAGACCATGATCGCGGCGCTTGCGTCGGCGAGCGTCGGCGCCGTTTTCTCGTCCTGCTCGCCCGATTTCGGTACCGACGGCGTGCTCGACCGCTTCGGCCAGATCGAGCCCAAGGTTCTGTTCTCGGCCGACGGCTACTTCTTCAACGGCCAGACATACGATTCGCTTGAACGCTTAGCCGAGATCGCGGCCAGGCTCCCCTCGGTCGAGAAGACCGTCGTGGTGCCATATGTCGGCACCCAACCGCCCCTTGCCGGCATCGCGGGCGGCGTCACCTGGCGGGATTTTACGCGCACGTTCACGGCCGGCGAGATCGCCTTCACCCGCCTCCCCTTCGACCATCCGCTCTATATCCTCTATACCTCGGGCACCACGGGGGAGCCGAAATGCATCGTCCATGGCGCCGGCGGCACGCTTCTCCAGCACGCCAAGGAGCACGCCTTGATGTGCGACATCAAGCCCGGCGACAGGGTGTTCTACGCCACCACAACCGGCTGGATGATGTGGAACTGGCTGGTCTCGGTGCTGGCGCGCGGCGCGACGGTGCTGCTCTATGACGGGGCGCCGTTCTACCCCGGACCCGAGGCGCTGTTCGATTACGCCGACGCCGAGGCGTTTACGTTGTTCGGCACCTCGGCCAAATTCATCGACGCCGTCAACAAGTCAGGCCTCGCGCCCGCCAAGGGCCGCGACTTGGCGAATTTGCGCACCATGATTTCGACCGGCTCGCCGCTGGCGCCCGAGAGCTTCGATTTCGTCTACGCCAAGATCAAGAAGGATCTGCACCTGGCGTCGGTGTCGGGCGGCACCGACATCATCGGCTGCTTCGTCGGCGGCGATCCGACGGGCCCGGTGTGGCGCGGCGAGATCCAGGCGCGTTGTCTCGGCATGGCGGTCGAGGTCTTCGACGAGGTGGGCACGCCGGTGAGGAGCGTCAAGGGCGAGCTCGTCTGCACCGCGCCCTTCCCCTCGATGCCGGTAAGTTTCTGGAACGACGCCGACGGCGCCAAGTACCGCGCCGCCTATTTCGAGCGCTACCCCGGCGTCTGGCACCACGGCGATTTCATCGAATTGACGGAACACGGCGGCGTCATCATCCATGGCCGTTCGGACGCGACGCTCAATCCCGGCGGGGTGCGCATCGGCACCGCCGAGATCTACCGCCAGGTCGAGCAGCTSGACGAGGTGGTGGAGGCCATCGCCATCGGCCAGCAGTGGCAAGGAGACGTGCGCATCGTGCTCTTCGTCGTCCTGCGCCAGGGGCTGGAGTTGAGCSCGRCGCTCACCGAGARGATCAAGGCCCGGGTGCGCGCCAACTGCTCGCCGCGCCACGTGCCGGCCAGGGTGGTGCGGGTCGCCGACATCCCGCGCACCAAGAGCGGCAAGATCACCGAGCTCGCCGTCGCCGACGTCGTCCACGGGCGCGARGTCACGTACACCAGCGCGCTGGCCAACCCCGAGGCGCTCGAACTCTATMGSGACCTSGAGGCGCTTCGGACCTGACGCCNGGGGCAAATCCGCCGCGATTGCCCAAGCCCTTGGTTTGGCCCATAATTCCGMTCCAAGACACTAATGGCTTATGGYSGGAGGRGGTCCCCTTGCAACTCGCCSAAGGCATGGCGCGGCTCGGCACCGAGAGCGCCTTCGAGATCCTGGCCCGGGCCAAGGAKCTCGAGGCCCAGGGCCGGGACATCATCAACCTCGGCATCGGCCAACCCGATTTCCCGACGCCCRAGCACATCGTCGAGGCGGCCAAGAAGGCCTTGGATGACGGCCACCACGGCTACACGCCGGGCAACGGCATCGCGCCCTTGCGCCAGGCGGTGGCGGCRGACATCCGKSRWTWCCGSGGCGTCGAGGTCGACCCCGACGATATCGTCATCGTGCCCGGCGGCAAACTCACCATRTTCTACGCCATCTTGATGTTCGGCGAGCCGGGCGCCGAGATCCTCTAYCCCAACCCGGGATTCCCSATCTACCAATCGGTGATCGAATAYACCGGCGCCAAGGCGGTGCCGATCCYGCTSMGSGARGASAACGGCTTCGCCTTCGACGCCGCCGAGGTGATCGRMAWGATCACCCCGGCGACGCGCTTACTCATCGTCAACAGCCCGGCGAACCCGACCGGYGGCGTCGTGNCSRRGGCCNGAGTTCGACCGCCTGGCCGAGGGGCTCGARCGCCACCCCCATGTCGCGGTGCTGTCGGACGAGATTTACGCGCGGCTKCTCTATGACSGGGCCGAGTTCGTCACCATGCTGGCATACSAATCCTTGCGCGACAGRTTGRTCGTGCTCGACGGCTGGTCCAAGACCTACGCCATGACCGGSTGGCGCATCGGTTACGGCGTCTGGCCGCGGCCGTGGGCGGAGTTGGCGACSCGGCTCAACATCAACTCCATCTCCTGCACCAACGCCCCGACGCAATACGCCGCCATCGCCGCGCTGGAGGGYCCCCAGGACGCGGTCGAGACCATGCGCCAGGCCTTCGATGAGCGGCGCAARRTCATCGTCGATGCCACCAACGACGTTCCCGGCATGAGCTCCATCACGCCCGAGGGCGCGTTCTACACCATGGCCAACATCAAGGGCACGGGGTTATCTTCGAAACAGATGGAGAGTTTGCTGCTCGACGAGCTCGGCGTCGCCACCGTCGCCGGCACCAGCTTCGGWTCWTTCGGCGAGGGCTATATCCGTTTCTCCTACGCCAACTCCCTCGACAATATCAAAGAAGCCCTTGCSCGCATCCGCGACCACGCGCTGGCCCAAGGCTGGGGCGASCAGGCCAAGACGGGATARGCSGCGCGTCCSGAGGGCGACCGAGCCGCCGAAATTCMGCCCCCGATCGATTTCAGCCTGGCCACCGCTAAGGCGCCGATGAGAGTGCCGCCTCGATYGCGCGCTTGAACACGTCATAGTCCTTGGCGCCGCGAATGTATGTGAGGGAGGTTACCCTGTCGGTATCCCGTGGATCGGTCAGGCCGATGAAAARGCTCGGCGTGCCCCGTACCCCCGCCGCGTAGCCGACCGCCGTATCGGCGTTGATCGTGCCCGCGTGTTGGCCGCCGTCGAGACAGTTCCCGAAATCCGCTTCGTCGAGCCCGAGTCTTCGGGCATGGGCCTTGAGACGCCCCGGACCGACCCTTCTCGGGTTGGCGATGATGAGGTCGTGCATTTCCCAATACTTTTCCTGATCGCCGGCGCAAAGGGCCCCTTCGGAGGCTTTCGCCGCATCTGGGTGCAGACTGGCGATGGGGTATTCGCGCATCACGTACTTGACCTTGCCGGTGCTTACGAAGTTTTTCACGATCCGGGGCGCGACCTTGTAGGAATGGCGGCGGCAGAACGGGCACTGGTAGTCACTGAATTCGATGAGCGTCACCGGGGCATCGGCGGCGCCCTTGTACGGCGCGCCATCGACCCTCATCTCGTTGCGCCCTCCTGATCGCGATGGCTTGCGCCGGGCGCGGCGCTTGACCTGCCGCTTGACTTGCCGCCGGGGCTTGAGTTTGTTGAGYCGCTTYYGCGCCAMCGCGTCCCCTYGATCGGCGGCGATTTGCAGCCACGACCTRGCCAWWTCGATGTCGCGCGGGACCCCCTTGCCRTCGGCCAACAGCACGCCCAACTTGCGTTGRGCYTCGATTTGGCCCTGCTGGGCGGCGAACTCGTACCATTGCGCCGCCTTGGCATAGTCCCTCTTTCCCCAAAAGCCCTCCAWATACAGATCGCCCACGGCCTTTTGCGCCTCGGCATTCCCGCCTTCGGCGGCGCGCACATACCATTTCGCGGCGGTGACGCGATAACGCTCGACACCGAGGCCGTRGTGGTACAACAGGCCAAGATTGTATTGGGCCGACGCATCGCCSCCSTCKGCSAGCGATTYCCAGAYSCGGTGCGCSGCGGCGTAGTCRCCCCGCTTGTAGGCCTCATAGCCCGCGTCGGATTGACCCCACCCCGGTMCGGCCAGCAGCGACAGCAGCGCGGCAAYTGCRAAAACACGGAGGGTACGGCGARCCATAGCRACCTCCAGTGAAGYTAATRCGAATTATAATYAGTCTAACAACCTGCCCRCGACGTGTCATCYRATTGAGGGRCAGRAACCCSGTNCCAAGACAGGATTTGGCGTCAAGGGYCTTCACCATCGAAAAGTCCCCTCGTATCGCTTGACCRMACTAWTTTCAGACCGCCCGGCGSCGGCCTCGATCGCGCCCTAAGCCGCGGCCTTGCCCAGCGACGCCTCGATGGCGATGSMGAGCTTCTCCACCATCTCCTCGACGTGGTCCTCAATGATGATGTAGGGCGGCGCCAGCAACACGATATCGCCACGCGTGCCGTCGATCACGCCGCCCATGGGATAACACAGCAGCCCCGCCTCCATGGCGTTCTGCTTGACCCGCGCATGGAGTTGGTAAGACGCATCGAAGGGTTCCTTGGTGGCGCGGTCGGCGACCAGCTCAAGCGCCCGAAACAGGCCCCGGCCCCTGATGTCGCCGACATGGGGGTGGTTGCCGAAACGCTCCCCGAGCGCCGCGTCCAGCCGATCGCCCATGCGCCTTACGTTGGCGAGCAGGTCCTGCTCCTTGACCTTGCGCTGCACCGCCAGCGCCGCGGCGCAGGCGGTGGGATGGGCGTGGTAGGTGTGGCCGTGCTGAAAGATGCCGGAACCGTCGCGAAGGGCGGCGTGGATACGCGCCGAGATCAGCAGCGCGCCGATCGGCTGATAGCCGCCGCCGAGGCCCTTGGCGACGGTCAGGAGGTCAGGCTGGACGCCATCTTGTTCACAGGCGAAGAGGGTGCCGGTACGGCCCATGCCGCACATCACCTCATCGAGGATCAGCAACACGCCATGGCGGTCGCAGACCTCGCGCACCCGCTTGAAATATCCCGCCACCGGCGGCACGGCGCCGAGCGTCGATCCCACCACCGGCTCGGCGATGAAGCCGATCACGGTCTCGGGCCCGAGCGCCTCGATCGCCTCCTCCAACTCCCGGGCGAGCCGTTCGCCGTAGGCCTCTTCGGTCTCGTCCGCGCGCTGGTCGCGGTAGGCATAGCAGGGCGATACATGGTGCGCGGCGATCAGAAGCGGGGCGAACTGCTCTCGCCGCGCGAGATTGCCGCCGACTCCAAGGGCGCCAAGGGTGTTGCCGTGAAAGCTCTGGCGCCGGGAGATGAACCGGCCGCGCTCCGGCTCGCCGGTCTCGACGAAATACTGGCGCGCGAGCTTCAGCGCCGCCTCGACGGCCTCGGAGCCGCCATTGACGAAGTAGACCCGATCGAGATCGCCGGGCGCCTCGGCGACGAGGAATTCGGCCAGGGCCTCGGCCGGTGAGTTGGTGAAGAAGCTGCTGTGGATATAGGCGATACGATCGATCTGTTCCTTGATCGCCCCGATGACGTCGGCGTCGTCGTGGCCGAGACAGGAGACCGCGGCGCCGCCCGACGCGTCGAGGTAACGCTTTCCTTCGGTATCGATGACGTAGACCCCTTCGCCGCGCGCCACCGCCGGGTATCCGCCCGTCAAACGCCGGTTAAACAGATGGGTCATTTATCCATGCTCCCGGCCAGGGGCCAGCGCCGATCCCGCACGCCGCGACCCTATCCCCGGCCTTGACGACAGGCAAGCGATCCGTGACAAAACCCCGCGCACATTCGCGTGAGCCGGACATCATACCAAAGGTCCTTGATAATGACCCCTAGAGACGGCTTCCCAAGGTTTTCGGCTAGGAGCGCGTGGCGCGGCGATGTGGAACATCGGAAGCCATGCGCGACGCCGTCCGAAAGCCTTGGGAAGCCGCCGTTCCGGTCGGGCATGCGAACCGCCGGAGGGCGTCGGAAAACCTTGACGATGCCCTGGCATCGCCGGCGGCTTCCCTCCTACCCGGCGGATCGCCTGCCCGATCTCTGGGGGTCATTATCAAGGACCTTTGGTATTAGAGCACTATCCGGACCTTGCCCGGATTCGCTGGAAAAGGCTATAAGCACGCCACCATCGAATGAGGACGCCTGGGTCCGGGCGGGCGGCCTGGGCCTTGGCGGGCGGCCTGGGCCCGGGCGGGCGGAAGATCCCGGGTCACGGGTTCGCGAACAAGTGATGAGAACCGGAGGGAGCGATGCACGACCTGTTGTCCCGGGCGTTGGTGGCCTGGGTCGATCTTGCCCGGCGCTTCGCCCTTTGGGTGACGTTGTTCGCCCTGGCGCTCAGCGGCGCATCGCTTTTCTATGCCGCCGGGAATCTCGGCATCAATACCTCGACCGGCGACATGATCTCGAAGGACGTGCCCTACCGGCGCGGCTGGGAAGACTTCAAGCGCGCCTTCCCCCTTCTCGTCGATACCATCGTCGTCGTCGTCGATGGCGAGAGCGCCGATATCGCCGAGGATTCGGCAGCCGCCCTCGCCCGCCGTCTCGAGGCGGAAAAGGGGTTGTTTCGGGATGTCTATTGGCCCGGCGGCGATCCTTTTTTCCGCCAAAACGGGCTTCTCTATCTCGATCGCGGCGAGCTAACGACCCTGACCGACCGGCTGGCCGATGCCCAGCCGCTGCTGGCCGAGCTTATCGCCGATAACAGCCTCCGCGGCCTGATGGAGGTGCTGACGGAAGCCGCCCGGGAGATCGTCAAGGGGACGGAGGCGGGGGGCGGGTTCGCCAAGCTGTTCGACGCCATGGCCGCGACTTTCGAGGCCGAGACCGAGGGCCGGCCCCATAAGCTCGGTTGGCAGGAAGTGATGGCCGGCGAGGCCGGAGACGCCAGCGACCGCCGGCGCATCATCATCGTCCAGGTGGCGGCGCGGGAAGGCGAATTGCTGCTCGGCACCGGCGCCATCGCGCGCATCCGAGCGCTTTCGGACGAATTGGGCCTGGTCCCGGCGAACGGGGTCCGCGTCAGGCTCACCGGTTCGGTGCCGCTGGATTACGAGGAACTGCTGAGCGCCGCCAAGGGCGCCGCCGGCGCCGCCATCATCTCCGTCTTCCTCGTCGCCATATTGTTGTTCGCCGGATTGCGTAGCCCGAGGCTCGTATTGGCGACGCTCGCGACCCTTCTGATGGGGCTGGTGTGGACCGCCGCCTTCGCGACGCTCGCGGTCGGACACCTCAACCTCATATCCGTCGGCTTCGCCGTGCTGTTCGTCGGTCTCGGCGTCGATTTCGGCATCCATTTCGCGCTTCGTTACCGCGAGGCGATTATCGGAGGGGCCGATCATGCCTCGGCGCTAAGGGAAGCGGCGGCGGGCGTCGGCAACGCCCTCACGCTTTGCGCCGTGGCCGCCGCCATCGGCTTCTTCTCCTTTACCGGCACYGATTTCGTCGGCCTCTCGGAGCTTGGCGTCATATCCGGAAGCTCCATGTTCATCGCGCTCCTCGCCAATATGACGCTGATGCCGGCCTTCCTCACGCTCTCACCRCTCAAGCCCGCGGGCCAAGGGCCGCTTGCCGCCGACACCTTCGCCGCCAGGGCGCCGGGATGGMTCGAGACCCAGGTGCGCCTGAAGGCGGGAAAGGTGCTGCTCGGCGCCCTCGTTCTCGGCATCGCCGCCGCCTTGGCGTCGACCCAGGTCCGCTTCGACTTCGATCCCCTCCATCTCAAGGACCCGGACAGTGAATCGGTCGCCACTTTCGTCGAGCTTCAGCGCGATGACCGGACCCAGGGCCTTTCCCTTTCGGTGCTGAGAGGAAGCCTCGCCGAGGCGGTGGCGCTGGCCGCGCGCCTCGAGGGCCTCGAAGCGGTCGACAGCACCCGGACGCTGGCCGATTTCGTGCCCAAGGACCAGGACGAGAAGCTGGCGATCATCGACGACATGGCGCTGCTCCTGGCCCCGGTGCTCGAAGCCGGGACCCCGAAGCCGGCGCCGACGGATGCCGAGCGGCGGGCCGCGCTTACCAGGTTCCGGGCGGCGCTCGGGCGCTTGGCGAAGGCGGCGGCGCGCCCTTCCCTGCTTGACGGCGCCAAGCGCCTGGCCCTGATCGACAGCGCCAAGCGCCTGGCGGCGGCGATCGAGGCGTTCGAGGCCAAGGGCGCGGGACGCGGCGGGGGACTGAAGGGGATCGAGGATCGCCTCCTTGCCACCCTGCCCGCCCGGCTCGACCGGCTGCGCACGTCGATGATGGCGCAAAAGA
>LKGT01009991.1_pt1 | contig 10703 bp, 8 predicted proteins | sample 503861 | NCBI WGS metagenome assembly LKGT01 (sample SAMN04113194, study PRJNA297058) | marine sediment metagenome | biome: marine benthic biome; feature: marine benthic feature; material: marine sediment; isolation source: sediment sample collected at the water-sediment interface from the South... ...
GAAAGCTCCATAGGAGCGACCTGTCAAGAGGTTGGGTCGTGTGGCTTCTGAACAGGTCGCTCCTAACAGCCTGCTCCTGCGAAGGCAGGGGGAGCTGTCTGGTTTTTTTGAGCTTTGCGCTACAAACAGGCCGCGCCTACGACGCTGAAAAAGGTGGGTACTGACAAGATCGCCGAACGGGAAATACGGCTGCGTCGCTGCATAGGACGATCATCCAGATTCTATTCGACAAGCGGGAAGATTCTCGGATAGGTGCTACGGAAGCCGCCAGATGATGTCGCGGTCGATGGAGGGCTCGGCGTGGCGGTACGTCTGCGTCAGTTCGATCTTTCGCCGCAGCAGATCGCCCAGGTTTTCGCCGTAGATAAAACTGGTTTCGCCCACGGCAGAGATCAGCATAAACTCCGTGTCGCTGTTTTCCCAGAGGTCCAGCAAGTCACGCGTATTGGCCAGATCACGGTCGAYSAKATCGCAGCCAAAGGGCCCAGTCATCTGATTATTTCTCCCGGCCCATGCACGCCCAGCGAAGCGGGCATCTCGATGAACTGCGTCGAATACCTTGCGGGACGTATCCCGATCCTGGGAGTCTGTCTGGGTCACCAGTCGATTGGCCAAGCGACCGGGGGGAAAATCGTACGTGCCAAGCAATTGATGCATGGAAAGACCTCGATGATCCACCACGATGGCGAAGGCGTATTCGCCGATCTGCCCAGTCCGTTTGAGGCTACACGCTATCATTCGCTTGTGGTTGAACGAAAAAGCCTGCCGGATTGCCTGGAAATCACGGCCTGGACCGATGATGATGAAATCATGGGGGTTAGGCATAAGCGCTTGGCGGTCGAGGGCGTACAATTTCATCCGGAGTCTATTTTGACCGAGCACGGTCATGCCTTACTAAAAAACTTCTTAACCGCGAGTAAGAAGTAATAGCACTTACCACTAGTGCGAGGAGTGAGTTATGGATATCCAGACAGCAATACGTACGGTATGCGAACGACAGGATCTGAGCCAAGATCAGATGCGTACGGTCATGCGCATCGTCATGACCGGTGAGGCCACCCCGGCGCAGATCGGCGGTCTATTAATCGGGCTGCGCATGAAGGGGGAGACGGTGGAAGAGATCGCGGCAGCGGCCGAGGTTATGCGCGAGCTTGCTACCCGCGTGAATGTCAGCGGTCCGCACCTGGTTGATACTTGTGGGACTGGCGGCGACGGCACCAATACCTTCAATATCTCAACCGCGAGCGCCTTCGTGGTTGCGGCTGCCGGCGGTAAGGTCGCCAAGCATGGCAATCGGTCTGTGTCGAGTCAGTCCGGTAGTGCCGATGTGTTGGAGGCGGCGGGGGTCAGTCTTGAGCTCACGCCGGACCAGGTTGCCCAATGTATTACCGAGGTTGGTGTCGGATTTATGTTCGCGCCTAAACATCACAGCGCCATGAAACACGCCATCGGTCCTCGTCGCGAGATGGCGGTGCGAACCATTTTCAACATTTTAGGCCCATTAACCAATCCCGCTGGCGCGCCACATCAGGTACTGGGTGTGTTTGACGGTAACTTGGTGGAGCCATTGGCACATGTGCTTAAACGGCTCGGTAGTAAGCACGTGCTGGTTGTACATGCTGAGGATGGGTTGGATGAATTCAGCATCGAGTCGCCGTCACACGTGGCGGAGCTCAAGGATGGTGATATCACCTCGTATACGATTACACCGGATCAGGTCGGCCTAAACAAAGGGAAGGTCAGCGAGTTGGCGGTGCAGAGCGTCGACGAAAGTCTATCTGTTATCAATCGTGTTTTTGATAATGAGACTGGCCCAGCCAGGGACATCGTCGCGCTGAATGCAGGCGCTGCGATATATGCCGCCGGTTTAGCCTCCTCACTGGAGGCGGGTGTGGAGAAAGCACTGGCGTGCATTGCCAGTGGCGCTGCCCGTGACCGATTGCAAGCACTCTCGCAACTCAGCCAAAAACTTGCGTCGTAACCTATGCGCAACCCGTCTGCGATCCTGCAAAAGATCCTGGCACGCAAGGCGCAGGAAATCATCGAGCGTGCCGAGAAGTTGCCACTGCACGAGCTAAGTCGCCAAGTGGAATCGGCTCCGAATCCGCGGGGGTTCGCCAACGCACTGCGGGCGTGTTTGGATCGAGGACAACCGGCGGTGATCGCAGAGATGAAACGGGCCTCACCCAGCAAAGGCCTGCTGGCCAAGGACTTCCAGCCCGCAAATATTGCCAAGGGCTACGAGCGACATGGCGCGACCTGCCTTTCGGTGCTCACCGATGTTGATTTCTTCCAGGGTCATGATGAGCATCTGCGACAGGCGCGCAACGCCTGCTCGCTACCGGTATTGCGCAAGGATTTCACCATGGATTTCTATCAAGTGTATGAGGCGAGGGCGATCGGGGCTGATTGTGTACTACTCATCGTTGCTGCGCTTGGCGATACGCATATGTCCGAACTGGCGGCGTTGGCGTGCGAACTGAACCTCGACGTGTTGGTGGAGGTCCATGATGGAGCTGAGCTCGAACGTGCGTTGCGGCTCGATACCCCGCTGGTGGGTATCAATAATCGAGACCTGCGTACGTTTGAAGTCAGTTTGCAGACAACGCTGGATCTCATAGAAAGGATTCCAGACGATCGGATCGTAATAACGGAAAGTGGTATTAGCTCAGATAACGACATAACGTTGATGCGCGAACATGGCGTGCATGCATTTTTGATTGGAGAGACGTTTATGCGAGCGCCAGAGCCCGGCGCCAAGTTGGCTGAGTTGTTTAACTCGTCGGTCGCGAGCCGTGAGTCGAACACCGACTCTACAACTTAGTGGCTGTTTGCGACGGTTTACGGTTAACGATTCACGTATCACGAAACAATGAAAGCGACGATCAAATGGACGGGTGATGCCAGTTTTAGTGGCGAGGCCGACAGCGGTCACACGGTGGTCATGGATGGTGCACCAGAGTTCGGCGGTCGTAACCAGGGTCACCGGCCCATGGAGTTGGTGCTCATAGGCATGGGTGGTTGTACAGCGTTTGATGTTGTAAGCATCTTGCGTAAGTCTCGACAGGATATTAGCGACTGTGTGGCCGAGATCGAGGCCGAGCGGGCTGATACGATACCGAAGGTGTTTACTCGCATCCACGTGCATTTCATTGTTAGCGGAAGAGGCTTGGATCCCAACAAGGTGGCGCGTGCGGTTGAGCTGTCGGGTAACAAGTATTGCTCGGCATCGAGAATGTTAGCCAAGACCGCCCATATCACCCACGACTACGAGATCATCGCCATACCGTGAACGAGCCGTCCTTGCCAAGCTCCAGCTTTGAAGCACTTGTTAAGGATTATTACCAGGTGTGGTTCCGCTATCACCCGGAAGCCGCGGTTGAGGTCGGCGCCCCCGGATACGCACACCTACTAATGCCGTTCGGCGATGACGATAAGGGCGCGCTCGTATGTCTCAACCATGAGCTCAGGGTAGGCCTCGAAGAACTTGATAGCTCGACACTGACTGATGATCAGCGAGTTGATCGTGACATTCTTTATGGTGCCGCATCACTAGAGAATCAGTATCTGCTCGATATTGAGTCACGTACGCCTGACCCAGTCAGGCTGTTACCGATTTACGCGATCTATCAATTGACGATTCGACCGTTGCCGGACTTTGCAGCGGCCATGCTGGCGCGGTTGAACGCTATCCCTGAGTATATGGCCCGCGCCAAGGACCACCTGCATGCGCGTGCGAGCCAGATTCCTCCACTTTGGCTTGAGTCGGCTGCCACCGGCGCTCACCGTGGTTGTGAGTTCTTACAGGCGTTACCCCAACACCCTAAGGTCGTGGATGCGGGAATAACTGCGACTGAACTGGATAGTGCGATTACCAAAGCGACAGACGCGTTCCACGACTATGCTCAATTCCTCAATGACGAGCTTGCACCCAGGGCGCAAGGCGAGTTTGCTTGCGGACAGTCATATTTCGGGAATCTGTTACGCTACCGGCATTTTCTCGACATCGAAATCAATCAGCTCTATGACCTCGGCCAGCAGATATTTCGGCACACCGAGCGCGATTTAACAGATACGTGTAAAAATCTATTCGGACATGCAGATGTTGCGGCGGCCACCGCTGCTATACAGGGTGATCATCCGCCAAAGACCGAATTACTCTCGGTCTATCGGCAGCAAATGCAGGCGGCGCGAGACTTTGTGGTTAATCACGAACTGGTGACCATGCCGGAGAAGGAACGGCTCGATGTCGTCGATACACCGGTTTTTATGCGTCATCAGATTCCCTTCGCCGCTTACTCTGAGCCAGCGCCCAATGACCCCGAACAGCATGGTTACTACTATGTTACGCCACCGGTCGACGAAGAGCAGCTGGCCGAACATAACTACGCTGGCCTTATGCACACTTGCGTGCACGAGGCTTGGCCGGGCCATCACCACCAGTTCGTGACCGCCAATCTCAATGCTAGTGCGAGCACGTTACCGCGTCTGCTCAATCCGTCGGCAACGTTGTACGAAGGTTGGGCGCTGTATTGCGAACAACTGATGCACGAGCAAGGCTTTCTAAATCGACCTGCACAGCGTTTCATATTGTTAAAAGACCGGCTTTGGCGCGCGCTGCGCATCATTATCGACGTCGAGATCCACACCCGCGGTACGACTATCGAACAGGCGGCAGACCGCATGGTTACGCATCTGGGGTTTCCGCGCAGCCAGGCGCTGGCTGATCTCAAGTGGTATAGCCGCTCGCCGGCGACGCCCATGGGTTATGCTACCGGTTGGGCGCTCGTTAATGCGACCCGCGACCAGGCAAAGTTGCAAAACGCGAATTTTAGCCTGAAAGACTTCCATGACCGACTACTCTCGGCGGGATCGATTGCGTTGCCGCTAGTGATTCGGCATGTATTTGGCGACAGTATGTGGACGGCGGTTAAAGGTATGGTATTCAGCGATCCGGTCGGCGAGATGGGCTAGACCGATTCTGGTCAGTACGTGACCAATTGGCTTTTCGCCTAGGATCAACGCCGATTGGCAAGGCGTAGGCCACGGAGCGTAGGCCACGGAAACGCACCGCTCGGGCGTTTCGTGCCCGCGAGCACCCGCTTATAAGCTGTTTTCTTGGCGATTACACGACCCTAGTGTCCGGGGGGTATCCGCATTTGCCTCCTTATTCCGGATTCCGTAGACTGAAACGCGAGGCAACAGGGGAACTCCCCTCTGCTGTCCTTAGCAGTAGGGGTAGTGCGCAAGGTGGGAAACCAGGCCATATATCACGCTTCCAACAGACAGTGGGGATTACATGGCCCCACCGCGCGCGGGGTGACGCGTGATCAATCCACAACTTTCGGGCATCCCCGTCCAGTATCCGTCTGCTTGTTCGCCCTGCTCTTGCTCCTTTCTATCGGCGGGTTCCCAATGGGGATGCTACTGCCAGCACACGCGGCCACGGAGGCCTCCGCGCAGTCGGCCGACGAGCAAATGGAAGCGGGTGTCGGGTCATTTCGAAACGGTGACTTCGAGCAGGCACTCGGGCATTGGGCGCAAGCTTTCGGATCATACGAAGCAGCAGCGAATGTCGAGGGCCAGGCGCTGGCGCTTGTTCGCAGGGCTGAAGCCTACCTCGCCCTAGGAAAGCTCCCGAACGCCTTTGACGCACTCGAGCGCGCGCTCGGGCTTGCCGAACAAACGGACAATCCACCGCTTGTGGCGGGTGTCCTGGGTAGTGTAGGGAATGCCTATCTGCTTGCAGGTCGCGTGGTAGACGCTAAGCGCTCCCTCGAATCCAGTATCGAGATAGCCAAAAAGGTTGACAGTTTCCAGATCGCCGCGTCAGCCCTTAATAACTTAGGCAACTTGCTCGCCTTACAAGCCAAGTTTGCCGAGGCCACTACCATCTACAAAGAAGCGCTAGACGCTGCCAGGAAGGCTGGCAACGATGGCATTGCCGTGCGCGCAATGACGAACCTCACGCGAACCTTGGTAGAGAACGGAAAATATAATGAAGCCGCCACATGGCTCGCCGAGGCTCGGGAGCAGATCGGCACGGTCGATCCTTCGCACGACAAGGCCTATGGGCTCATTAGCATCGGCCGCCTCTATGCACGATTAGACCTCGCTGACTCACCGCTGCGCGCACATAAGGCATTCAGCGACGCGATAGCGGTCGCTGACGCGATCAATGATAGCCGCGCACAGTCGTATGCACTTGGATACATGGGCCAGCTTTACGAACAGGCCCAACAGTATGACGACGCGCTGCAATTCACCCAGCGGGCAATCTTTTCAGCGCAACAGGTAGGCGCCCCGGAGGCGCTCTATCGCTGGCAGTGGCAAACGGGGCGACTGCTCAAAGCCCAAGGAAAGCCTGAAGAGGCGATCGTTGTCTACCAACGTGCCATTCACACACTGCAGAGCATTCGCCAGGATCTAGTTGTGGGATCTGGCAGTATTCGCGCGTCGTTTCGCAAATCTGTAGGGCCTGTGTTTTTAGAATTGGCAGACCTCTTGCTGCAACGATCTGCCGCGGTATCGGACGCTAACGAGGTCAAGCGCTATCTTGTCGATGCGCGTGACACGGTGGAGCTTCTCAAGGGCGCGGAGCTCGAAGACTACTTTCAGGACGATTGTGTCGCCGCCCTCAAGGCAAAGACTACTGGTATCGATCAGCTTGCACCGCGCACCGCAGCCCTCTATCCGATCATACTGCCGGATCGCACGGAACTTTTACTCAGTTTGCCGGATGGACTGCGGCGATTCACCGTACAAGTCGATGCCGATACCCTGACAAAGGAGGTTCGCGCGTTCCGCAGGCGGCTAGAAAAGCGTACGACCCATCAATATCTGCGACACGCTCGGCAGCTATTTGATTGGATAATCCGACCGATAGAGCGTGAGCTAAAGCAACAAGATGTCAATACGCTCGTTATCGTGCCGGATGGACCGTTGCGCACCATTCCGATGGCTGCGTTACATGATGGCAAACAGTTCTTGACCGCCAAGTATGCGCTCGCAACAACACCGGGGCTAACCCTGACCGACCCACGTCCGATTAAGCGAGAGAACGTACAAGTGTTGCTCAGTGGTTTGACTGAGTCGGTGCAAGGCTTTCCGGCTCTGCCCAACGTAGCCGAAGAACTGCAGACGATTAACAGCCTTTACGGGGGCACGGTCTTACAGGATAAGAAGTTCTTGCTTTCGAATATAGAAAAGGAGCTCACGGAGAACTCCTATTCGATTGTGCACATCGCGTCACACGCACAGTTCGATAGTGACGTCACGAAGACGTTCTTATTGACCTATGATACTAAGCTCACCATGGATACGCTTGGAAGGTTGATGGGGCTCACCACGTTTCGAGAAGACGCGGTGGAGTTACTGACTCTAAGCGCGTGCCAGACAGCGGCTGGCGACGACCGGGCGGCACTGGGTCTCGCCGGGATTGCCGTCAAGTCCGGGGCGCGGAGCGCACTGGCGACGCTGTGGGTCGTCAACGATCGGGCGTCGGCATTGCTGGTTTCGGAATTCTACCGACAGCTTCAGGACCCATCGGTGTCCAAGGCCACCGCGCTTCAGCGGGCGCAGTTAAAGTTGCTAAGCGATCGCCGTTATCGCCATCCGGGCTATTGGGGGCCGTTTCTGCTTATCGGCAACTGGCTGTGAACGCCCGCCAAGCAGCGTCCCCGGGCCGAGACGGGCTCACGTCCGGGGTAAAGCCCCCGGCGAGCGCGCAATCTTGGCGGTGCCGACCCTTTTTGAGGTAACTGTGACAAATGCCACATCCATTGGCCGGCGGAGCAGGGTTAAATAGCCATGACACAAGGGCCTAGATGATGGCCGCGGGTCAAACCCTCGCGGCTAGCGACAGGAGGAAAACGCATGAAGATCTCATCATTTACCATAGGATTTCTGGGTCTCACGACGGCGATGGCCTTGTCGATATCGTCGGCATATGCCGCAGAGGCCGCCAGCAAGAAGGCAGGCGCCATGCCCATGCTGAGCTACCAGGCGCCGCTACGAGGGGCGCCGGCGACACGCGTCGGCGGCGGGACTCGCGGGGCGGCGGAAGCCACATTCGCACTCAGCGTTCTCGCCCCCGACCATACGGGGTATACGGTGCAGGATAAGCCGACGATCTACTGGTATGTATCCAAGCCGATCACCAGCCCGGTAGAACTCACGGTAACCGCGCCGGAGGCGATCGAGCCGCTGCTCGAGCTGACTTTGACGCCCCCGATTAAAGAAGGTATTCATGCCCTGCGCTTGACAGACCACGGCATTGCTCTCAAGCCCGAGGTCGAATACCAATGGTTTGTAGCCGTGGTGACGAATCCGGACGAGCGATCGAAGGATATTCTTGCCGGTGGGTCGATTCAACGTGTCGCCGCTTCGGAGTCGGTTCGAACCAAACTCAACGAGGTCGGCGAGATCATGTGGCCTGCGGTCTACGCAGAATCAGGGCTGTGGTATGACGCGGTTGATGAAATCTCGAAGCTCATTCAGGCGAATCCCGCCGACGGTGGGTTGTGGGCACAGCGCGCGTCACTGCTGACCCAAGCCGGTTTAACCCAAGCGGCTGCCTACGACAGCAACACTCTGAAGTAACTTTTTACCCCCTCCCCTGGTGGTTACCCCCCTGGTGGGAGGGGGCAAGTGGGGAGGGGGTTCAAAAGATACGGCCCACTAACCTGAAGTGAATGCCGTCGTCCTGGAGGCTGTGGCTGGGATTGTCAACGTCGTCTAACGCCTTGGCGAAGTAAAGCTCGGCGTGGATTTTCGGGTGCGGATCGAAGAGGAAGCCTACCCCGTAGCTTAGGATTCTCGTGGGATCGGGATTCGGGTCTTTCCTGTTTTCGCTGCGACCCGCGTCCGCGAATAGCACAAGTTGCACAGTACTTCCGCCGATGGCATTGCGGGCGATGGGCGTGCGCCACGCTAGCGAGACCGCATACCCTGCGTCCCGCACAAGCTGGTTTTCACGATAGCCGCGTACGCTATCTATCCCGCCAACCGCGAACTTCTCTAACGGCAGCAGCGAATCCTCGGCCAGCTGCAGGTCTGCCCGGAAGTTGATCTGCTGACCGGCATCGCTGATTCGCCGTGCCCATTGAAACTGACCCAACCACGCTACGAACTTACTATCGGGGGCGTTGTCGTTAACTGTCGAGCCGAAGGCGTCGATGCCGACACTGACGGTCGAACGCGCGGCGATCACCTGGTTTCGACTTCGGCTGAGCCAGTCCTGGCTGAGGCGGATCACGGCGACATCGCTTTCACCATCCTGCACACCGGGCGAGAACGAAAACGGCTGCCCCAACAGAAACGTCTCGCTGCTGCGGCGCTCGAGCCCAAACCCTAGTGTAAATTGCTTGTTTGCGGTCTTGAATACAGGGTGAGTGATTTCAACGCCAAAGGTCTCGGTTTCGCTCTCGATATCGATGTCGTCAAAGGGCTCCTCGATCACCTTGGATCTGCTCTGTTCTGCTCGCACGCTGAAGATCGTATCTCTTGCCGTGATTGGTAGGGCGTAAAGCATGTCGATGTCGTCACCGAGCTCGTCGAGGCCCTCGGCGAAACCGATTTCGCCCGTCAATACATCGCCCCGGCCGGCGAGGTTGCGATAAGCACCCTGCACCAAGAAACGCGCTTCGCCGACGCTTGGCGAAAGCTTATTGTCGAGTACCAGCGCTAACTGGTAAGGGAGCGCTTCTGCTACTTGCGTCTTCAAGATCGCCTCGCTCGGTCGATCACCCGGCCCAAGCCGCGCGTTTATCCCGTCTATCAACGGGCTCTGCAGCATGATTTGCAGACGCTCTTCCAAGCTCTTCACATTGAGTGGCGGGCCGGCGCCGAGGGCCAACCGGTCCGTGAAATAATCTGCACGGAACCTTTTGTTCCCTTCCACATCGATGCGCGTGAGCTYRCCCTCGATGATCTGGATTTCGATAATGCCCTCCACSACCTTTTGGTCKGGGAGSAYYGCACCGGAGTTAATATAGCCTCGGTTGACGTAGTRMAGCSTTAAGCGCTGGCGCARTTCCTGYAGCTCCRCATTGGTGAGCTCGCGGTTCTCGAAMGGCACGGTGATCTCGCGAAGCTCCTCATCCGAGAATACGGTATTGCCCGTCAGYCTGAACTCGCGCACGAACACGCGCGGTAAGAACGRCAGTCTCTCTTGTTCCTCGGGTAACGGCTTAACAGGCGGGAGCAATAGCGGAGGCCGCTCGGGCGGTTCAAACTCGGGTAACGGTGGTCTTTCCTCACCCAGCGGCCTTTCAATGATGGCGCCTGCAGGCGGGGTGGGCGGCTGCGCGTTCGCCAGCGCACTTATTATTAAGGAGCCAACAAAAAACGCAGATAGGACGGTACGTCGAGAAACACACAGCCGCCGCGCTGGCGGCTTGTCGCGTGTACGAGAACGCACATTAATAAGTAGTGCCATTCACACCCCCGGTGTGATGCACAATTGTGTTGTTATTGCCGTTTTACTGCTTGTTCTCTTACGCTCTAGATGCCTCTAGCTGATCACCAGGCACATCCCTGCCCAACTGTTGCCAGGACCAGCTTTTTAATGTCTTTCAATGCGGCCGCGTCGCCAAGCGCCGATGCGGCCGCACGCTCAAGGTTACTCAAACCCTCGAGGTAGCTGCTCGGCAGGTAACCGTCAGGATCAACGGGAACGCCACCGCGCCCGGTGACCACAAAGC
>LKGT01006249.1_pt1 | contig 10698 bp, 8 predicted proteins | sample 503861 | NCBI WGS metagenome assembly LKGT01 (sample SAMN04113194, study PRJNA297058) | marine sediment metagenome | biome: marine benthic biome; feature: marine benthic feature; material: marine sediment; isolation source: sediment sample collected at the water-sediment interface from the South... ...
TATGGGCGTTACCCAGCCCACCATCAGCCGCCATATCGAGAATCTGGAGCACCGGCTGAGCGTGCGTCTGTTCGACCGGCTGCCCAACGGGGTCGCGCTCACCAGCGAGGGCGAGAGCATCCTCAACGCCGCCCGCCATATAGAGAGCACGGTTTTCGAGATCCAGCGCAACGTCCACGGCTCGGACAGGCGCATGGAAGGCACGGTCCGCATCTCCGTCACCGATGGGCTTGCCACTTATTGGCTGACCCCGCAGCTCGGCCGCCTTCAGGAGCGCCACCCGGGCATTACGATCGAGTTCCAGTGCTCGATAGAACCCGCCGACCCCCTCAAGATGGAAACCGACCTGTCGATCCGGTCCGGCAAACCCCAGGCCGCGGATCTGATTATCGTGAAACTGGGCACCATACATTTCGTGCCCTGGGCCTCAGCGGACTACATTGCGCGCCATGGCGCACCAGACACGCCCGAGGAACTTTTGCGCCATCGACTAGTGGATCACAGCATCTACTACAAGGACGAGGGCAACTGGAATGACTGGTTCGCCCTGGCCCGCGCGGCCAATCTCATCAGTTATATGACGAACTCCAGCGCCTCGATGCTGAGCGCCATTCAGAGCGGCATCGGCATCGGCATGCTGCCGACCTATGCAGGCGTATGCGTCGAGGGAATCGTGCCGCTGAGTCTGGATCTGCGGACGAATTCAGAGATTTGGCTGACCTTTCACCCGAGAATTCAGAGTACCGCAAGGGTCCGCGCCGTGATCGACTGGATCAGGAGTCTGTTCGATCATGGCGCCTCGCCCTGGTTCCGGGACGAATTTCATCCGCCCAAGACGCCGCCCGCCAGGTCCCGCCCGGTCGCTGCGGCCAGCTAGCACACGCACTCTCTGGTCCCCCCCACCTCGACGGACCCTTCAGAGCGTTGAAAATCGTTCGGAGTTTTCTGTCCGGCTTGAGATCGTTCGTGGCGATCCCCGTCACGGACGGGCCGTTCGCTGGTCAGTGGAGTTGCGTGACTGGCGTAAACCGCAAAAGATGCTCGATCTGAGTTACGATGCTTTCCCAGGTTTGTGTCGCCACGGCGTCGCCGCAGTTCTCTACCTCCGAGCGGCGGCCGTCGGCGTAGGTAGCGGCGTCGCGGCCATATACACCGATCAACAGCGTCGCAGCCTGCAAGATGTCATCGCCTGATGGCACGGATCGTTCCTCGTTCTTCTGGCTGCAGGGCTTACACGGAAGAGATTTCTTGATGATGATCGAACAGAGCTCGGATACAACGCCAGAAGCCTTAATCGAGGATGAATTCGCCTGAACAACGGGCGGGTGATTTATTACCCCGGGCCAAATGCTTCGCGATCGCGTCAGCCAAGGCGCTTAATCTGGTTCCTCAATTCGGCCTCCCAGATGTCATCCGCCGACTCGTCACCAGTCGGATTCGTTGCAGCGCGGTCGGACGAACGCTCCAGCGCACAGGGCTCATCCCACGCCCCTTCCGGGCGGATGAACAGCATCGGATCTTTGCCGATCTCGATCGGATCGGGATGCGGCTCTAACGGGCATTCGATCTCGATATACTCGTGCCCTAGGATGACGAACCTATCCGCTTCGATCGGCTGGAAATCGTACTTCTGCCAGAACGGCAGCAAATGCTCCTCGCAATGCCCATGTAGTTTGCGATAGCCTTTCTGCCGGCAAAACTCGAGCGCATATTTGATCATCTCCGCGGCGACCCCGGACTTTCTGAATTCCCGGCGCACTGCAAGGCGTTCCAGCTTGGCGAAATCGGCGAAGTATCTGATCCGGCAGGTACTGGCGGGTTCCCCGTCCACGTATCCCAGTAAATGAGTCGCCGTAAAATCGTTCCCATCAAACTCTTCGGTGTAGAGGCATGCCAGCTCGCTCAGGAACACGGCCGCTCGCACCGCGAAGGCCTGCATCATTTCCTCGATGGTATGGGCGACTTTTGTCGTGACGACGGCCGGCCGGGATTCGACCTTGCGGTCCGGTTCGGAAACAGCTTGAACCTTGCCCGGTTTCTGAGCACCTGCATTCATGATTCTTGGAGTCAACCATGGARTGSTTWGGAATTKRCTAATTCCAAYCCTWYATCCCYGRCCTCAGGATCGCTTCGCCKTCAAGCATCCGAGGTGGAAGCCYGKTGYGGTWATTCCRCACGCCGGGRTTGMAAAWCCGAACCTTTTTGTCTTTCCAATARCAGTCTCGTATCGGTCARCAGGCCGATACCGAAGATCAAGGCGCCGAAWCCCAAGCTGATGACCACATAAACGGGTTGGATCCACTTCACGCCGGAGATCGCCAAGGCGCTGACCGTCACACTGATGGCAATCGCCCAAATGACATTGTGGTCCGGGTTTCCAATTCCTTTACGCGCCAGGTGGCTCGCCAGGTATTGGCCGCCTTGGGAAACAATGGTGATCCAKGCCGCCGTGGCGAAAAAGCCGCCCATGCCGTCGAGGGCCGAGGGATCGATCACATGACCCGCGACAAACACCCAGAGCAGGAAGAGGTTGTCTAGAAGCTGGAACAGGCACCGCGCTATACGACCGCCGGTCTCCAAGCTCGTCAGCCTCGCGGCCATGGCCTCGATCCAGTTGCTGTACTTCGAGTACAAGGGCGTGGTGAGAAACTGGAACAGCGCAATTGCGATCAACGCGGGATTGGTCCAGGCCTGGTTCAGGGCCGCATAGGCGGCGTAGGTGAGCAGCCCTACGAAAGCACTCAAGGCATAGGCCGGATTCGAGCGCAGATGCCGGAGAGGCTGCCGTCGCGTCGCATACCAGGCGGGATTCGCCGCAGCCTTGCCCACGGCCTTGCCCAGGGAACCGGCGGCCTCGGGCTGCGCTCCATAGGACGTGCGGGCGGCCGTGCCGACAGTCGCGTCGTGTGCGAGCGCCGCCGCCGTTTCCTCTTCGGCTGTCGTAAAATTGGCCATCAGTCTCTAGCCGTCCAATCCGTGAACTCGTTCCCTGGTCGTAAAACTCAACCCGTCTTTGCTACCTCTACAATCGCTAAGGAATCATAAGCCCTCCCCGGCCGGGTCCTCTCGTGCCTCTCCGCCGACCACCGGCCGCACCGGCATCTCGGCATCGCCGGTCGCCCACCCGAACGGTATCACTTCCACGCGCGCAGGGGCCTTGAAGCTCTGCGTATGGGCCCTATACGCGATTCGTTCTCCATTGCCGGTCGCGACGGGCGTAGATTTAGGAAACGGCTCGTTTTGTCACAAAAACGTCATACAGAAACGTAACGAGGCCAGGGGCATAGCCTGGCCAGCCGAGACTAGCGGGCGGGACGAGTGAGGCATGGATCAGGTTACACAGGAGATTTTCGGCCAAATCGAGATCGTCTCCCCGATCTCCGCTTATGATTTGACCATCGCTTTGGCGTCGAGCGCCCTGCTCACCTTGGCCATCGCCAAGCTCTACGCCACGACTCATGGGGGCTACTCCTATTCTAAAACGTTCCTCCAGGCCATCGTCCTGGTCGGGGTGACGGTGTCCCGCATCATGGTGATCATCGGCTCCGACATCGCCCGCGCCTTCGCGCTCGTGGGGGCCATGTCGATCGTACGTTTCCGCACGCCGCTGAAGGACGCGCGCGACCTGGTCTTCGTCTTCGCGGCGATAGCCGTGGGCATGGCCTGCGGCGTCCAGTTCCACGCCTTCGCCGCCATCTTCACGGTCTTCCTGTTCGCCCTTGTGCTTGGCTTCCACTACCTGGGGTTCGGCGAGCTGGCGAACAGCGGCTACGTGGTGAAGCTGCGCATCGACGGTGCGATGCGACCGGACGGGCCAGATCCTGGGCGAGCTCTGCAAGCGCTTCTTGGTCGTCTCGGTCAGCCGCAACGACCCGGCGGACCAGGTCGAGGAGGTGATCTACGAGATCGAGCTGAAGAGCGGCGTCACCTACGTCAAGCTGGTGCAACGCCTGAACTAGGTGGTCGCGCCGCAGTCGATCAACATTCTGGTGGGTGAGGGCAATGGAGTACGTACCGTGACGTGCCAGGATTTGGCGTTTGTCTCCGAAGAGACCGTGGCGACGGATTCGAACATGTTCGACCGTGCTGCTGGCGAATCCTTCGCCTGGCGGGCCAAGGACCTCAAGCCGGGCGATTGGCGGGTCACGGTTCCCGAAGACGTGCTCGCGGAATTGGACGGGCTGGCCCGCGCCCTGAGCCRCTACGAGGGGCCGATMGAGGARCTGACGCCRGCGKCTTTCGAGYTSTCYGCMACGGCCGARTTGATGGCGCGGGTCGGGGAYCGGATYGACCGRGGMATCGGCTTCGCGCTGCTCGACCGTYTGCCGRTYGAGCGCTGGGACGAGCACACGAGCAAGGCCGTCGCCTTYYTGGTGACCAGYCTTCTCGGTCCCGTCGTCAKGCAGAAATGGGGCGGCACGCGGGTYTACGAYGTCMRGGACACCGGCRCGGYGATGGGCCATGGCGTGCGCCGCTCGATCACCAAYCTGGSYCAGGRKTTCCACACCGACGGCRGCTGGCTGACASAGACGCCYGARATCRTCGCCATGRCCTGCCTGCGSCAGGCCGCAAGCGGCGGCRCCAGCCGCGTGGCSARTCTTGCCAAYGTGCACAAYRTCCTGYGCGCACGCCACGGCGAGCTGGTTCCGGAAYTRTACCGCTCGTTCTGGTGGGATCGYCAGGCCGAGCACCCGAAAGGCGAGCCACAATGCAGCCGCCATCCCATTTACGCCTGGAACGGCCGCCGCCTCGCGGTGCGCTATTACGACAACTACATCCGCCAGGGCCACCCGCTCATGAACGCGCCCCTGGGACGAAAGGCCGCTGCGGCGCTCGACGCCATGCAGGCGGTCTTGGAGGAGCCGGAGAACTGGATCGAGTTCCGCCTCGAGCCGGGACAGATCGAATKCSTCAACAACCGCCTCTTGGCCCATGCRCGCACCGCGTTCCGCRAYCSGRCGSGCKTGRAGGGCCGGCATMTYCTGCGCCTCTGGGTTCGCAGGRCCGGTGACATCGCSCTCGAGCCCGGCGCCMCGRTCAACGMCTGAWTCCGYYRRGCCGTGGAGTTCGAGCTTTTCACGTCGGCCTAYGCCGGGGCGGTCCTGTTCCTCGCCTACTTCGTGCGCGGRRTCGCCGGTTTCGGCTCCGGCCTGATTGCGGTGCCGCTGCTCGCGYTCATGTTYCCKGTSCAGATCGTGGTGCCGMTGGTSGTGTTTCTCGAYTATGTMGGCTCGGCCAGCCAGGGCATCCGCAATCGCGACCWMATAGCCTGGCGCGAGCARCTGCCGCTCATTCCCTTTGCCGCTCTCGGCGTGGGCATCGGTCTCTTGCTGCTCAAAGAGATGRSCTCGGYGCTCYTGGCGCAARCGCTGGGCGGCTTCGTGATCGCCTTCGCGGTGTATCAGCTGCTGCCGCTGCCCGAGCTGCRCGGCTCGCGSCTGTTCGTCGTGCCYTGCGGGCTCTTCGGCGGCTTTATCGGGACGCTGTTCGGCACCGGCGGGCCATTCTACGTCATCTATTTTGGGCTCCGGGGCCTCGAGAAGAACACCTTCCGTGCGACCTTCGCCGTCAATTTCCTGATCGACGGCGCGATGCGGCTCGCGGCTTACGCCTCGTTCGGGTTCTTCTTTCGCGACGTGATCGTGGCCATGCTGGCTGCGCTTCCGATCGTTGGYGCGGSGCTTTGGATCGGYGGGCGGGTCCACKCCGAKATGTCRCGAGAGTCTTATGMGAAACTGATCAGCGTRCTRTTGCTGGGCAGCGGCATSGTCTTGCTGCTGAAGGATTGAGYGYGCCGRCAGGCCGCTCGCCGCGCTTGCTKCGATCATCAATGAGGGTTRATGACTTGGCGGCTTGGGCCGCTGCGCCGAYGCTCAGCTGGCCAGMTGGGCGTYSGKCTCGGTCGGGCCGGCCKCSYCGATCGCCCGCACGGTTCGCGCKGCGGGCAGSCGCACCGTMACCGTCGTRCCCACTCCGAGCGCGCTCTCGATSTCRAGRGWCCCGCCGTGCARYTCGGTCAAGGCCTTGGTCAGGGGCAGACCCAATCCGGTGCCCTCGTACTTTCGATTGAGGGCGCTGTCGACYTGGCGGAACTTGGAAAAGGCCKTGGGGATGTCCTCGGGCGCCATGCCGATGCCCGTGTCGGCGATGCGGAATTCGAAGCCGCCACCATCCGGGCAGCACACGCTCAGCCTGACCCGTCCGCCGGGATCGGTGAACTTGATGGCGTTGCCGAGAAGGTTGACCAGAATCTGCTTCAGCTTGCGCTCGTCGGCGATCAGTCTGGGCAGGTTGTCCGGGAGATCCAATTCCAGTTCGATTTCGGCTTTCTCGGCGTGAGACTTGATCAAGGTCATGAGTAGCGGCACGAGTCTCGGCACCTCAATCTCTTCCTCGTAAAGCTCGTCCATGCCGGATTCGACCTTCGAGAGATCCAGAATATTGTTGATCAACGCGAGCAGATGTTGGCCCGATTCGTGGATGTCCGCCGCATAATCACGGTATCTGTCATTGCCGAGCGGGCCGAAGGTCTGGCTGCTGATAATCTCGGAAAAGCCGATGATCGCGTTGAGAGGCGTGCGCAGCTCGTGACTCATGTTTGCCAGGAACTCCGACTTCGCGCGGTTGGCCAGCTCCGCTTCTTCCTTGGATGTCTGTAGCGCCTGCTGAGCCTCTGTTTCGACGGTGATGTTGGTGCCGGTGCCACGGTAACCGATGAACTTGCCGTCTTCGTCGAAGACCGGCTTGCCGCTCACCGACCACCACTGTGACCGGCCTTCGGCATCCGTGTATCGGTAGCGGAAATCCTTGAACGGCCGGCGCGCCTTGAGGTCCTCAACATGTTGCGCCGCTTTTTCGTCTTCGGACGAAAATCGACCGACTTGCTCCCGCGTCTTGCCGAGCAGCGCGGCGGGCTCGATGCCCGTGACGTCCSTCAGCCGCTCGGAGAMATAGTYGAAGCGAAGGTCTTTGTCGGTGGACCAAAACCAGTCCGAGGCGACCTCTGCAWAGTCCCGRAATCGTTCTTCGTTTTGGCGCAAGATYCGCKCGCYTTCRCGGGCCTGYGCRAGTCCGATACGATGATTTYTCAGCGCCAGMCAGAAYAGYCCACAGGCCATCGCAGTGAGCAGAAACAAAAGCAGCGCGAGCCAGMTTCTGATCATCTCGATGGYGGGRCGRRCCGTGACCTCGAGCACRAAGATTTTGCCATGCTGTGCGATCGGTACCTSGTAGACGAACGGGTCAAAGASYCCMAAWKTTCCGCTCCCCGCTGGCGGGGCRCGCTCRAAGATCAAGGTSTCRAMSTCYTCGTCCGTCGTCGACYTGGCGAGCAARCGAAAWTSGAAAKKCYCGTACGSCTCYAKCAAATCCAYGAGGARSYGRTTGGGKTCGAGATAAAGGGCGATAAGGCCGCTWASWTGYTGCTTGCGCGCSKCGATCGAAYTTGGCGRKCTRTASCCCAGATAGATGGCCTTGAACACGAGYATGCCCWGGCCGACATTGGGAATCTSCAACRGATCAGAGGACACGACGGWGCCGCTGGCMACYGCGGYCTCGACCGCYTTGGTCAGGCTGGGATGGGACAAAACGTCGAAGCCRATGASTTGCGCGAATTCCGGGTTGAAGGGYTCCAGGWGCTGGATCGGCATGGTTACGGGCCGGTCTCCGGCGYGCGCGAGCGCCCCGTCCGGGCCACGTTCGGTTACCTGAAACTGGGGAAAGCCGCCGTCGCGCATRCTCTGTTCGAAACCCGCGCGCTCCTGCGACGGGATCACRAGGATCTTGGCGATGATTCSGATGTACGGGTAGGCATCCAGGAGTTCCCGCGACAGGGCGGCGAACTCATAGGACSTGARATCGTCGCTCGYKTGATGCAAGCCGACCAGAGAGGTCAGGACCGCTTCCGTGCTTCCGAAACGATGGGCGAGATCRCGCTGAACGCYCTCGACGCKTTGCCTGAAGGCGCGYTCGGCAAGGCCGAGATCRATCCATATCGCCARYGCARCCAAGGATGCGCTGGCKATACAGGTTAKTAGCACCAGGCCCAGGATCTCCCAGGCCTTGAAYAGRYGGCGYTTAGGGTTTCGCTTCAAGCCTTGCCACCTTCTTRCCTTTTCGCAWSARAYCTTYAGGTAAGCTCACGTTRGCGGCYATCAGAATCTTCTTATTKATCCAGATATCGCGCTGGTTGTTCGCGACRATCGGAATGTCCGTAGGCRACATCCCATCCAAGATCCTGAGTGCGSTCTTMGCGGCCCATTGGCCGTGTTCTTCCGGGAYCTTGGTGACGCCGAGTATCGTGTACGGCATCATCCATCCATGGTTCGTCACGCTCARCWTGCGWGCCATCCGCAGGATGCCCGCTTGGATGCGCTCGTGGTCCCAGTCGTTGATCCCCGCTTTGCTGCCGACGATGACCAGGTCGTAATCCTGGGCGCGSSMRTATGCCTCCAGCCAGGCCTCGGTGGTGCCGGCCAGAGCATGGTCCAGTTTGAAKCCCATGCGCTCKGCSGCKTCCTGGAAGCGCYGCAGATTYTTCTKCTCGGTGAGCGTATCCGCCCCGATGTAGAAGGCGCGCTTGAGGACGGGCACGATCTCCCTCGCCCGTTCCAGCATGGGAACGATCGGCGCGACTTCGATCATCCCCGTCACGTTGCTGTAGGGGAAGCCGTACTCCTTCGCCGTCCAATTCACGCCACAGAACACGAAGGGCAGGGCGTGGTCCTTGTAGAACGGCTGGATGAGGTACTTCGCGGCGTTGTCGTCGGCCGTGATGACAATGTCGGGTTTCCAGGATTCGATGATGGCTTTGGCGGCCAACGCGCTCGCTTTCTTGTCGGCCTCGGTCTTCTTGCGCTTTGTGTTCATGTCGAACTGGCGGATCTCGCAACGGCCTTCGAGTACCGATCTCAGGCCGCGCTCGACACCGTCCGACCACGCGTAGCCCTGGTGATACGAGGAGACAAAGAGGCATTTCTTTGTCGCGGCGGAAGYAMCRTCCGGGCCTTGCGTCAACGTYGCGAGGACGATTGCCGTGAGCCCCAAGGTGCTCCAGATCCAGTTGAGCTTCATATYTGCTTACCTCGTTTGTTCGTTCGGGTTCSGGCGGATGTCGGGCCCAGAGTCTTACAACCAGCTACACCGASGAAAGGGGTGYTAGCTCTCCATGGGAGTGRATTAGTTCCTGGTAAATATCCGGTTAAMTTTYGGCGTTCCTCTCAAGAANTCGGTGCATGTTTCTGTCGGTGTTGAGGGGAGAAARCATCCGAATATCAGACACATACTGGAGTTGACYTCCCCYTCCTATTGTACGACTAATAGCTGCCAGGAGGAGGGGCGGCTAGACGGCAAGAATGCCGCTYATGCCCGCNAYGMCNRYCRGCKSRCAAASRMTNGCGGMMKTCRGYSKKGCGGAGCGTCGAACACGGCTGGCCGTTGGCGGTTGGACGACGCCAACAGGCAGATCTGCCGCACAGATCGTGCACACATTCGTGTGAGGAAACACTTATGGGTGTTCCTTCCATTTAATCAGTCCGGGCCGAACTCGGGTTCGGCCCAGTCTTCTATGGCGGGTATGTAGATAGCTACCGGGCCCTGGAGCCGGGAAAATTGGTATACTGTCCCTAATTTATAATGCCGGAACCGCAAGCAGCCCGCAACGACGCGGAGCGGACAAAGGATGGCGGCCTTCGGTGGGGCGGCTTGGCCCCCATCTGGGATTCGGGGCGCCGCGCCGCGCGTCTAACCGGGAGGGCCAATCCGCCGCCATGAAATGGGTCCGTATCAACGAGATTTGGTATGAGATGATCGCCATCGACGGCAAGACCTCCAGGCGCAGCCATGACCGGGCAGCCGGCAAGCGCGCGCTGCACCTGGTCTCGGCCTTCGCGAGCCATGAGCGGCGCGCCCCGCTTCCCAAACCTCAAGGCCATCGCCATGGTCGAGACTCAAATCGAAAAGCCGGGCCAAACCCGCCGCGCCCGGCGATACTACATCACCTCCGCAGACCTCAACCCAGAGCGCCTCGCACGGGCCGTCCGTTCCCACTGGGCCATCGAAAACTCCCGCCACCGGGTCCTCGATGTTGCCTTCAAAGAGGACCTCTCAAGGCTCAGGGCCGGCCATGGCGCCACCAACATGGCTATCCGTAAGGCATTTCGCCCTTAACCTCGGCGTACTGGCCACAGACAAGCGCTCTATCAAAACAAGGCGAAAACGCGCCGGTTGGGAGACCAGCTACCTCAAGGCAATCCTCAATCCAGAACCGTGTTAACCGGGACTCGTTGCCCTGCCCCGGCCCCACGACCGCTTGACCCGGGGCTGGGCTGTGCCTATGTTCCGCCGCGACAGCCGCCATGGGTAGCAACCCGGCGACCCCGGTTCCCGGGGAGCCCCGCCAGTCCGCGAGTTTCGCGCACTGGCGCGATGCCCGTTTGGCGGGAGCGTTGGATTTGAGGACGAGCTACGGCCATGTTCGACAGCCTGCAGGAACGCCTGGGCGAGGTGCTCGACAAGCTGACGCGCCGCGGCAGCTTGAGCGAGGCCGACGTGACCGCCGCGCTGCGCGAGGTGCGGGTCGCCCTCCTGGAGGCCGACGTGGCCCTCCCGGTGGTCAAGGACTTCATCGAGGCGGTCAAGGACAAGGCGGTCGGCGAGCAGGTGCTGCGCTCGGTCGCGCCGGGTCGGATGGTCATCAAG
>LKGT01007496.1_pt1 | contig 10695 bp, 9 predicted proteins | sample 503861 | NCBI WGS metagenome assembly LKGT01 (sample SAMN04113194, study PRJNA297058) | marine sediment metagenome | biome: marine benthic biome; feature: marine benthic feature; material: marine sediment; isolation source: sediment sample collected at the water-sediment interface from the South... ...
CGGCGCCGAGATGCCGCGGGCAAGTCGCGAGCTGCAATACTTCCCAATCTAACCGAGGACGCGAGTTGGGCAACGATTCGAAGGCCGCTAGCGAGGGCAATAGCCCAGATGAATATCTTAAAAAGGGCAAGAACCACCGGCGACACGCGGAACTTCCCGCGGGTACGAGTATCACGTTTTTTGTTGTTGGCGTGGCGCTAGCGTTTTTGGCGATTAGTGAGGGCCTCCAGCTGTTTATGTTTTCACTTTTCTGGTGCCACCCCTATTCATGCCCGACTTGATGCTGTCTCCGCTTGTAGCGGGCCCCATGTCCGCTGCCGTCCGTATCCGTCCATCCCCGTATAGTGGACAAATATTGGACATATTCTCGGGCGAAAACTTCTAACTACTTGAAATAGTTGGCGTCCCCTAGGGGATTCGAACCCCTGTTGCCGGCGTGAGAGGCCGGTGTCCTGGGCCTCTAGACGAAGGGGACGTCGATCGGCCAAGGCGGGATTCATAACCAGTGCGCCGGGGCCGATCAAGTGTTTTACCACGGCGCCCGATGCGCCCATCGGCTTTGCCGTTTGCCGCCCTATATGGCCATGGCGTCTCCTTGGCGCCCACTTCGCGTCTCCTTCCTGGGGCCGGCGAAATCTCGCGCGCGAAGCCCGATATCTGCTAGCCTGCCCTCCCCGTGAGGAACGCCGCCGTGAGGAACGCCTTGACCCTGAGGAACGCCGCATCGAGACGCGACCGCCGGCGTTGGCGCCCCGCCGTTGGCTGGGCCGCGTGCATGCTTTCCCTCGTCCTCCTTATCGGCGCCATCGCCGATCCGACCCTGGCCGCGCGGACCCCTTCCCTCGGGCCCGCGCCCGGCCCCTTGACCGGCAAGCTGCTGGTCGCCACGGCCTCGATGGGCGATCCCCGTTTCAAGAGGACCGTGATTTTCATCGTCCGCCACGACACCAAGGGCGCCATGGGCCTGATCATCAACCGGGTGATCGGCAAACTGCCGCTGGCCAAGCTGCTGGCGGGCTTCGGCAGGGAGCCCGAGGGCATCGGCGGCGAGATAGATATCCATTACGGCGGGCCGGTCGAGAGACGATTGGGCTTCGTGCTGCATACCCCGGACTACGTGCAAAAGGGCACCACCGTGGTCAACGGCGAGGTCGCCCTGACCCGGGATCTCGACATCTTGCTGACGATTTCGGCGGGCACGGGTCCGAAGCAGAGCCTGTTCGCCTTCGGTTACGCCGGCTGGGGGCCGCGCCAGCTCGAGGGCGAGATCGCGCGCAAGGACTGGGTGACGGTGCCCGGCGACGCCAAATTCATCTTCGATGACAAGCTCGAGACCAAATGGCGGCGCGCCATGGACCGCCACGGCGTCGATCTCTAGAGCCCNTACCCGCCCGGCGCCTTCCCCGTGATCCGAAGGCCGATCTCGCGAAARCCGCCGCCGCCATCCTCRAGCACATGGGCCGTGGTCTCCGCCGCTTCGCCGCCGATGACCGAGGTGATCAGCCACACCATCTCCGGCTGCCAGGCGCGCTCRGCRTCGTGGGCGGAAGGCCGGGCCGGGTGATCGGGATGGGAGTGATAGTGCCCGACGATGCGGTCCCGGGCGCCGCGCAGGTCGCGGCCCAAGGCGATGAGCAGCCGGGGGTCGATCTCGAAGCGCGCCCGGGTGTCGCCTGGCTCGACGTTCTCGCTCTCGACCACGCGGACGACCTCGATGCCGCCGCCTTCGAGATCGTGGCCGATGAGGAGACCGCAGCACTCATCGGGATAGGCGGTCACGCCGGCGGCCTCGATGCGCCCGAGATCGGCAATGGTGATATGGATCATCGCCAAGGAGGGGTGGACCGTCATGGCGCCGGCGCCGGGCGGCGCGCCCTGGGGCCGGAGGCGGCGTCGCCGCCCCGCGCCTCGCCGTCTTTGGCCTTGCCTTCCCTCGGTTTGCCGTCTCTCGGTTCGCCGCCGTCTCTCAACTCGAAAGTCCCGAGGCGCTTGCCGGTCGCCATGTCGAGGATGAGAATCTGCCTGCCGCCGTCCGCCAGCCGGAGACGCAAGATCAGCCTGTCGCCCTCGGCCGTCATCTCGACGACGCGGCTTCCCGGCGGCAGGTCGAGCGCCACCCTGCCGAACCCCGGGCCGAACCCCGGGCCGAACCCAGTCCGTACGGCCGGTTCCGTCGAACCGGGCACGGGGCTGTTGACGAGATTCGTCGTCCGGTGGTAGATCGTCACGCCGATGACGGCGATACCGGCCACGATCATGACGCCTAGGATGATTACCAGGGCCTTGAGTGCCTGCATGGTCGCGGTCCCGAGTTTGAATCCCCGAGTTTAAACATGGCGGCACCGGAGAGCGAGATCACACATACCGTCACCGCCGGCGAAGCGGAAGCGGGCGGCCGACTCGACAGGGTGCTGGCGGGCCTGGTCTCGAACCTTTCGCGCACCCGGATCAAGGCCCTCATCGTGGAAGGCCGGGTCAGCGCCGATGGCGAGACGATAATGGACCCGTCCTATCGGGTCAAACCCGGCCAAACTTTCGCCATCATCGTGCCCGAGAGTAGGCCCGCGGCGCCCGAGCCGCAGCCTATCGATCTCGATATCGTTTTTGAGGACAAGGACGTGTTGGTCATCGACAAACCCGCGGGCCTGGTCGTGCATCCGGCGCCGGGCAACCCGGACAGGACCCTGGTCAATGCCCTGATCGCCCATTGCGGCGAAACGCTGTCGGGGATCGGCGGCGTGCGCCGCCCAGGGATCGTGCACCGGCTGGACAAGGACACCAGCGGGTTGATGGTGGTGGCCAAGAACGACGCCGCCCATGCCTCGCTCGCCGCCCAGTTCGCCGGGCGCAGCATCACCCGGGCCTACCGGGCGGTGGTCTGGGGCGTCCCCTCGCCGCGCCGCGGCGAGATCGCCGGCAACATCGCCCGCAGCCCACGAAACCGTAAGAAGATGGCGGTGGTGAGGCGCGGCGGCAAGGCGGCGCTGACCCGCTACCGGGTGCTCAAACCCTTAGGCTCGGCGGCCAGTTTGATCGAATGCCAACTGGCCACCGGGCGCACCCATCAGATCCGGGTCCACCTCGCCTGGAAGGGGCATCCCATCGTCGGCGACCCCACCTATTCCAGGAACACACGGGCGCGCTCTCGATCACTCGGGCCCGGCGCCGCGCGGGCGGTGGCGGCGCTCGGGCGCCAGGCGCTTCACGCCCATTTGATCGGTTTTACCCAYCCCGTGACCGCGGAGCGGCTCGAATTTGMATCGGCTTTACCGCCTGATATCAATAAGTTACARAAGGAATTAGAGGGAGTGTAAAARAAACTATATACTTGACYAATWTGGTAMGGTATCATCTATCTCAGCGTGATATAATAATCGATGACCGCCGGCCCTTCGAAGAACCGGCNGGCGCCCGGGGGAACCGGGATCGTAGGAGTCCTTAGCGTATGAATAAATTGCCCAACCTTCCTATCATCAGCCCGGAGGGGAATTTGGCGCGGTATCTCCAGGAGATCCGCAAATTTCCCATGCTCGAGCAGGAAGAGGAATACATGCTGGCCAAGCGTTGGCGCGAGCATGACGACATAGAAGCCGCCCACAAGCTGGTGACCAGCCATTTGCGGCTGGTCGCCAAGATCGCCATGGGCTATCGCGGTTACGGCCTGCCCGTGGGCGAGCTCATTTCCGAGGGCAATCTCGGCATGATGCAGGCGGTCAAGCGGTTCGACCCGGAACGGGGCTTCCGGCTCGCGACCTACGCCATGTGGTGGATTCGCGCCGCCATACAGGAATACATCCTCCACTCCTGGTCACTGGTCAAAATGGGCACGACGGCGGCCCAGAAGAAGCTGTTCTTCAACCTCCGCAAGATCAAGGGCCAGATGCAGGCCATCGAGGAAGGGGACATGCCGCCGGAAACCGTGACCGAGATCGCCCGGCGGCTCAGTGTGACCGAGGACGACGTCGTTTCCATGAACCGCCGGCTGTCGGCGCCCGATCATTCCCTCAACGCGCCGCTTCGCGACGACTCCGACGGCGAATGGCAGGACTGGCTGGTCGATGAAAGCGAAAGCCAGGAACATATGCTGGCCGAGAAGGAGGAGCTCAACAACCGCCGGCAATTGCTCACCGACGCCATGAAGAGCCTGAACGAGCGCGAGCGTCACATCCTGACCGAGCGCCGCCTGAAGGACGGCCCGACGACGCTCGAGCAGTTGAGCCAAGTCTACGGCATCTCCCGGGAACGGGTCCGCCAAATCGAGGTCCGTGCCTTCGAGAAGCTGCAAAAGGCGATGAAGAACGCGGTCATCGAACAGCGCCTGAGCTAGTACTTACTTTCATAGAAGGGTGACACATCCGACGGCCTTGCGGGTCGTTCGGCTAGGAGCGTGGTCCGCCGTGATGGGGGCGCATCACAAGGGCCGCGCGACGAGAGCGTAAGGGCCCGCAAGGCCGCCCGGAGGGTCGCTTTTCGCGGCCACCGGAGGGCGTATGCGCCGCTTGACGATGTCCAGACACTCGCCTCGGCGAAGCCTCCGGCGGAGCCACGGTCGCCGGCGCGGCGCCTCCACCCCGGCGGCCGCGAAAAACGATCATATGTATCATCTTCCTATGAAAGTAAGTACTGAGGCACTATCCGGCCAGCCGGAAGCGATTTGATGGCGGCAAAACGGTCTCTCGGGCAGGAGAGGGGCCGCGCTCGGCCCCTAATCCGAGAACGGATCGTGGACGAGGATCGTATCYTGCCGTTCGGGACTGGTCGAGAGCAGCGCCACCGGCGCCTCGATCAACTCCTCGATGCGGCGGATATAGGCGATGGTCGCCGCCGGCAGATCGGCCCATGATCTGGCGCCCTGGGTCACCTCGGACCAGCCTTCGAGRGTCTCGTAGACCGGCGTCACTCCCSCCTGGATCTCCTCGGCCGCCGGTAGATGGCTGTAGCTCACGCCCCGATAGCGGTACCCGGTACAGATGTTCAGGGTCTYKAGCCCATCGAGCACATCGATTTTGGTCAGCGCGATGCCGTCGATSCCGCCGAYYTTSACCGCYTGGCGCACGAGCACGGCGTCGAACCAGCCGCAACGCCGGCGCCGGCCGGTGACRGTRCCGAACTCCCGGCCCCGTTCACCGAKCCCGCGGCCGATATCGTCGTCGAGTTCGGTGGGAAACGGCCCGGCGCCGACACGGGTGGTGTAGGCCTTGGYGATGCCGAGCACGTAATYGAGCGCGCCATAGCCGACSCCGGCCCCCACCGCCGCATGTCCGCCGAGSGTGTTCGACGAGGTGACGAAGGGATAGGTGCCATGATCGACATCGAGCATCGCCCCYTGGGCGCCCTCGAACAGGATGCGCTTGGAAGCCCCGCGGGCCTCATCGAGACGCTGCCAWACGGTATCGGCGAACGCCAAGACCTTGGGCGCGATCCCGTTCAGGTCCGASAGCAACCGTTGCCGGTCGATCTCCTCGGCCCCCATGCCGCGGAGCAGCGCATTGTGATGGAACAGGAGCTGGTCGATCCTGGCCGCCAGGGTCCGTTCATCGGCGAGGTCGCAGACCCTGACCGCGCGCCGCGCCGCCTTGTCCTCATAGGCAGGTCCGATGCCCCGTCCCGTGGTACCGAGCCTGGCGCTACCCCGCTCCTCTTCGCGCACCTTGTCGAGCCGGGAATGGAGCGGCAGGATCAGCGCCGCGTTCTCGGCGATGCGCAGATTGTCCCGCGTCAACTCGATCCCCTGACCCCGAAGGGTCTCGATCTCGTCGATCAGCGCCCACGGATCGATGACGACGCCGGAACCGATGATGGAGAGCTTGCCGGGCCGCACCACGCCTGACGGCAGCAGGCTCAGCTTGTAGGTAACGCCGCCGATCACCAGCGTATGGCCAGCGTTATGCCCACCCTGGAAGCGCACCACGACGTCGGCGCGCTCGGAAAGCCAGTCGACGATCTTGCCCTTGCCCTCGTCGCCCCACTGGGCGCCAACTACCGCGACGTTCCCCATCCGGTTGCTCGCTCCGCTCTAGTCCTAATCGGTCAACGGGTCGACCTTGCCCGCGTCATAGACGTGGCTGCACTCCAGGCGCCGGGCCTCGGCGCGGACGTCGCCGACATCGGCCAGCGCCGCCACCGTTTGCCAGCCCTCCTGGCGCAGCTTCGCCCGCTCCTCCGCCGGCACGCCCACGGGCAGGAACAGCCGCCTCGGGGCGTCGGGTCCGGGCACGGCGCGCAACACCGAATCCATGAACAGGGTGACCCCCGTCGCCGGCTCCCCCTCGCCGCGGTTCTCGACCGGGTCTATGGTGAGTTCGAGATCGGGCGCGGCGCGGCCGATTTCCGCCACCATTTCGCCAAGACGCGTACATTCGCCGGCCACCGACGGCGGCAAGTCCAGCGCCTCGAGGCCGGCCAGGGCGCGGCTCGCCGGACCGGCGATGGCGAGAAGCGCACCGAGGATCTCCGCCGCCTGCCCGCCCAGCGCCGCCACCCCCGCCGCGTCCTTACGGTCCAGCGCCGCCCGCGCCGCCGCCGCCGCTTCGTCGCCAAGCGACAACGCCGAACAAAGCGCCGGCACCAGAGGGGGCAGGTTGAGATCCACCGAGAGGTCCGTGACACCGATGGCGGTGAGGGACTCCACCGCCAGCAGCACGATCTCGGCATCGGCGGCGCTTACCCGCGCCCCGATCAGCTCGACCCCGGCCTGTCCGAACTGCCGTTCGGGGCGAAGCTGGGTGCCTTTCACCTGCAGCACCTGGCCGGCATAACAAAGCCTGAGCGGCCTCGGCGCATTCTTCAGCCTGGTGGTGGCGATGCGGGCGATCTGCAACGTCATGTCGGCGCGCACCCCCATCATCCGTTGGGACACCGGATCCATCAGGCGGAAGGTCTCGGACGTCATCGACGCCCCGGACCCGGCCAGAAGGCTTTCCTCGAACTCGACCAGCGGCGGTTTCACCTGCTGATAGCCGTGGCCGGCGAAGCGTTTGAGAAGCGTATTGAGGGTCGATGTCTCGTAGGCCGCGTCGGGAGGCAGCACATCGTTCATCCCGGGCGGCAGCAGGGCCCGCTCTTGGTACTCGGTCATGCTATGCCGTGCCTGTCCAAATCCAATCTTTCGCGCCGAAGCCGGCGCGCGCCTCCGGGCAAGCCCCCGGCGCCCGCGTCCGGCCACGCCCGGTAACAGCACTATCCGTTTTGCCGGAAAACGGCAAACGGAAATGACGACGCCAGGGGGCAAAAGAACCCGGCCATAGGTCGAGGCGAATCGGCCCCTCGGCGGCGTTGCGCCGCTTGCCCGACCCGTCCTCCGCGGCAGCGGCCCGCCTTCCCGCCTCCCGGAGTCGTACGGCCCGTCGCCCGTAGGCTATGGGCCGCGGGGCGGAGAGCAGGCGCTGCCGCCGCGGAGGGTGGATGCCCCACATCGCGCGCCGCGCCGCGCCTGGCCGAATGAGCCGATTTGCGCCCTTCAAATTGATTCCTATCGACCAAGAACCGCCCTAAGGGTCAGAACACCAGCGCCTGGGCCTGGACCACATGGGGGATGGCGCGCACCTTCTTGATGATGTCGTCGGTGACCGGCTGATCGACGTTGACAAGGGCGATGGCGTCCTCCCCGGCCTTGGCCCGGCCAAGATGGAAGGTGGCGATATTGATCCCGGCATCGCCGAGCGTGCGGCCGAGATTGCCGATGAAACCAGGCTTGTCCTTGTTGTGGACGTAAAGGATGTTGGGCCCGAGCTCGGCCTCGAGGGAAATGCCGTTGACGTCGACGATGCGGGGTTTGTCGCCGCCGAACAGGGTGCCCGAGAAGCTGCGTTTGCGCTTCTCGGTCTCGACCGTCAGGCGGATCAGGGTCTGGTAGTCGGCGGCCCGCTCCTGCTTGACCTCGGTSACGTCGATATTGCGYTCCCGGGCGATCACCGGCGCGTTGACCATGTTGACCGAGGCRWGYTCGAGCAGCGGCGTGAGCAGMCCCTTGAGCACGACGGCGGTGAGCGGCCGGGTGTTGAGCTCSGCCACGTGGCCCTGGTACTCGATGGTCGCCGMCTTGACRCCGGTGCGGATGAGCTGACCGGCGAAGGCGCCRAGCTGYTCGGCAAGCTGCATATAGGGCATCAGCCTGGGCGCGTCCTCGGCGCTGARCGAGGGCATRTTCAGCGCGTTCWCCACCGCGCCGGTGGTCAGGAAATCGGACATCTGRGYGGCCACCTGGAGRGCCACGTTYTCCTGGGCCTCGATGGTSGTGGCGCCGAGATGGGGGGTCRCGACCAGTTGTTCCATGCCGAAGAAGGGRCTCTCCGTCGCCGGCTCCACCGCGAAGACATCGATCGCCGCCCCCGCCACCTGGCCGGATTCGAGGGCCTTCTTCAAATCCTTCTCGACGATCAGGCCGCCGCGGGCGCAGTTGATGATGCGCACGCCTTTTCTCATCTTCTTGATCGCCTTGGCGTYGATGATGTTCCGCGTGGCGTCGGYCAGCGGCACGTGCAGGGTGATGAAATCGGCGCGGGCGAACAACTCGTTGAGCRCCACCTTCTCGACGCCGAGATCGGTCGCCCGCTCCGGCGTCAGATAGGGATCGTAGGCGATGACCTTCATCTTCAGCCCGAGCGCCCGATCGGCGACGATCGAGCCGATATTGCCGCAGCCGATGATACCCAGCGTCTTCGACGTCAGCTCGACACCCATGAACCGGTTCTTCTCCCATTTCCCGGCATGGGTCGAGGCGTTGGCGGCGGGGATCTGCCGCGCCAGCGCCAGCATCATGGCGATGGCGTGTTCGGCGGTGGTGATCGAGTTGCCGAACGGGGTGTTCATCACGATCACGCCGCGCGCGGTGGCGGCGGCGACGTCGATGTTGTCGACGCCGATACCGGCGCGGCCGACGACCTTGAGGTTTTGGCCGGCGTCGAGAACCTCGGCGGTGACCTTGGTGGCCGAGCGCACGGCGAGCCCGTCATAGGCCGCGATCGAGGCCAGCAGGTCGTCCGGCGCCATTCCCGGCTTGAAATCGACCTCGATGCCGCGCTCCTCGAAGATCTCGATGGCGCGCTCGCTCAGATTATCGGATATGAGTACCTTGGGCATTGACCTGGTCCTTTCGCCTACCTCATCGCCTGATACCAAAGGTCCTTGGTATTAAACCTTGGCGCCCATTTCGTCCCTCACCACATCCGCCGCCCAGTCGAGCCAGGGAAACAGGGCTTCGAGGTCCGCCGTCTCCACCGTCGCCCCGGCCCATATGCGAAGGCCCGGCGGCGCGTCGCGGTAGCCATCGATGTCGTAAGCCACGCCTTCGTCTTCCAGGAGCGCCACCATGCGCTTGGGAACGGCGCCCTTGGCGCTGGCATCGAGGGCATCGAACCAGGGGGCGGCGAACTTGAGACAGACCGACGTGTTCGAGCGGAACCTGGCGTCGGCGGCGAGGAAATCGACCCAGCGCGTACGCGCCACCCATTCGGAGATCGCCGCGAAATTTCGYTCCGTGCGCCCGATCAGGGCGCCGAGACCGCCGATCTCTTGCGCCCATTCGAGGGCGAAGAGGGCGTCCTCGACGCAGAGCATGGAGGGCGTGTTGATGGTCTCGCCGCGAAAAATGCCCTCGATCAGCTTGCCGCCACTGGTCAGGCGGAAAATCTTGGGCAGCGGCCAGGGCGGGGTATRGGTCATCAGGCGCTCGACGGCGCGGGGGCTCAGGATGAGCATGCCGTGCTGGCCCTCGCCCCCCATCACCTTCTGCCATGAGTAGCTCACCGCATCGAGCTTGTCCCASGCAAGATCCATGGCGAAGACRGCCGAGGTCCCATCGCAAAGGGTCAGGCCYTGGCGCTCGGCGCTGATCCAGTCGCCGTCCGGCACGCGCACSCCCGAWGTGGTGCCGTTCCAGGTGAAGACGATGTCACGGCCGGGATCGGTTTGGGAAAGATCCGGCAGTTCGCCATACTCGGCGGCGAGTACGCGGACGTCGTCGAGCTTCAATTGATCTATGGCATCGGTGGCCCAGCCCTGGCCGAAACTCTCCCACGCCAGCACGTCGACGCCACGCGCCCCGAGCAGCGACCACATGGCCATCTCGAAGGCGCCGGTATCGGATGCCGGCACGATGCCGATGCGCCACTCATCGGGGATACCGAGGATGTCGCGGCTGAGGGCGATGACCCGGGCGAGCTTGCCCTTGCCCTCGGCCGAGCGGTGGGAGCGCCCGAGGGTGGCGCCCTTGAGCTTCTCGATCGACCATTGGGGGTTTTTGGCGCAGGGGCCCGAGGAGAAACAGGCGTTACGCGGCCGGACCGACGGCTTCATGATCACTATTCCTTGCAGAATAGTTGCGCCCCGTTGGGGGGGCGTGACCCGGCGCGGATACTAAGGACGCCAAGGGCCACAGTCAATGGCAAGGACGGGGGGCGGCGCGATGGGGGATCCGGCGCCGAAATGTGTGATCTGGGGTAATTACCCAGGACGTGGCCGGGATCGCCGTACTTTCGGCGACCCCGAGGCGGAGTTCAGATGGCGCCGGCAATGGCCTTGCCGAGTTCCCCGGTCGTCGCCTTGCCGCCCATGTCGGGGGTCAGCAGGTCCTTGTCCACCAGCACCACCTCGATCGCCGCTTCCACCGCCTTCGCCGCTTCCCCTTGCCCCAGATGATCGAGCATCATCGCCCCGGACCAGACCTGGCCGATGGGATTGGCGATGCCCTTCCCG
>LKGT01005194.1_pt6 | contig 10689 bp, 4 predicted proteins | sample 503861 | NCBI WGS metagenome assembly LKGT01 (sample SAMN04113194, study PRJNA297058) | marine sediment metagenome | biome: marine benthic biome; feature: marine benthic feature; material: marine sediment; isolation source: sediment sample collected at the water-sediment interface from the South... ...
GCTAANGNWWMTKSWWTRKAAWWCATTNGATAGAAAACTATTCCAACAGACATTCCAACTAYAATTGTAATAATTCCAATACCATAAGCATGACTTGATGTTGTTGAGCTCAACATTTCGTGTGGTTGSTGGAAGTCTTATAAAGCTTRTTTAGGTTGTATGAAAATTTAYGRTTTGTTWACATCCGAAGTTCCAAYATTTGGATTCKTGTTTTKGTCTAATCCTAAATCAGCATCTACTTTTGGTGTTGGAACCTCTTGTGGAATTTCTTTTGGAGGTTGTTTTCCTTCTAYAGCGGAACTACYTYCAGGAAGTTGTGGAGTTTCAGCTTCTTTTGGAGCTTCAAGTGCACTAGGCTTTTSTTCCGGCAACGRTRBTGGTGGTGGAGGTGGAACATTCTTTGCTTCATTCAATCCAAATCTATACACATGGAAGAATGCRGCAAATACAATAAGAATRAGTCCWRCAAAGAACAACGAAATGTTYTTCATTCCAGTTAATGCTGCATTGTAAGCTGMGATGTTAAGGAACACCAWGAATGCAATTAATGCAATGATTACCCAGTTTATCCATTTTTCAGATAGATTTATTGWAGCAACTTTCTTGGGACCTKTGTCTYTAGCAAGCTTTGCTTTTCTCTCGGCCTCTTTTGCTAAATGTATCATCATATAGCTAAATCCAAAGCTAAGTGGYACTAACAATATCATTACTGAATAAAGAAAAATTGGATCTATGACAAGTCTTTCTACTAATGGAATAGTGGTATCAGAAGGAATGTAGAATCCCCAATAGGTGGTTACCATAATCTGGGAAATTCCTGTGATTCCAAATGCAGTAATCAGTGGACGGTCTTTCCAAGAGAATTTCTTGTATCTATCGATAAACGGAATTAACAGCAATGATAGTATAAACAGACCTGGCCATAATACACCAGTTACAAATTTGTCRTACTGCGTCCGCAAGAAAGCGTAAAGCCCAGTTAGATACCATTCAGGAACTGTAATCCCHGGCGGCACAGTYGGTTCAAACTTGAAACCCATATCTATHGGGAAAACMCCTCCMGTDATGAGAATGGCTCCYGATATTGCCATTACCATTGGTACGTCAAATACTAAGAATCTTGGAAAGTGTACTGCCATCAAACCAAGCATBACAAGCGGTAAAATGAACACGTGTTGAGCATARAATCTTAAAACAAAGTCGTGAAATCCAGAACCAAACATTGCTTCACGAATHGTHGGCCCCATTACHGGAATAGAGTTCGTTAATGAAGCTGCAATACTAATTGCHAGCTCTGCTCKTTCACTAAATATTACATCRTAWCCAGTAAATGCTTCTAGAATTGTTACTGTACCAAGAATTACTCCAGTAACCCAAAGAATTTCATTTCTAATTTTGTATCTTCCACTAAAGAATTGATAATACATGTGCAAGATTGCCAAAAGAACCATTGCGTTTGAGCCRTGATAGTGAATGTTTCTGATATGAAATCCAAATGGAACGTCATCGTTGATGAATGCTACACTATCCCATGCTCTAGTAATTATTGGCTCATAATAGAACATCAATAGTGCGCCTGAAACTCCCAAAATTACAAAAGTAATGAAAGTAAGCATTCCCAAAAATCCAAATGGGCTTACAAATCTAGCAGGGAATGAAAATTTAATTCCAGTAAATATAGTTCTGTCTAGACCATCCCAAATCCAATAGAAAARACTGACTAATCCGGTCCGTCTAGTTAATGAAGCGTCCATATCCTACAACCCCATTTGCRTTTACACCCCACGTAGGTGGCTTAATCCATAAAAATCCATCAATGTCTTCTTCAAAGTCAAGCTGTGGAAGTGTGTTTGAAGGAGGAGCTTGAAGTGAAGCAGGTCCTGCAAATGCAGTTCCKGTTGHTGGATCATACATRCTACCATGACATGGRCATTCTCCTCTCTTACGACCCTCTTCCGRCCAATATTTCCATAAACACCACAAATGAAGACARATCATRCTGTAAGCTCTAAAAGAACTAAYATCTTTTTTGTCTCCACCTAATTCTWCTGGCAAACGAATGAATTGCCATTTTCTAAAKGCCTCTTCATCTAAAACRTYATCTCCAGTTTTAGGATAGGTGATAACTTCTGCATGGTTTRTTGGAAAAGTGTTAACATTDGCTTGTGTYCCATCDGGAAGAATTACTTTGACTTTTTCTAGAGATACTGAAGAAGGATTTGGCATGAAATTTCCCCACGGAACAAATGGAGCAAAGGCCAAAGCTGTACCTGCAGCTCCCATTAATTTTAGAAAATCTCTTCGAGAAAGTCCACTAGAGCTCTGATCCTGCTCCGACATGCCAAGCTCCGTACTTGCCAAATTGCTTATAAACTTTGTTTCATTGTTTTTTGGAAATTTTCTTTTTTCGAATAGCTAGTRGYATAAAACTAGCTCCGATCGYGATACCAATTMCAATTCCAATAATAAGATAATAACTTGAATCTATTGTTGTTTCAACATCTGTTGGTTTTTTATCRRTTATAGAATGATCAACTGTAAATTGAATTGTTTTTGTTGCAATATTMTCAGCTTTGTCACTAGATGAGATTTGRATTTCATAATYTCCATCATCTAAGCTAGAAGTATCAAACTCAAACAAAGTTTKATCAATTATTGTTTYTCCTGTTGGAAGAAKAATAGAAACAGCCTCATTTTCAGGTAAATTCACGTCATTTACAGTAAAATTAATTAAAAGAGTTTYAGAAACTTTCATGCCTTCWGTWGGAGAGTTTATKTCAAGTTGAGGTTCCAAAGTGTCTAMAKTAAATKCAAAAATTTCTGTAGAAYTGTTTCCAKAAAGATCTATCGCCATAATTTTAATTTCATGAAATCCATCRGAGAGTGATTCTAATTTTATTTKCTCWGTTGCATTAAAAATAAATTCTTCATCATCAAGAAAATATTTTACAACAKCAAGATTCTCATCTTKKATTTCTGGAKWTYCAAKATWWKYTWGATTTAYRAAYTCTGGAACATTGAAAATTATTTCTGGTTTTTTGTYGTCATGAGAAATTGTTGTAAACTTTGCTRHGATTGTAATTGGTTSAGTTGTGGAATTTCCACCAAACAAACCTGAATGAAGCAACATGCTATATGTTCCTGTTTGATTAATTGGTACATTCAAAACTGTTGATGTATCATCTTTGTTTTTTACTGGGAAAAATCCTCCACCCTGACTAAACGGTGAAGTTCCAAGCCAGTCTATGGATGGCCATCCCAAGAAATGRCCAAACACTCCCGATGGGACATTTGTTTGAACAATTTTTCCGTTTGGATCCATTACAAAAACTGAAAAGTGTGAATCTTTGTSTTCCCATGATACATCAATTAATGCTGTATTGATTGTTGGATCTTCAATGTCAAAATAATATTGTCTCCAATCACCAGCCATGTATCTATTAATCATATCAAATGCTCCTTTCACATATCCATTTCCAAAAAGAACATCWTCACTTTGTTTTCCGTTAATCAAAAYGACTGTATCTTTTTCATCAATTTTTTTCTTTACAACAAACGAAACAGGAACGTTAGCTGWATGTTGRTCTCCTTCAAATGTTAAAAATCCTTGATATACACCAGATTGATAATTTAYTGGAACAATAATTGTGGCTTTAAGTTTTGAAGAGCTGTTTGGGGGAACAGTAATATGTTCTTCATTTABCCAAATWACATCCCATTTTTCTTTGYCGTAGTAACTAGCTGATAATGTATAATCCATTGAAGTTGAATTTAATTTTGTTTCGCCAGTCCAATAAGAAAATCTAATTGGAACAGGATAAACTCCTATTAGCGGTACATTTTCAAATTTTTCGTTTGGTTCAGAAAYYCTAACTTCTTGAACTGTACCCCATGAACCACCACGAYTAACCATAGATAGCTCATCACTTGAAATGYCATTGTCTTCATTTTTGTCATTCCAATCATAAAKATAAAGAGAAGAAATTCTCAAATCATTAGCAWAAACATCATCAGTTTTGTTTARGAATGTRTCAAATGGAAAATTAACATTAAGGATCATCAAYGAAGCATCKGATGGAATTGGATTTGATTCATCAAAAAGTGATTCAAGTGTTTTGTGTTCTTTAACATCAGAAAGTCTGATGTAATTTGGTGCATAAGTTCCSGTTTCATTTAAAATTGGATCTTGTTGTTGTACTTYAGTCATTCCATTAAATTCRGTTTTTTGAATTAATTCTAATTTTTGYGGTTTAATTGTTATTTCTAGTGGCTGTGATGATGGATTTTCTATTGTAAATGTRGCAGTACTTCGTTCTCCAGGARATAGTTGACCACCAAACCAGCTTGTATGATAAAGTTTTTTGTCAGGTAGTTGGAATTTTTCGAATCCAAAAGTAGTAGAGTTTAGTTTTTCAAATGGACCATCCAAAATTTTCTTTACATTAGAATAAGTDGCATCATTATAAACAATGAACATGCCCTCTTCTCCTTCTACAAATCTTATTGCATCATTTACATTTACAAGDCCTGAACCTTGAGTAAATGGATCGTTTTGMAGATCAGTTGCAGTWGACATGAGAATRTTTTTTACTCTATATGGATCTGGTTCTTGTAATTTTTCTTTCATGCTTTGTATCACTAATGCYGCACTACCTGAAACAAGAGGTGCAGCCATACTTGTTCCTCCAAATAACGAAAAGGGTTCTCGTGTTGAATTTTTTTCAAGTKTTGTTACTGAGRYBGGTGTAAAACTATATGCTCCTATACTCATCAAATCAGGTTTTGGATCTCCRATTATTCCAGGACCTCTACTTGAAAAATCAACTACGTGGTTTTTGTGATCAGTGGTATTTCCAAATCTTGGTTGATCCTTGAAAGTTGAATAWCCVACAAAYACATTATTTGTTGTTGCGCCAACTGAAATTGCAAAAGGYGCTRCASTCGGTAATCCTATAGTTCCATATCCATGACCAGAATTGCCRGCACTTATCACCATTACAACTCCTGGATAGTTAGCATCAAGAGATTTTGGTGTAACAAGAACATTTACAATTAAAGATAAAATATCYACACCAGGTGGTGTTTCAAACGATGGAAAATTTGAAACGCCCCAACTGTTTGAAATTATATCAACTCTAGGACTACCGGAAAACTTCCATTCATTTTCTTCATTATCAAAACCAGATAACCATAACCACGAGTAAACAGTATCACCAAACCATAATGCTTTTACTGGAAKGATTTTTGCATCAGGTGCAACTCCTTTAATTGTGAATTTTTTTGTGTTGTTGTAAATTTCATATTCTTGAACACCTTGAGAAACAATTGATGCAGAAACTGMTGTACCATGTCCCAAAAAATCAGTCATCACACCAAAGAATTGTCCATTTTTATCCATTGGTGGTAGCAAAGTTCCGTTTACTGCTTTTAATGTGTCATCGATTTCAGATTTTGTGTCTTGAATTATTCCATRAACATCTAATACTTKAGCTCCCACAGTGCCTGCACTATAATCAAATTTTCCATCATCATCAAAATCATAAACTAAAAATTCATTTCCATCACCTATCTTAATTGGAGTTTCATCCGTAAAGTCAAAATCATAATCAGGTWGTTCACCWCTTGGTAAATCAAATCTTGTATAATCCTCCCATGATGTTGAAAGATCTGGAATTATTGTATCATAAACACCTTTTACAGTAGAATCTACAACTAATACAGGTACAACTTGAATTCTAGCATTAGCTCCWCYAAGAGAACCTTGATACATTATTCCTAGATGATAGATTCCACTTTGAGAGCGAATGTAATCTCGATTGTTTTGTCCAATTTTCATATCTTCAAKTAAGGTTCCATTAAAAACCGGAGCTCCACCAGCTTGCGGATAAAACGAATTGTAAATTTCTATTTGRGTSCCRTTTCCACCTTGATGTATRTCAAGAAAAACTCCTTYTTTTGTTCGATAAATCTTTGAAGTGATATCGTCAGGYAATKTCTTGGTAKWGTTTCTAATRATTCCATCTTCATCAATACTACCGAAAAATGTAGCATTTGTAAGAATAATTCCTTGACCATCTGCATCTAACATTATTGGAACATTATCTTTGTCTCTGGCCAAAGAATGTTGAATGTCARGATTTGAAAAATCAACACCAGTATCAACAACTGCTATAGTGAYTCCTTTACCAGTGTAAYYAAAATYTTCATGAACTTTKTCAGAATTTACAATTTCTCCAATTTTRGAAACTTCTTTGRTGTCATYTTGTTGGTGAAATTCCAAWGGAAAATCTTSTATWACAAAGTATCCTTGTGATTTAAGTTGAGAAATTTTATTTTCTGTYRAYACAAYTACTGARAAAAATCCATTAKTTGATTGAAYTAAATTRATTTCATTRTTAATTTCTGATTTAATATCATTTAATTTACCAGAACCAAAAATAAGATATCTTTTTTGAATTTTTTGTTSTTCKRWARYAATKGGWTCAAGTGTTACDATACCTGAAGAATRATCAAAAACTGATRARTTTGGTTGTGAATTTTGTTGWGGTARATCACCTCCCAAAAAACCATARGAATTRCTAGAAAATRCWGAARTTAGMAGRAYTATTGAAAGMAAAATTGCCACTTKGGGCATAGTYATTVAAGTTTTTTTKNCATTATTATAATTATCTTCTTCTTGCSAGTATCACAACTTGTAATGCAACTATAATTCCTATTGCACCAACWATTGGAAATARTAATGAATTAAGTTGTGTAGATGCTTCTTCCATGTTTTCCACTGARGAAGACATGGATGTTACGCTTGAGGCAATGTTAGTGCTRGCTGACGTTAATGTAGAATCAAATTCCTCAATTCTAGATTCTAAAATATCAAGTTCACTTGATGTTTCATCTAAAATAGAATTTAGTTTTACAATTTGTTYTGATATTCCACTAATATCTTGTTTTAATACATTTGTTGCAGCAGAACCATGTGAAGTTGAGCCTTGACTAAAAGTTACAAYATGAAAGACATATGTTCCTTCAAAAGTAGCAGTATAATCAACAAAATATAGRCCTGGATGTAAAGTTTGAAATGAAGAKGTTAGAGTTTGTACTTCAYCATTTGGAAKATGAGCATGTGATGTTTYWARAAGWTCTTKTGGWTCACCGCCAACTAGCATGCCATCACTTGTGRYTTGTACAAAAATTCTAAATTGAGTATTTACTGCTGCRGTTTCTGGAGCAAAAACYAAWGTGTYTAYYYGTCKYTCAACTGGTACCTSRATAAGCTCTGTAGTTGATGTAAATTTGACATCTATTGTTTYTGATATTCCGTTTTGTGTATTACTAATTGCTTCAACTGTGTATGTTCCATATGGAAACGTTACTGAAGAATCTGGCCATGTTAATAGAACGTGATTGAATGAGCCATCCGCACTTACTTTAACTTGATCAAATTTTGCAATTGTTCCATCTGGTGCAAATAATCTTATGATTATGGTTTCATCTGGTAAAGCTTTTCCATAAACAAAAAGTGGTTTACCATCGGTGTAGACTTTATTGTCAGTGAATATATCAAATGTTACTGAGAAACTTGTTTGAATAAAGCTCATGGAAATAATTCCTAATAGAGTGATTACGAAAATTGTTTTCAATTTAGCTTTATGTGAAATCATCTCATAGATATTACTTCTGGAATATTGATCTAGTTTTTTATAACTATCGTTAGGTTGTGTTTTTAAAAAAAGAAAAAAGGGGAAAGTTTGAACTTTCTTGTTGTCTAGTCTTAACTTACAGATATGCTGACTGATGTGGGTGGCGATAATGCAGTTGGATTATCAACTGACTCCCAGACGAAGATTGTTGCTTCGTATGTTCCTGATGCGTCAGGTGTCCAAGACAATGCTGGGCTAAATGATTGTCCAGCAGCTAATGTACCTGAAATCCATGCTAGTGCGATTGTAACGCCGTTACCATCCTGAACCTGTACCAAGTATGCAAATTGTTGTTCTCTATCCTGGCCATTTGCTAAGTCGGCTGTAATCTGTACCTGTTGATCAACGGATACACTTGCTAGTGAATTTCCGAATGCGTCAACAACTCTTGCGTTAGCAGCTGGTGCTCTCTCAAGAGGTGGAACGATTGTGCCGATTAGTGAAGTGCCAGTAATGTCGAGTTCATCTGCGGTGGTATATGGATCGGGTAGTGTATTGTCCTCATATTCTGCGGTGATTGTGTCACCTTCTGAAACTCTGAGTCTGTGACCAGAAGATTCATCGGTAGTAGTGAAGAACACTGTTCCCTCGAATATTCCGGTTGCCTCATTAGTTTCAGTTACAGTAAGGTCAATACCTCCAGCGTCAGAATCAGACCAAACGTCGACATCAAAGTTGTCGACGGATTCTGGATCTAAGTTCATGTCTGGGTCAACTATTCGTACTACGCCTGTACCGCTTGCTGGATAACTTGCTTCAAGCCACTGAGTTTCACCAATGTTCCATCTGATAAGTGCTGAACCAACTACAGTTTCATCCTCTGAGAATTCAAAGGATACTGTAAGTCCGTCATCATCATCAGATTGTAGTTCACCATCGGTTGGACCGTTACCACCCGTAAATGGGTTGGTATCAAATCCACCTGGTGATGTACCGGTGTCTATGTCACCATCTGCGTCGTGGCTAAATCCTGTAAGGATTACCTCACCTGTGAAGATACCTGTATCGGTACCTGTCTCGACTAGCTTGTAGTTGTCAATATCGTTTCCTCTGGTCGCGACCTTTATTGGGTCAAGATCAGTTTCACCGATTTCATCAACTAGATCACTGTCGAAGTTGTGATCAGGTGCGACGATTGTGATGTATACTTTGTCAGTCCAAGTGTAAACTTTTTGGTCAAGCTCTACAGTTGCTCCGAAGTTTGAAGTGAAGATTGTCAAGTTGACGTCCTCATCTTCATCACCTACAAAGTCAGATCCGGATGGACCCCAATCAGTATATTCTAGAATGATTTCTTCGCCTCTTTCGAGTCGATCACCTAGAAGTTCTTCAGGAATTTCAATGACAATCTGGAAGATTCCAGTGCTGTCACCTGTTTCTCTAAAGTCTGTTGGTTCTGGATCAAATGCGATTGCTTCTGCGCCCTCATTACCCATGGTAATGGTTGCGGCATCAGAGTCCCATTCAATYAAGTCCAAGTCATATGTCTCTGCTCCGTCATTGTCCAAATCAAAGTCTGGCTCAATGAGAGTCAGGATCATATCGGATCCAATTATGTATACGGATTTATCAGATTGTAATACACCGTTGCGGAGATCAAATGTTGCAGAGTCAGTAACAGTGTTAACGTCACCAGAAGCGTCTTCTGGATCAGTGTACTCTACAAAGAGAATGTCTCCTTGTAGGATACAATAATCCTCGTTAGCTGCTGATGCTATATCAAATCTGTCTAACTCTTGACCAGTTATTCCAGCTCCACCTTGATCATCGATCACTAGGTCGCTAAATCCTCCTTCAGGAGTATTTGGACACGTTGATGATGCTGGTCCGTCAGTGTATCTTAGTGTAATATCAGCTTCGAATATTCCTGCATCTGGTGCAACCTCTGTGATTGGTCCAAATTGTCTTGCAGAAGTAGCATTGTTATCGCCTACATCAATTGTGCCATCTGCTGCGGCTGAACCGCCAGCATAACCAATTGTGATAACATCAGCTCCTCTCTTAACTTGGATCTTTACTGGGCCARCTCCAKTAYYGGCAKTATCTCTAKYGATGAAATCTTCACCTTCTGGAGAAATGTCAAAGTCTGGATCGTTAACTCTAATGTGTATTGTRAGGTCACCTTTTGGTAGGAATTCACCAYTGTCAAGAACTATTCCGTCACCGTYCTCGTCTTGWKTAAGGTCATCTGTGATACCAGTTTGATGTATTGGGAATACTGATCTTYCAGAAGGAGTTGTTKCTYYGGGGGATACATYTACTGTTGTTCCAWCAAAGTCATTAGGGGCTCCGAATGGAACTGGATATACAGTTCTATCAAGACTTACTGAACCAGTGTTTGCTCTAATTCCTGCGCTGTCACCTACTTCGATGATTTCRCCGGAAGCATCTCTAAAGTCAACATAGTTGACTTCGATRTCTAGACCGGTTGTTGTCTCARATWGTGYACTGCCTGGACGACACCATGCGGGTGGTACTGCAAAGTCACCTGTGAAGGTGCCTGATGCAATATCAGTTTCCACTAGTGTAAATCCAGTTGCTCCGAGTCCTGTATCACCTAAAACTTGATCTGCTAGTGCGTCTCCAGTTTGTGCTCCGGTTTGTACACCGTTATTGTCACAACCGGTAGCTGCGCCAGCAAATGCAAGTCCTTCTGGTGGACTTGTCCATGTAGTATCATCAAATGTTATATCGAGTACTCTACCCAAGTTTCCAAAGGATAGAGTTGGTAATGAAAAAGTTCCGGCTGGAGATACATTCAAACCACCTACGCGGTCTGCGACCTCAAAGTCGGTAACTGTAGCATCTGAATCAAATACAGCTGTATCGATTTGTCCTGTTCCATTAAGTGTTCTTTGCACTACGGTAAAGATGTCTATAAGATCAGAATCTGTGTTTAGATCTGCGTCTTGTAGTGTAATCGTTACAGTGTCTGCAATCTTGTAACTGCTAAAGTCAAATGATACTACACCGGAGTGACTTGGTGCTTCTT
>LKGT01003330.1_pt1 | contig 10680 bp, 10 predicted proteins | sample 503861 | NCBI WGS metagenome assembly LKGT01 (sample SAMN04113194, study PRJNA297058) | marine sediment metagenome | biome: marine benthic biome; feature: marine benthic feature; material: marine sediment; isolation source: sediment sample collected at the water-sediment interface from the South......
GGCGTATCCGATCAGCGCCGGGACCCATGCCGCCAGCAGGGACACGGAAAGGATTATCCTTCGTTTGTTCATAGTTTCCTCCCAACACGATGATTTGCACGCCATCCGGGGACGATCTCCGGCGCCGGAGACCTGGTCACCGGGAAGGCCCGATCCGGCCTCCGCTACATGGAGGCTCCAGCCGTACCGGTCCATCCCTCCATCGGTGTCCGGTCTAACTTAAAAAGTGGCATCGTTCGTGGGGGCAGGTCACAATGGATCGCCAGATCGCGGCGAAATTCCCGCGGGCTTACGCCAGCCAGACGCCGAAAGGCGCGTGAAAAGTGCGATGGGTCCCCGTAGCCCACCGCATAGGCCACGTCTATCACTTTTCTTTCGGGGTCCCTTAGCAACTGTGCGGCGGTTTCGAACCGTACCTGCTGAACCAGGTTGGAATAGCTCAGCCCGTATTGCGCGAGGCATCGCTGTAGCGTCCGCACACTGATGCCGGCGATCACTGCCGCCAAGTCAACGCTTGGATGCCGATCGCCAATGTAGGCTTGCAGCGCGAGCTTCAGGCTGCCTGGGAAATCAAGATTCGGCTGGACAGGCAATTGTCCTTTCCCATTCGAAGCCGCGTACGATCCCGGATCGCGCCGATTGATCCGCGGCGGCAGGCTCAGCATAGAAGCGGGCACCTCGATCCACGCGGTCTTCATTCCGGTAAGGACGCGGGTGTTGGAGAATCGTTCCAGTGCATGAGGGCTGGGCGAAAACAGCGACTTGAATGCGATTTCGGCTGGGCACCACCGTGGCCCCGCAAATTGCCGGACGATGGTGACCGCTGCAAAGTTCTGAAGCCACTCGGAGTATTGCAGACCATCGAATTCGTGATACCCGACGAGTTCGCTACAGACCTGAATGCCGTCACCTTTTGGTACTATAAAAAAGCGGAAATTGGGGTTCTCAAAGCGAGCCAAACGGCAGAACAGCTGCAATCCGGCGTAAAGCGTCGGCGCCCGATGAGCCGCTATTCGCAGATCAGCACCGAGACCGCTAAGCGCCAGTCTTTGCGCGGCCAGGAACCCAAAGTCCTCGATGCCCTCTTTCTGCTCCATCTTGCGTAAGAAATCTATGGTGAGAAGAAGCGGCACGTAAGAATCGGGTTGCTCTGCGAGCACGGTCGGCAGCCCGGCCGTGGCAAGTTCGCGCTCCACAGGCGTCCCGATCTCTCGCAGCACTTCRGTGTAGAGAGCCAAGTGCGCAGCCCGGAAGAGCATAATYGGCCGCANTTTYSTTCTCCCGCAATCACTCCGAACGAGGCAAYCGCCCAATGCGGTGAMCTTCAACAGGTGYGCAATGGAAATGGCCCCAAWATKGTRCAGGSWATGTTAAGRGGAGCTATGGGCGGGYTTGAACTGTCARAATTRMCAGTWTTCTGGAATTTTATTGACAGNTTTTCYGGARAATTATTGWCAGACTCAAGCGTCARAATCCCGTTCGCCGGGYTAGAAAACCCCGCCTGGGCAGGGTGGTCCCACGGCGACGTCCCATGTGAGCCAAAAAAAGCGCCGGGCTCCTCATGGCCCGGCAAATTKRGTAAGKRTAMRGGTGTCGCAGGGTATGCGGGCCCGTTCTCGGATCTYGTATCACGCCTTGCGAARCAGTCGACTSAGGGAGGACTGTCGACGTMCGGTYAASTRTAGAGCTCGGTTCGCCSGCGTGAACTGTAAGAAATTACAGYTTWYGGGAAAAAWATTACCSGGGRCAGATTGCGGCGACGAGTCCWMCGGYAAGTTCGCYCCTCRCCATSRCAGCGAAGGATCARACGATCGCCGCCGTAACGACTGGTCGATCGCCGCACCCGTCAATCCTWARGGGCGATGGAAGGTGAGASGTAAGAACGGCCGSCATGCACCTCTYTGATGGCAACGYTGAGGTCGACGCCCAAGCGAGGCTTCACGACATAGCCAAGCGCCCCGGTCGCGAGGGCTGCACGGACATAGTCGGATGATTCATGGACGGTCAGAAAGACGACCTGCGCCTGCGAGCCGGATTCCATKAGCCGTCGCACCGCTTCGATACCATTCAGGATCGGCATTGAGATATCGACGATCACAACATCGGGCTTGAGTCGTCCGGCGGCAGAGAGGAGGCCATATCCGTCCGTGACCGCGCCCACCACATCGAATTCGGGCACCAGCAGCCGCGCGACGGTGTCGAGCACKYCCCCGTGGTCGTCAGCTAACAAGACACGAATTTTACTCAGTTCCCCAATCCTTTCGCGTACAAGGCGTGAGGTGCGTGATCGAATTTGCATGCCGGAGCATGTTGAGCAGCACTCCGGCGCGCACCCRGAACACGATTCATCCCTAAACGCCTATCACTCATTCCGATAGAGCGCCACCCGTAAAACTTACAGTTCAAAAGGGAATATTTGACAGTGACGTGATYAGAGGGAAACGAAACCGTGCTTGATCGCAAATYGGACGAGATCCGCATTGGTCTTCAAACCAAGCGCCTCCATGATCCGGTATTTGTGAAAGGCGATGGTCCTGGGGCTCAAGTCCAGTATGTTCGCCACCTCCTTCATCGAACGTCCCTCCGCAAGCARCTGCAAAACCTCCCGTTGACGCGTGGTCAGCATGGCCGAAGCCGCGCGCGGTTGGCGACCGTTTGCGAGCGACGTGACCATCTCCTGCATGATCATCGGCGTCACATATGTCCTTCCCTCGAGCGCCACTTCGATTGCATGAAACAATTCTGAGGCGGCAGAGCTTTTCAGCAGGTACCCGGAAGCGCCAATGCGCATTGCTTCGGCAGCAAAGGCCGGATCCTCATTCACGGTGAGGAAGATGAGCTTTACCTCGGGTATCATCTGCTTGAGCCGTTCGCCGGCGACCATGCCATTCAGCAGCGGCATTGCAATGTCGAGGACAATTACATCTGGTTCGAGTTCCCGCGCGGCGGTGAGCAGGGCGCGTCCATCGCYCACGGTGCCTACCACCTCGCAATGGGGCTSCAGCAATTTCTCGAACGCTTGCAGCAAGAGTCTATGATCGTCCGCTARYAGRACGCGTGCCCTACGAATGACCGTCTCCCGRTAAAGAAAGTTAAAACATTATCGTAAGTTAGTTTGTTCACTAGGWTTATTGTAGACAAAACCGCGGACGGTTTGAAAGCACCATCTTCAGGCGTCCGGCACAGCCGAGGGAATCCTGAGATCGATGCAGGTACCGTGYGAGGGCCGCGATTGGAGCGACATCTCGCCCTGTACGAGACGGACCCTCTCTTCAATGCTGATGAGCCCGATGCCCTTCCCTTTGGTGGTGGCGGGATCGAATCCCACACCCCGATCCGCTATCCGCAAGTGGATCGTATCCGGGCCTCCCGTCAACTCGACCTTAGCGTCTTTCGCACCACTGTGCTTAACAACGTTCCTAAGCCCCTCTTGCACTATGCGGTAAAGACACAGCGCGATATCCTGGGAAATCGATGCCGGGACTTCATGTTCGGTAAATTTTATCTGGATGCCATGCTGTTTGGAGATTTCGCTGCAGAGGCTTCTTATCGCCGGGCCAAGACCCAATTGATCGAGGATGGCGGGGTGAAGCTGGTGGGACAATCGGTTCAGGTCGGTGGAGAGTTCCCGGGCTTGCGACCACAATTTGTCCATACTCTTGGCGCCTTCGAATTCGGGCTCCGATATATTTTGACCGAGTCGCTGGATCTCGACCGCCAACAGGGCAAGGCGCTGGCCGAAGTCGTCATGAAGCTCTCGCGAAATCTTCGTGCGTTCTTCCTCCTGTGCGCTGATCAGCCGGGCGCTGAGGTTTCGTTGTAACTCCTCCGCCCGCTTGCGTTCGGTGATGTCGATCTCAATCGTTCCGATGCCCGTGTAAACGCCGTCGGGCCGAATGATCGGAAACTTGTGCATGATGGTGGTCCGTGTGGTGCCGTCCGGGAGGGGCGTTTGGGTCTCCCGTTCGGTCGCGGTTCCGGTTTCCAGCACCTTGCGATCGTGGGCGGAAATTTCATCCGCATATTCCAGCGGGAATATATCGTAAGCCGTTTTTCCCACAATCTCCTCACGGCTGACGTTGAAACGCACGCTAAACCGTTTGTTGGCGAGGAGGTAGCGTCCTTCCATATCTTTGAGGGTAATCGGCGTGTCTGAGTTGTCCATCCAAGCCCTGAGCCTCTCTTCGCTCTCGCCCAGGGCCTGTTCCGCCCGCTTGCGCTCGGTGATGTCAATCATGAAACCCCGCAGGGTCACCGGCGCGCCGTCTTGCCTCATGACGTTGACGACATCGTGGAGCCAGACGCTCCGCCCGTCCGCCGCAATCATTCGGTATTCAAACTCATAGTTTTCATGCTGATTTGAAGATTTTAGGCAATAGTCCACGGTCCAGGTGCGGTCCTCCGGGTGGATGTGGTCGACCCAGAAATCCTTCTCAAGCCAGAGTTCGCGCGGATAGCCGAGGAGCGCGACCGCCTGCGGCCCAACGTAGGTGAACATCCAAGTCTTGGCGTCCGATTCCCAGGGAATGGCGTCGGTCGTCTCGAGCAGGAGCCGGAGGCGCTCCTCGCGCTCGCGAAGGACGAATTCGACCTTCTTGCGCTCGGCGATTTCGCGCTCGAGCTCCCGGTTTGTACCGCTTAGTTCCCTGGTCCGCTCCTTGACCTTTGACTCGAGAACGTCGTGCGCATTTTGCAGCGCCGCCCCCGCCCGCTTGCGCTCGGTGATGCTCCTTAGTGACACCAAGGTCGGGATGATCAACGCGATGCCGGCGAAGATCGTGGCCGAAATGACGTATTTCCAGCGGTGGTGGAGGGACTCTTCCTCGTAATCCGACCAAAACAGTGGCCAGATGACGTCCTCGACGACGAATTCCCACCCCACCCAGAGCAGGAAAACGCTCAGCAGGGTTAGGCCCACCAGGTAAAAAACTGTCCGATCTCTCATCCCGTCGCCCCCCGCGGGCCAAACCGGAGCGCCGCCCATATGAGGCCGGAAAACAGGGCCACGATATAGGCGGACCATATACGGGGGGGGCTTAACAGGATCAGGGCAATGGCGGTCGTCGATTCCAGCAGTCGGCGATAGCGCTCTTTAAGCGCTTTCTCTGCCTGCTCACGCTCGGTGATGTCCTGAACAACGCAACTCACCCCCACCACTGTGCCGTCGCCGGACTTGAGGGGATAGTAGTTGTGCTGGAACGTCCTTCTGATCCCGGGCCGGGCCGGGGTTTCCGCCTCGACCGTCCCCTCGAGGATCGGTTCCCCCGTTTCGAGCACACGGCGCAACAGCGCCTCGACGCCCGCTGCAACATCCGGAAGCACATCGCCGATGGTCCGACCCAGGTGGTCCTCGACCGATAATCCATTGATCGCGGCCATCCAGTCGTTGATTTGCAGGAATCGGAGGTCAGTGTCGAGACAACAGAGGCCAATCGGCGCCTCTCTGTAAATGCGATTCAGGTCGCCAAATGGCTCATTAGGAACTTCCTCATTCTCTCGCCCCTCCACCATTTGTTCCAAATCGCCCAGGCGCTGAGGGAGTGATTCCAGTTCCGCGATCAGCTCCTCCTCCTTGGTCTTGTGGGGACCACCCTCCACCACTTGATTAATCGACATTTCCCAGATAACCCCTAAATTCAGGGAAATCGTACCACCGTTCCACCACCAAGAGAACTGCGTCCCTTCCGCAGCCATCCGATGACCTGATTTTGGAGATCGGCCCGCGCTTGGAAGGCGATTCGGTCAATTTTCTCGTCATGTAGACACACCTCGCCTGTCGTTCGCGAACACGGTCAAATAGCCAAAGTCTGGGTGTCAGACGGCTGCGGAGGTGAAACTATTCCCATTACCGTGAGAATTGGGTCCTGTCAGAGCCAATTTGAAGGTTACCTGGGAAATGTCAGCTAAGAACTGGCCTCGCGAAGCGCCGGAATGAAGTGGCGCGAAATGGCCAGATTTCCGCAGAAATGGCTGGCAGATTGAGCCGATGATTGCACGCCTTGATAAGTACCTTCGGCCTGCTGCACGGGCTGGGTTTAATCCTCAGCCGCGCCGATGAGGTAGCGACCGAGGCGGCGGCCGGAGATATAACGCCATGAAACGATTTGTTGGCTTGGCTACTCTTGTACTGCTGGTGGCGGGAATTGCGTTGGGCCCGGTATGGGCTCAGGCGCCAGCGGCCGGCAACGCCACAGCCAATGCTTCGGAGACATTGTCGCCTAAAGAACTGGATAAACTCGTGGGGCGCATCGCCCTTTATCCGGACGAGCTTGTTGCGATCGTGCTTCCAGCCTCGACCTATCCTCTGCAAATTGTCCAGGCCGCCCGTTTTCTTGAGAAGAGAAACAAAAACCCCGAGCTGAAACCGCGCAAGGATTGGGATACGAGCGTTCTTGGCCTTCTCAACTATCCCCAGGTGGTCAAGACGATGAACGATGATCTTGACTGGACCTGGAAGCTCGGCGGAGCGGTTATCGGCCAGCAAAAAGACGTCATGAATGCGATCCAACAGATCCGCGCGCGCGCCTACGCTGCGGGTAACCTGGTATCTAACGACAAGCAAATTATTATCCAGGAAAAGCAGACGATCATCATCAAGTCTCCAGATCCGGAAGTTATATACGTACCGCAATATAATCCGGCGGTTGTCGTCGTCCGACAGCCCGCACCTGTAACCATCGTCTATTCGAATCCCTACCCGGTGTATTACAGTCCGGCAGCTACTTTTTTTACCGGCATGTTCGTCGGCGCGGCAATCTCTTACGGCCTGGGTTGGCACAATAACGACATCAATATTAACCGAAACGTGAATGTCAACCGACCGGGGGCAAGGCCAGGAGGGGGCCAGGCCTGGCGTCCCGGCAGGGGATCCGGAGGCAGGCCCGGGGTGCGCCCAGGGACACGTCCTGGATCCCGCCAAGGTGCCCGGACAGGGACACGTCCTGGTTCCCGCCAAGCTGCCCTGACAGGGTCACGCCCTAGTTCTCGCCAAGGTGCCCGGACAGGGTCACGCCCTAGTTCCCGCCAAGGAGCTCACAGAGGATCTTCCCGATCGGGGGCATTCGGCGGGTATGGCCGTGGATCTAACCAGCGCCAATACAGTCAACGGGGAAGCCGAAGCAGATCGTCATCGCAACGCAGTTCACGGTCTTCCGGCGGACGAGGAGGTGGAAGTCGCGGTGGTGGTCGGCGACGCTAGGTTGACGAGCAACTGGCAACACATACTGAACAAATAGACGTTGGGGCAAGGATACAGCATGAATGGAACCACGAGAAAAAGACGGATGATGTCCTATACAGGCAGCATTCTTGCTGTTGTTTTAGGCGGATTGGTGGTGTTTTTTGCCGCTGATCGTTCCCCGGCCCAGGGTCAGGGTGCAGTGCAACAAGGCAAGGCCGGCGAGCAAATGCTTTTCCAGACCCCTGATGAGGCCATGAAGGCCCTGTTGAAAGCACTTAAAAATGACGATGATCAAGCGATGATTGGTATCTTCGGCYCAAAATATGAAAAGRAGATYGTTCCYACKGACCGGGTTGMAAAACGGGCCAACCGCATGASGGCCTATCGGGCGGCAAWGGAGATGTGGACTTGGCAGMAAGAKGGAAAAGGCAAACGGACCYTGGTCATCGGTAACGARGCATGGCCGATGCCGATCCCGYTGGTYAAGGAGGCGAAGGGTTGGCGCTTCGACACTGCTGCCGGGGYTGAAGAAATCATCAACCGCCGCATCGGACGCAATGAGTTATCGGCGATTGAAGTCATCRGGGCCTATGTGAGYGCACAAAAGTTGTTTGCCRGCCGTGACCGTGACGGCGACAAAGTTCTGGAGTATGCCCAACGAATTAAAAGCACCGAAGGGGCTCATGACGGACTTTACTGGGAAGCCAAAAAAGGAGAGGAAGTGAGCCCGTTCGGGCCCCTGGTGGCCGAGGAACGGGATTATCTCGAAGGACGCGAACCGGGCGACCCCTTTMAKGGATACTATTTCAAGATTCTGACTAGGCARGGTAAACGGGCACCCGGTGGCAGGCACGACTATGTTATCAACGGCAATATGATCGCAGGCTTTGCCATGGTCGCTTWCCCGGCTGACTACGGAAMGTCCGGCATCATGACCTTSCTTGTCRGCCACAACGGCACGGTCTWTGAGRASGATCTTGGGCCTGATACGCCGTTTCTCGGCGCGGCYATGCACGAATACAAYCCGGACGACATDTGGAAAGASGTCAAGARCTGACCGCTGTATTTYCCCGGGGACTGGCTACMCCGAAGCYGGGSCATTTTGCGTCCCGATGGATGGTCTGCCGCACYTRTRCCCSGTCRGCGSTGGAAGGGCGTTGGTCGGGCAATGTGGGGCAATAGAAGTGGAGRAAGATCACATGACAAAATTCTCACGCGCGCTGCAAATCTATGGGGTGAGACCGCTCCTGATGATGGTGATYGYATTGRTGTTCAGCGCCACGGCCGAGCTCGCTGCCGCCCCAAGGGGCAAGCCGCTTTCCGGTACTTTGACGATTGATCAGCTGCAGGTGGCTTGGATGATTAGCGGAAACATCGGCGGTGGAAAGCTCAGATACAATGGCAGGGTCTATAACTTYACCATYGGYGGTCTTGGCATCGGCGGGTTCGGCGCGTCGAGGATCCGAGCAACCGGCAAGGTCTATGGTTTAACGAGGATTGAGGATTTTTCCGGGGGCTATTTCCAAGCCCGTTATGGCATCGTGGTGGGGGACAAGAGCGCTGGAGAACTCTGGCTCGAGAACGCGAACGGTGTTGTCTTGCTACTCAGAGCCAAACGCACGGGCCTCGCGCTATCGCTCGGCGCCGATGCCATCTATGTGAATCTCAAATGAGTTTCAAGGGCTGGATGGGCCAAAGGCATTGTGCTCCCGGATCGCGGTTCGTTGATCCATTCATCAACATCTTTTTGAAATTCGAGGAAAAGACATGGCTATTACCAAGCGATTGATGCTTTCCGCGGTAGCGGTTGGAATGGCGTACACAGCCGCGGCTTCTCCTGCCGCTAGCGAAGAAACGACGATAGATGCGTTCTCCGTCTGGCAAGCGCGCGGCCACATCTTCAAAACAGGCAAGGACATCGGCATGTTTCTTGGCGCGTTGCAGGGCCCATTTTTTGTTGAAACGCCCGAGGGTCCAGTTGGGGCCGGGACAATCATCTGTCCCGGCGTTCTTAAGGTGAATCTTCAGGATGGATCTCAAACCGGTGAAGGAAGCTGCGTGATAACCGGTGAAAAGGGTGCACAGGTCTATGCGAACTGGACCTGCTCTGGCTACCACCTCGTCGGTTGTACAGGCAAGTTCACCCTGACCGGAGGGACTGGAAGGTTCTCAATGATAACGGGTGGTGGGCCGATTACCGTTCGTACCACCTTTCGTAAAGCCGCAATTGCGGCCGATAAACAATCGGCTGTCGAGACCGCCATCGGGATCGCGTTCTGGAAAGGGCTTACCTACAAATTGCCTTGAGCTTCACTCGATTCTTGTGTCCTGAACCCCGAACATCAGTCCAGTCGGAATGTTAGATTTGGACCAATGGAAGGAGGTCAGGATGTAGAAGAAGGTTGGCGGCCGATCCCGTGATCGAGCCGAACATCGATCGTTTCGTGGCACCGGAAAGGCTGATCCGACCTCCGCTAACCAGGACTTACCGCCGAATCAGACCTTTCGTCAAACGCCGTTTGGAAAGGAGGCCGGCTTCGGAGTGCGAAGTGCTGTGGTCCGCGTGCCGGAAGTCGGCCGGCCATGGCCACAACACGCTACCCACCACTGGCGGGGCTTTTTCTTGTGAGCGCGGCAATGCCTAAATCGGGCGAGAAATCCGGTCGATGTGTTACCCCAGATGTTACCCCAAGCCATTTTTGAAAGCACAAGGGCCTAGCCAATTGGAGGATAAACTCTTGTTTTTGTTGGTGCCGGCGGCAGGAATCGAACCCGCAACCTCGTGATTACAAATCACGCGCTCTACCAATTGAGCTACGCCGGCCGATGGTGCGCGCCCCGGCCCCGGTGACGATAGCCCCGGGCGGTTTCGCGGGCAAGCGCCATGCCCCGGCCTCGCAGCCCCGGCCTCTCAGCCCCGGCCTCGCGGATGGTGGCGGCGCGAAGGCCACGAGCAGGTTGCACAGCATGCGGCGACCGGCCGCATCGGCCCCGACGAGGCCGCGCAGCATCGCGGCGACCCGGTCGCGGTACAGGCCGATCACGGCAAGGATCGCACCACCCTGGATGAGAATGTTGTAGGCGTCCACCGCCCGTTCGTACTCCCCGACCCGGATCAACTGATTCGCCATCACGTGGCGCATGACCGCAGACATCGGGTCGAGTCGGAGAGCACGCCGGAGGAGCGCATCGGCCTCGTCCGTCCGAGCGAGCGAGCGCAGCAACTCGGAGTGCCAGAAGTGTGCCGTCGCGTAGCCCGGATTGAGCTCGATCGCGCGCTCAAATGAGCGCTCGGCAACGGCGAAGTCCCACTCAAACCAGTGCTTCACGGCTCCCAGAGCGGTGTGCGCTTCCGCCAGGGTGTCGTCGAGCGCGACGGCTCGCGCGGCTGCGGCGCGCGCTCGTGGCATCTCCTCGGTGGCCAGGGCGCCGAACCAGGACGCCAGGATCGAGCGCGCATCAGCCAGACCTGCGTACGCCGGGGCGTAGCTGGGATCGAT
>LKGT01003329.1_pt1 | contig 10679 bp, 8 predicted proteins | sample 503861 | NCBI WGS metagenome assembly LKGT01 (sample SAMN04113194, study PRJNA297058) | marine sediment metagenome | biome: marine benthic biome; feature: marine benthic feature; material: marine sediment; isolation source: sediment sample collected at the water-sediment interface from the South... ...
GATCTGCCAAACAGAGTTACCACACCCTACTTCCAAAATGTTCCCGGGATTATATCGTGCAACTTCCGATAATAGCGCCCGTCCCAATATCAATGAATCGTAATCCTTTGGATACGATCCCCTCAAACGAGGATTTATTTTATCGTAAATACGATCCCAATGTTCCTTGCCAGCTAAATCAAACTGATCCATGCCTTATGTTCTACTATTGCTTCGAGGATAGATTAGTCACTGTCAGATTCGCTTGTTGACTGTGACACATGCTTAATAGACCATCCACAACGAATCGCGACAAGACCCGTCCTACCACCAGGAGTGCTATTAGCAAGTGGGGCACTCTCTTGAACTGTGAAAAGGAACGCGTCTACGTAGTCGAAAGAGCCAGCATGCGGATCCCAAAGGGAGGCTCTAATTCCATAGGTCTTTGCCAAAAGAATTTCCTGAGGAAATTTCATTACTKCTCGATATTGTCCCSCGCGGTCGGGGCCAACGAACAGGGCATGAGCATCGGTCTCCGCACCACCGCCAACCGCCTGGCGACGATGATCGTCCCCGTCATCATGGGCGCCCTCGCCGACACCATCGGTTTGGAGGAGAGCTTCATCATCGTCGGCGGCTTCCTGGTCCTGAGCTGCGCCTTGGTCGGACTCATCGTCCGGCGCATACCCGGGTTCTCGACATGAGGGCGCCCCGGAGCCAAGAGACGGGCCAAGAGAAGGGTGAAGAGAGGAGGCGGTCTTTTCGAATGCCCGCCACGGCGCCGCGAGGGAGGCCAGCCGGGTGAGCCTGGAAACCGCCGGGGAGCCGCCCAAACGGGCGATCTACGCCACCTACGCCACCGGCCTGTTCGGCAACGGACTGACCGACATGATGAGCGTGGCGGTGCCGCTCTGGGCCTTGACGCTCGGCGCGTCGGCGACCGAGATCGGCATCATCGTCGGGGCCAGGAACGTGCTGCCGTTGTTCCTGGCGATTCATGGCGGGGTGTTGATGGACCGCATGGGAACGCGGCGGGTCATGTTCTTCTTCGCCACCATGGCGACCGTGCTGGCACCACTCTATCCGGCGCTGCCGTGGTTGCCGGCGCTGGTCGTCCTGCAGATGTTCATCGGGCTGGCGACGATCCTGACCTGGGTCGGCGCCCAGACCCTTATCGTCCAGCTGACCGGGGGCGATACCGCCCATCTCGGGCGTTTCACATTCGTCACCCGGTTCGGCACGTTCTCGGGCCCGATCCTCATCGGCGTGATGTGGGATTTGTGGGGTGAATGGGGCGCGTTTACTTTCGCCGGCGTGTGGGGGCTGGGCCTGTTGGCGTCGATCCGTCTGATTCCCGACCCCAAGTCCGCAGCCGCCATGGCCCCGCCGGCGCTAAGGGCGCGGGACCTGGTGCCGAGGGTATCGGAATATGTCCGCTCCTTCGCCCTCTTGGGCCTTCCGGCGGTGGCGCTGGCCGTTGGCATATCGCTTTTACGCAGCACCACCTCGGGCATCCAGGACTCCTTCTATGTCGTCTATCTCCAACAGGCCGGGATGACCGGCACGACGATCGGCGCCCTGATCGCCATGGTGGAAATATCCTCCGGCCTTGGTTCGCTGACGGCGGGACGGGTGGTGCGCTTCATGCGCCCCCATTGGGCCCTGATCCTGTTCTCCATCCTCGCCGTCTCCCTCATCGCCATCACGCCSCTGCTCGGCGCCGTCTTCGCCGTCCTCGCCCTCGTCCAGCTCCTGCGCGGCGGCTGCCAGGGCCTGATCCTGCCGATGGTCCTCTCGACCGTCGCCAAGGCGGTCGGGCCCGAGAACCAGGGCCGGGCCATGGGCCTGCGHATGACCGGCAACCGCTTGGCCGCGACGATCATACCGGTGATCATGGGCGTCATCGCCGACGCCGTCGGGGTCGGGAATAGCTTCTTCATCGTCGGCGGCACCGTCATCGGCCTGCTTTTTGTCGTCGCCCTGCTGGTCCACCGGAGCGGCGCCTTCGCCGGGGGGTCCGGCACCGGTACCGAGGCGCCCTGATGGCRAAACAGGAGGGCATGGTAAGGGCAAGCGGATGAGCGCCGACGACGACGAACGGATTCCCCTSSSCRTCCAATGCGCGGTTTACGCGTCGGGCCTSTTTGCCAACAGCCTGKCCTATATGGTCACGCTGGTGGTRCCGCTGTGGGTGCTGACGCTCGAGCCCTCGGCCTTCATGATCGGCGTGGTGCTGGGCAGCCGCAATTTCCTCMCCCTGTTGCTTTCGATCCACTCCGGCGCCCTGATGGACCGGCTGGGCGCGCGCCGGGTGATGGTGTTCTTCGCCGTCATCTGCATCCTGGTGCCCGTGTTCTATCCCATGCTTCCCTGGATTCCGGCGGTGATCGGGTTGCAGATGCTGATAGGACTGGCGACGAGCACGGGCTGGGCCGGCGCCCAGACCCTGATCGGACAGGTCATGAAGGGCAACCCCATCTATGCCGGGCGGCTCAGCTTCTCGATTCGCATCGGCGTTTTCGTCGGCCCGCCGATCATCGGCATCGCCTGGGACCATTTGGGGCCGTGGGGGGCGTTTTCGATCATGAGCCTCTGGGCCACGGGCAGTTTGATCGCGGCGCTTTCCCTGCCGGCGACGCACCCCGGGGCGCCGGCCGTCGCCGATGCCGGGCATGGGGATGATCGGGAGAACGAGGAAGATGGCCGGGATGGCGAAGACGGCAAGATCGCGCTTGGCGATCTCATGCCGAAGCTTTCCGACTATATCGCGGCGTTCAGGCTGATGACCATCCCCGCCGTCGTCTTCGTCGTCGCCGTGACCATGCTGCGCATGGCGGGCAACGGCATCCAGAACTCGTTCTATGTGGTCTATCTCAAGAGCATCGACATCACCGCCACCGAGATCGGCCTGCTGCTGGCGGTGGCGTCCATCCTCGGCGGCGCCGGGGCGCTCGCCATCGGGCCGGTGGCGCGGATCTTCAGGCCCCATTGGCTTTTGCTGATTACCGTCACCGGGTCGATCGTGCTGATCGCGATCACGCCGCTGTTGGGCACCTTTTTCCTGCTCATGATCGCATCGGGCTTGCGTGGCGGCACCATGGGCATGAGCCAGCCCTTGATGATCTCGATCCTGTCCCGGGCCACGGGCCGGGAGTCCCAGGGCAAGAGCGTCGGCTTGCGGGCCACCGCCAACCGGCTGACCGCGACGGTCCTTCCCRTCATCATGGGCGGCATCGTCGAAYTCGCGGGGCTGGAGGCGAGCTTCCTGATCATAGGCGCGGCGCTGGTGGCGCTGATGGCGCTCCTCGCCGTCCATGTCAAACGCACGCCGGCGCTGTCGGATTAGGGYGYSGACYYATCGTTAGGCSGCCGGACGCGGATGYCCGCCGCRGACCCAAGCCGGCGTCCGTCCMCTCGRCGTTTSCGTATACCGAAAACCCCNTCCGAACCGGCTCATTCCGACCTCCTTCGTCACCATTCAGAATRARCCAGACTCTGCCAATCGACCTGGACCCYTTTTCCATGGCAGGCCAGTGCTCGGTCGATGACCTCTGGACACGGATCGTCGGGCTTCTCGACGCCTTCACKCYCGATGAATGCCGAAACTTCTTCAGCCACGCAGGAGAAGCGTAAAACTAAACGGTGWTTGCTCTRRAGAGCGGATCCTACGGCGCCACGCCCAGCACCTCCGCCAGCTCGCTAAACCGCGAAATGACATGATCGGCCTCGACGGTTTCGTCGTCGCGGTTAAACGCGATGGTCGTCATCCCCAAGGCCTTGGCGCCTTCCAGCTCCACCGCGGCGTGGCCGACGAAGGCCGCTTCCCCGGGCGACAGGTCCAAGGGTTCGAGGGCGGCCAGGTAAATGCGCGCGTCGGGTTTGTTGACCTTGAGCTCACAAGAGGTGGCGAAGCTGTCCCAGATCTTCTCGATACCCACCCTGGCGAACCAGCCAAGCTTGGCTGTCGTCGAGTCGAAAGTGTTGGTGACGACGCCGAGACGGAGCCCGGCGGCTTTCAGGCGATGCAGCGTTTCCGACACGCCGTCGAAGAATTCGACGTCGCGCTGGTCTTCGTCCAGGGCGCGGCGTCCGTCGATGCGCACGCCGGGGTCGGTGACGCCGCACATTTCGAGAACGGCGTCATGGTGTTCCTCCTTCGAGATTTCTCCGGCGTGGGCACGGCGTTTAAGATCGGCTCTTTGCGGTTGGTCCGGCGGCAGCGGGACGAACCCGCGCTCTTCGAGGAACGCGGCAAGGGCTCGGCCACGTCGGGGGCGATGATACAAAATGTCGCCGGCGTCGAAGAGAACAGCCTTGAGCGTCATCGGAAATCTCCAATCGAAATCGCGGGAAAGCGGATCCGGCCCGCACGGCATCGACCCCGCGGGACCGGCCGCGCGAACAACGGCCGCCGGGCGGGGCGCCGGCGAAAGCGCGCCTCACCCTCGTTGTGCCGGCGGGCCGCCCTTGGCGGCCCACAGGCATTGCCCCAACGGTTACTTCAGCGCCAGGAACAACGACAAGTACGTGTACTTGTGGTCGTAAACGTAGGTCTGATCAATCGGCCACATCTTCAGATCCTCGAAGGGCGGGATGCCGAACTTCTTGACCTGCTTCGCGGCCACGTCGGAGCGGGCGGCGTAATCGCCGTGCACGTTCCAGTACTTGAAGCCCTTCTCCATCATGTAGCGTACCAGCAGCTTCGCCGCGTTGGGATGGGGCGCCCTGTCGGCGATAACCAGGACCGTCGGATAGGACACGCCGAACACCGGCTTCACGTCGTAGGCGGGCCGCGCATCCAGAATCCCCTTCTTGTTCTTGCGGATCTTACTGAATGTGGTGAATCCCACCGGCGGGTTTTTCTGCTTCACGCTGCCGATATTCTTGAAGATCTTCGTCGTCGACCTCAGGAAGGTCGGTTTGTTCTGAAGCATGCGGTAGAGCCACTCCTTGGCGGCGTCGGGCTTGCCCAGCAGCGGGTTCTTCTTGGTCGCCTTTTTCAGCTTCTTGGAGTAGGTGATCGGCTTGCCGAACTTTCTCTCGTATTCGGCGGCCATTTCCTTGGGGTGCTGCAAGATGGTCTGGATGACGTTGGCTTGCACGCTCGATTCCAGCGGGTTCGGCATCAGGAACTTGCCCCGCCACTCTTCCCGCGTCAAATCCCAGAGGCTGTCGATGGGCGCGCCGCCGGGATGCTTGGCGCCGTTATAGAACAGGACCCGGCTGCTCCAACGCTGGACCAGGAACGGCTCCTTTTCGGACTTGTCCAACTTGCCCGCGACGCTGTCGGGAACGAAGTTCCAGACCATTTTGCGCGGCAGGAACTCGTTCAGCAGCAGCGGCGTTGCGTTGTTGAAGAGGACGTCCACCTGGTAGATCCGGGCCTTGTGCTCGCGCCGGAACTTCTCCAGTTGGATGGCGGAGGCGATGTCGTGGCCGACGACCTCGACCCCGAACTTCTTTTCGAATTTTTTCTGCAGCTTGAAGATGCGCGAGGACACGGAATAGATCACCACCTTGCCTTCCTTGCGCGCGGCCGCCTCGATGGCCTTCCAATCCTGTTTCATCGGCGCGAACTGGCCTAGCTGCGCCTTCTTCAACCACTCGGATTGTTCGTCCGCTCGTGCAATCCCGGCGCCAAGGGCGATCACCCCCGCCGCCAGGAGCGGCACCATCAAATGTCGTACTTTCATGTCTCCCTCCTATGTCTTTACGGTTTACGGTTTACGCACTGTACACACTCGTTCAAGCGGACGGATTCAACCCGTCCGCCCGCCATCGGCCATCCGGGACGCGGCTTCCCGCCGGGGGCCGCCCTCGGGCGGCAGCAGCTCTCCACTGGCCCCGTCGTAGATGTTTATGGCCGCTGGGTCGAACCCGACCCATACCGACTGGTCCATTTTCAGCTCCAGTTGGCGGGTCTCGCGGGCCACCAGGGTCACTTCACCGCGCCTTATGTGCACGATGGTTTCCGGACCGGCGGGCAGCACCGCGTATACCTGGAATTCCACGGCGTCGTCCGCCGGCTCCAGCGAAAGCATCACGTCTTCGGGTCTGGCGCCGACGAACACCTTTGCATTCGGCGGCGCCCCGGGCGCCGGAAGCGTAAAGTCGCCGACCTCGAAACGCGCCCGCCCGTCGCCCAGCGTCCGCGCCGCAAGCAGATTGATGCGCGGCATGCCGATGAACCCGGCGACGAAGACGTTGGCCGGCTGGCGGTAGATCTGGCCGGGGGGCGCCATCTGCTGGATGCGGCCTTCGTTCATCACCACGACGACGCTGGCCATGGTCATGGCCTCGCTCTGGTCATGGGTCACATAGACCGTGGTGGCGCCGGTATCGTGGTGGAGGCGTTTCAGTTCCGAGCGCATGTCCATGCGCAAGCGCGCGTCCAGATTGGACAGCGGTTCGTCCATCAGAAACACCGGCGGCCGGGTGGCGAGCAGGCGGGCCAGGGCGACCCTTTGTTGCTGTCCCCCCGACAGTTGCGAGGGATAGCGCTCCCCCAACCCGCCCATCGCCAGGTCGTCAAGCACCGTGGTGACGCGCGCCTCGACTTCCTGACGGGGAAGTTTTTGCACGCGCAGCCCGAAGCCGATGTTGTCCTTGACCTTCATGTGCGGCCACAGGGCGTAGCTCTGGAACACCATGCCCACTCGGCGATCGCCGGGGGGAACGGAAATGCCGCGGGGGGCGGAGAAAACGACGTCCCCGCCGATCGAGATTTCGCCTTCGTCGGGAGTCTCGAGACCCGCCAAAGAACGCAGCAGCGTCGTCTTGCCGCAGCCCGACGGCCCCAACAGCACCAGGAACTCGCCCGGTTCAACCGTCAGGCTCAACCGGTCCAGGGCCACGACCTTGCCGAACCTCTTGGTCAGATCCCGTATCTCTATTGTCGCTTCCATGGACAGCCGTCCCCAATTCCCGTTCGGTTCAACCGCTTCTTTCGCGCAAGCGCGCCAAGCGCCCCTTGCCCAGACGCCAGACGAGATACTGACCGGCGAGGGTGAGGACCGTCACCAACAGTATGAGCGCATTGCCAAGCTGCACTTGGTCTTCCTCGGCGTAGCGAAAGCCGACGGTCATGAGCACCCGGGTGGATGGCGTAATGAGGAGTATGATCAGCGACAACTCCCGCATGACGCCGACAAAGCTCACCAGCATCCCCGCCACCAAGCCCGAGGTCGCCAGCGGCAAGACGATCTGCCGGAAACGCCGCATCCACGACGCGCCCTGGATCTCGGCCGCTTCCTCCAGTTCTCGTCCGATTTGGGCGACGGCGGCGGTGCCCGTGCGCACGCCGTAGGGAAGCCTGTTGACGACCGATATCAGCACCAGCAGGGTGAAGGTGCCGTAAAGCGCCGGGATCGGCCCGCGCGCCTCCGCGAACAGGCTCAAATACATGGCCGCGAAGGCGATGGCGGGAAACAGAAACGGGGCGAAGGAGATCTGGTCCAGCAGCTTTGCTATCCATCCGCCCCGATCGCGAACCACGATGTAGCCGATGATGAGTCCGACCACCGAGCAAATCGCCGCCGAGATGAACGCCAGTTTCAGCGTGATCCAGGTGGCGCCAAGGATGACGTCATTGCGCACCAGTCCCGGCTCGCCCTCGGCCAGCTCCGGGTCCGACTCACCGATCCAGTAGTGAAGCGTCAAGTTGTCGAACCCGTAAAACCCGTCCACCAGCATCAGCGTCTGATAGCCCAGCAACAGGAGCGGGAAGACCGCCACTGCCAGCGCCACGGCGACGGTGGCGCCGAATATCGGCCAACGCCAATTCCGCAACCGCGTCAGTTGCCCCTTGAACCCCTTGCCGCCGATGGTTTCGAAGCGGCTCAGATTGCCGCCGAGAACGCGGGAACTGGCATACACGGCCAGGGCCGTGATGGCGATCAGCACCAACGCCAGTATGTACCCCAGCGCGTCCAGTCCCTGGTTGAGGGTCGAAAAAAGCCGGGTCGCCAGGGTCGCGTACTGCACCGGCTGTCCGAGCAGGAACGGCAGGGCGAAGGTGCCGATGGTCTTGCCGAAGGTGAGGATGGCGGCGGCGGCGAAGGCCGGCGCGACGATGGGGAAGGTGATCTTGCGCAGGATGGTCCAGCGCGAGGCGCCGAGAAGCTCCGCGCTTTCCTCCAACTGTGAATCGAGACTGGCCAGGGCGCCGCAAATCAGGAGAAAGGCGAAGGGGAAATAGTGAATCGTCATGGTGATGATGATCGGCGTCGGCCCGTAGGAGAGCCATTCGGGCGGCCCGAAGCCGAGGACGGTTTCGTACAAACCGGGTAACCCTCCGATCCTGGGGCTCTTGAACAGGGTCTCCCAGGCCAGGGCTATGGCGAAGGAAGGGACGACGTAGGGAACGATGAGGAGCGGCCGCAGCCAGCTTGTGCCCGGCATGTCCGTCCGCGTCACCACCCAGGCCAAAACGCCCCCCAGCAGCAGCGCGAACACGGCCGCGAACAGCCCCGTGAACAGGGAATTCGCCAGCGGCTCGAACAGCATCGCATTCGACGAGGGTCCGGAAAACGCCTCCATCCAATGAAAACCCGTGACCTCGCCCTCGACCGCCGCCGGGGAGAGGCGCCGGTCGCCCTCGCCCCAGGTAACGGTCCGCCAAATGAGCTGCGCCAGCGGTACCAGGACCAGGTACACCAAAACCGCCAGCAACGCGATGGAGATCAGGAACTGCGGCGAGGTCGCGCGCGCGCGCGCCCGGTTGCCCCAGCGTTCGATCAACGCCGAGCGGCGAGGGTGCGATTCCAAGACCGAATTCGACACCGGCTTAGCTCTCCCCCAGCATCATGGTTTCAGCGAACATCCGAGATATTCCGGGTCAGTTTGGCCAGCCGCCCAAGCGCTTTCAGCGACCTGCCCTGGTCGAGCCGCGCGATGGTCAGAATCAAAGCATTGCAGATGGCCATCGGCACGGTGAGCGTCAGGTACTCTTCCGCCAGGCCGCGCGAGGCCGCTATGGTCATTTGCGGGCGGGGCTTGACCAGCGGCCCCAATATGTCTGTGATGAGGATGCTGGTGGCGCCAATCCGGGCCGCGTGTTGCAAAAGCGGTGTCAGCCCCGTGGGGACCGAATGAAAGGCGAAGGCCAGGACGACGTCCCCGGACTCAAGCGCAAGGATATGCTCGGCTAGCTCTCGGCCCTGTTGCCTGAGAACCGTCGTACTGAAGTCCGCGCGCCGCAGGCGGCGGTCCATCATCTCGATCAGAGTGGTCGCGTTCCCTTGGGCGAAGAGAAACACCTGCCCGGCGGCGAGGAGCGTCTTGGCGGCGGCATCGATCTCGGCTTCGGTCACCTGCTCGGCGATCCGGCGTAACGCCGCGAGGTCGCTCTCTATAATATCGGCCAGGATCGAGCCCTGTTCCACGTGCGCCAAACGGTGGCGGACCCGCTCGGCGGGATGGGTGGTATTGATGACCTCCGACTGCAATTCGGCCTTGAGCTCCCGGTAGCCGCCGAAGCCAAGCTTCTGTGCCAGCCGGACCGCCGTCGCCGGATGGACGTCCGCGCGTTGCGCGAGAGCCGCCGCCGACAGGAACGCCGCTTCGGTTGGATTGGCGAGCAGCTCGCGTACGATCCGCTGATCCGCGGCCGTCAATAGGTCTTGGTGCCGTTCGATGAGCGCCGAAAAACGCATCCGCCTGTTCCCCCTGTCGCCCCGAACCGTAATGGCCGGTCAGGAATCGCCGTCGCTCCCCTTATCGGGGCATTTTTGCCGCACAGTCTAGCGTGGCGTTGTGGGCTCCGCAACAAATATTGCAGAAATATTATAGTGCAATGTTTGTTGCAGGCCTGACCATGCTGATCTAACGGGTCCACCTTTTGTGAGAGGGTCTGGCGTCGTTGCCAGCCTTTCCCTTGGCTGTCGGTGGATCGGCGTGGTGGGTTGGCCCGCATGCCGGCACCCGATGCCCACGGTTCGTCTATGGGCGCGCTATGGGACCTGACTCGGCTGTATTTGGCTAACCCTTGAAGCTGTTGAAAAAGTCGTTGGTTTTGGCGGACCGGTTTTTGCCGGGTCGATTTTTCGGCCGTCGTTCTCGGCGGCACGAGCGGTGTAGTTGCCGACACACTCCACGTCCCCGGCGATTATCCGACCATCCAGGCAGGCATGGATGCTGCCCAAGCTGGAGATACGGTCCTTGTTGCGGATGGCATCTACACCGGACCTGGCAACAAGACTCTCCACTACCCCGGCGTACCTCTGACACTTCGGTCGGAAAACGGTGCGGAAAGTTGCATCATCGACCTTGAGGGCGTTGGCATCGCGTTCTTTCTCACCGCGAACGAGCCGCCTGACTTCATCATTGATGGCTTCACCATCCGCAACGGCAGCGGCGGCGCTTTCTTCTTTCACCATAGTTGCCAGGCCACCATTCGGAATTGCGTCATCACGCAGTACACGTCGGATTTTGGTGGCGGCCTCTACTGCGAGGATACGAGCAGCCCGACCTTGATCAACTGTGTGATCACCGCGAACAATGCGACAAGGGGAGGCGGAATGTATATCACGGATTGCAGCAGCCCAACGCTGATCAACTGCACCATTACGAACAACATCGCCGACATTGACGGCGGCGGCGTGTACGTCATTGGCAACACAGATCCCAGGTTTATCAACTGCACGATCACCGACAACTTGAGCAAACGAAGCGGTGGCGGGGTCTACGTCGCCAACGTCGGC
>LKGT01009214.1_pt1 | contig 10678 bp, 12 predicted proteins | sample 503861 | NCBI WGS metagenome assembly LKGT01 (sample SAMN04113194, study PRJNA297058) | marine sediment metagenome | biome: marine benthic biome; feature: marine benthic feature; material: marine sediment; isolation source: sediment sample collected at the water-sediment interface from the South......
GGCGGTAATTTCTCCAGTGTTTTCACATTGTAAGACAAAAAGCAAGGAAAATCGTATTTATTTTAACTATATTTTAGAGGACAATTTGAAAATGGCTATATTCATCATCATCTTTCCCAATGGTGCATTGAAAACTTTTACAACTGCTTAAAAAAGATGTGCCTAACAGGAAAGGGTAATCCAAATGCGGCAATATCCCAAATTCTTCTGTGATAATCGGATCATGGCCTGCAAATTTAAATTTTAAATCAAAGACATCGGATTCCAAAATTTCTTCCATGTAAGGGTTTTTTGATCTCTTGGTTTTTTTTACTGCTGGATCAGTTTTTTCAAAATTACACACAAACTATTCGTGTATCTTTAATAGCAAATTTGAGTATATTACAAATGGAAGCTGACACCAAACCGTTACTCCCTTCATGAGTTTGGACGGAATACATATTGAACATCCATCGGAAAACGGTTCAATAAGGTATTTGATTCGTGTTAGCTTCCAGAAATTATTCTAAAGGAAAATCAATGTCACAGTTAGAACATTTTCCTCTTTGGCCTTTGTAYAAATCACTRAAATATTGATTTACAGGATTATTACAATTCCAGCAAAGAATGATCTYCTTTGACATATTCATATTTGTTTAAAANATCATATAGCAAGYTGTYAGTTCAGAATGAAATACACAACTTYCACAGGCTTGGGAAATAGCATTAGTATTCTTGTTTGTAATAATATGAYACTTMCYAACTGATATGTTCAAAATTGCAYAATACTACTTKAYTAGAATTCAGATCTGAAAGGGACTCAATRCCTATCTCTTTRNCCCAGCCCTTTCAGAACTTTTTATTTATAAAAAATTAGGAAAAAGCCAAATAATATTTTGACATATTATCTCTGTRCCATTARTGGTAAAATGCAAAGCATGTGGCAAGGACTTTTTTTCTGAATTTCAAATGATAGATACTTCATTTTTGCATAAACCTGTTTTAGCTCAAAACATTATGCAGGACTGTCCTGGATGTGGAAAATCAGCTACATACACAAAAGAGGATCATTTTTATCAATAATACTAGATYCCAAAAAGATCATTTGGTTGYGTTCYAGAACCTGCAAGCTTTAATGAYGACSCCCAATCTTTAATGACTTSATCAAAAACTYCTAYATCATATCCAATTCCTGAAACTTTTTCTAAAATTTCTAGTATTTGTCTAACTGAATCCTCATATGGTGGATCTTCACCATGGTTTGAATTTATTCTATAACCRGTCATGTCATAATATTCTGCTGCAACTCCCAAAATTACGTTTGTAAAGTAAGGCGCAACTTCATTTTTCATTAGTGTTACATCATTTTTTTCTAAAAGATCAACTGCCTCTTTTTTTGTTGCATAACCTGTTGCTCTTCCACGAGGACTAATCTCTGCTAATCTTGTTCCAACTGTATAGACTTCTGAAATTCCAATATCTTTTGCAATTTTTAGATAAAGCTCASAATAATCTCTCATAAACATACAWGKGGCATTTCCTTGTGGCTTTGTTAAAAGAATAAAATCRTCATCACCGCGCAAAAACTCTGCATAGCAGTTCTGTGTGTGATGRGGAATYTGTTTTACATCTAATCTTTGATCAAATTCAGGAAGAGTTGCAACTCCATTTTTATTTACTTCAAYAAAGTCAATTTGATCTGGTGCTGAATATTGAAGTGGCATATCAGGACAGATATCTGGTCCCCAAACTCTTACAAATGGCCTCATGTTGTGAGAAGAAGCAATTATTTCACCTAGAATTTTTCCGTGACTGTAAAATTCATCGAACATGTAGATTGAGGGAAATGCAACTATCAACTTTCCATCTTGCAGCTTTGGTGAGTTCTCAATGAACTCAAAGTTGCTAATCACTAAAATGAAAAACAATTGCCGTAGATTAAGGACATAGTTGTCAAATTAGTTAGCTTTAAGATTAAAAATGCATTGTTACTTTGACCAGTATCCATCTYTTGGAAACTTCATGCCTGCAACACGCTTAGTGTAATCTTCTATCTTTGCAAATTTTTCAACTATATTCCAATTTTCTTCAATTATTTTTGCAACTTGAGATGGCACATCATTTTTCCATTTTGCTTCTTTACCTAAGACAACATCATACAACCTGTTTTTTACAGATGCTGCAGAAACCTGTTTTCTTTTTCCAATCTTTGGATTTAGGCGATATATTYTGAGCATATAGCCTTCTGCTTTATCTCCAGTGTAGGTAAAATAATCCTCTTCTACTCCATCAAGAATCTGCCTTTTTAATTTCCATGATAGTGGAGAAAGAACTGGTGGAAGATATCTAGAAAATGGGGCATTAAAGGCATAATTTCTTGAAACAGAAACAGAATCTCCAAAAACTGATTCTATCATCTTTTTTCGAATTTCAAAGGTAAAAGGAAAACTACGGCTGTTTAGCTCTTTGTCATCTTTTAGAAAAATGACCGGCATCACTTTGATAATGTCTGATCGATTTTTTAGATCATTAATTATCTCTACATGAGAATTTGTTAGGGGATTGAGATGTGCAAGATAAATTGATGTTGTCAATTGGGCTACCTAACTAAGTGTCCTATTTCAATGATTGATTTTTTTAAAATTAAAGTGGGGGCGATGGGACTTGAACCCATGCTCTCCAGCGCCCGAGGCTGGCAGTATAAACCAAGCTAACCTACGTCCCCGTACTAAATCGAAATTKCRCAATATWATTTCTTTAAAAGAAAATRATTATCCGTAAGACTCGAACTTTACTTCRAAGCTTCCRTCYTCACGTTTWTCGGGCATDGTGACAAAGCCTTTTGGTTTCATAAAGTCCATTGTACCATCAATTGTACCCTGCCAACCGCAGATGTAAAACATTGTATTATCCTTGGTGATTTTTTCTCCTACTAGTTCTTCTAATGGGGATAATCCATCTTTTCYTGGTTTTAGAAATTGCTCGACTCGACCTGTTTGACCTGACCAAGATCTGTTAATCCATTCTTTAGGACGACTAATTGATGCTCGGTAAGTAAAATTCCATTTGTCTTTACCTCGATCAATACTTTCAGTATCTAAATCAGTTAGTAGTCTTTTGTAGCTTAGCTCATCTATGTAACTTGAACCATGAAGACAAACAATCTCTCTTTTGTCCCCAAYTTCACGTAAGTGCAGAGCAAAACTGATAAACGGCGCTATACCTGTACCTCCACTAACACATACAATTCTTCTTTCATCTTTACTTCCATCAGGTAATTTATCATTAATTGTTAAAGCATTTCCTACTGGNGTACTCCAAAATATWTCATCTCCTTCACTTGCATACATTAACGCAGTTGTAACACGACCCGGTAAAGGCTGTCGAACCCACCTTACTACAAACTCAAAATAVTCTYTGTTTTCAGGATGYGAAGCAATTGAATATGCTCGGCGAACAAGCTTATAATTTTCCTCTGGTATTGGAAAACCAAGGGTAAGGAATTGACCTGCCTCATAATCTGGCAKAACACCATCCTTTGGAACAACTCGRAAGATGAGAAGATCTTCTTTAAGTGATTCCGTGTAAGTTATAGTTCCTTTGAGATCTGTGACCATRTAGGATATTTTTTCACTGTTTTTGGTTAAAAATATTTCTGCAAAAATTTAGTTTTCTATAATCCACTGTACYATGATCAAGGTAATTTGTGTTCAAAAGTTAAAATTTGACTCATTTTACTTAAGGACATTGTCTGGTGATTCTGCARAAAAACCAAAGAAAAAAAGAGGAAGACCAAAAGGTTCCAAAAGTAAACCAACGAAACCAAAGGCTGAAACCAAACCVRAAAAACAAACGGAAAAAGAACCAAAAGCAASCGCGCYAAAGAAAAAAGAACCAACACAAGTTTCAACATCATTAGTGCCAGGAAGATTACCATCACTCGATTCGTTTACTGACAAATATACACAAAATCGAATATTTAGACGAGAAATGGATGAACCAGAATTTTTCTTACATAAAAAAGAACGAGCCTCACTWAGACCTATTCTCWCAAAAGATGATGAAGAAGAGATTTCAAGAAAAGTGCAGATTCCAATTGATCAAACTCCAAAATATGTGCCAGAACATATGCTGAGCCCAGAATTTGGCGGRTTAACAAGTTATGAACGAGGTATAGAGGACCAYAAACAAGARTTAGAAGAAAAATTGCGACGTCWAAAAGAAAATCCTGATGCTRGCSCAATCCAAATTGARCAGACAGAAAAAGAATTACGTTCTCTTGATTATCTTTATGAAAATTATAATATTGGYATGAATGTTTTCCGTACTGCTAAAGGAGGAAGAAGCAAACTACACGCATAGGTGATGAGAAAATGGGTGAAAAAAATTTTAACATAATTAATGCAAGGGTTACTTTCAAAAATCTACCACTCCATAGATTAGCGAATTTTTCATTCAAAGATGTCTTAGCTGCATCTGAAGCTTTTAAGAAAATTTCCGATGTTGATGAATGTGTAATACTTCAAAATCCTTTCAGAATTGAAATTTTTTTGGTAACTTCTACAGATAGAGGAGACATCCCAGACGCACGAAGAGTTGAAGGAAAAAGTCTTACCCTCAATCTGATCCAAAAAACTTGGACATCGCTTACAGAATTAGATCAATATGAACTTGATCATTTTGATCAAACTCTTGAAGTGTATAAAGCTGATGACGTTTATCTTCGTTTGTTAAGACTTGCATCTGGTTTAGATTCAATAGTTGTAGGACGAGAAGGAATACTTGATGAAATAAAAGAAGCCATTGCCAATGCAAAAAAAGCTAACCTATCCGGTAATGTCCTGAACAATCTATTTGATATTTGTATAAAATCTGCAACAAAAATTAGAGAATCAACTGAAATTAGTAAAGGAATAACTTCTCTTGGTGACGTTGCTCTGAGAACTATTGAAGACAAAACAGGCATTGATGGGAAAAAAGTTCTACTAATTGGAACTGGTGAAATAGCCGCTATGGTTGCAAGAGCTCTTGGACATAAAGGCATTGCATATGATGTCACAAGTATGACAATTGAGCGAGCTACTGGCTTTGGCAGTATCTTAGATGGAACTCCAATAAAATTTGAGGATGCTTTATTAGGATTTGACAAATATGACATTATTATTGTTGCGACTACTTCAGATTACATCTTGATTGGTTATGATAGAATTAAACGAATTATGGAAAAGAAAAAGAAAGGCACAATGATTTTGGATATATCATCCCCTAGAGCAGTTGCCAATCAAGTGTCTACACTTCCTGGAGTAAAACTAATGTTCAGAGATCAAATTGATGAATTGTTTGAAGAATATGTTAATTCAAGCCTAAAAAAAATTCCTGCTGTTGAAGAATTAATCAACAAAGAGGTTCCAACTATTTCTGCAACAATAAAGTAAATTTTAATATTTTTTATCCTAATTTTACCTGACTAAAAAATAATTTGACTAACCGTATGACTCATACTTTAGTTCGAAGCTTCCATCTTCACGTTTTTCATGCATTGTGACAAAGCCTCTTGGTTTCAAATAGTCCATTGTACCATCAATTGTTCCCTGCCAACCACATACGTAAAACATCGTGTTATCCTTGGTGACTTTTTCACCTACTAATTCTTCAAGCACTGACATTCCGTTATCTTTGGGTCTAAGAAAAGTCTCTACACGACCTATCTGACCACCCCATGAGCGGTTAAACCATTCTTGTGGCCTACTGATTGATGCTCGGTAAGTAAAATTCCATTTGTCCTTACCACGATCACGACTTTCATCATCTAAATCAGTCAAAATTTGTTTGTAACTTAATTCATCGACATAGCTTGCACCATGAAGTACAATAATTTCTCTTTTATCCCCAACATCATGAAGATGTTGAGCAAAACTTACAAAAGGTGCAAGACCTGTTCCACCACCAATACAAACAATTCTTCTTTCATCTTTACTACCATCTGGCATTTTATCATTAATGTCAAGTGCAATACCTGAAGGTTTTATCCAACCAACTTCATCTCCTTCTCTTGCATTAAACAACAGAGTGGTCAAGCGACCTGGTAAAGGCTTTCTAACCCATCTAATCACTAATTCGACATACTTTTTGTTCTCAGGATGAGATGCAATTGAATATGCCCGTCTAACTATTTTGTTACCTTCTGCAGGATTTGGCATTCCAATTGTGATAAATTGACCTGCACGAAAGTCTGGAACTTTACCATCATCAGGAACTACACGAAAAATTGCAAGATCCTCTTTGAGTAACTCAATAAAAGTAATTGTCGCCTTGTTATCTACGACCATTTGTCTAATCATATGTCTAATGGTTAAATATCTTCTGTTAATTCTTGGTAGAATGAAATTGAAGTTGGCAGCTAAACTATAATATCCAATTAAAAAAAATCTAAACGATCACATTTTTGAAATGATCAATTGGGCCGGTCGTCTAGACTGGTAGGATACGCCCTTGGCATGGGTGAGATCGTGGGTTCAAATCCCACTCGGTCCACTTTAATTTTGTTTTGCTAACACTAGTAACTTTTCTAACTCTTCGTCTTTTTCTTTCGAAATTTCGTTAATCTCTTTTGGTGGAATCTTGTCGCCAATGTCAATTACCGCCTTGATAGCACTTTTTTTCACTTCTAAATTACTATCTGAAAGACAATTATGAATTACTTTGCTTGCTTGAGCAGCTTTAAGATAACCTAATGCTCCTAACGCGCAAGATCTAACCATTGAACTAGAATCATTTGTAAGATTGATGATTGTTGGTATTGCATCTGAATCTTTTCTGTTTGCTAGTACAAGTGCAGAAAAACCTCTTACGTTTTTACTTTCTGAACTTAGATTTTTTATTAAAGATTCAGAAATATTATTTTCATTTAGTACTAATACACTAAAAACCTCCCCTCTAACCTCAATTTCRGGATCATCTAACAATGTAATTATTTTGTTAATAATTKWGGGATCRCTTGTATCATTTAATGATTCTARGATCTTAATTTTTTCTTGTTTTGAACCAGAATCTAAAACTTTGTTGATTTCATCAAAAGATTCACTCATAAAAATTCCYTATCTATTRCCCAAAGAGAAGTAATTTTTTCATAAAACCYCTTTAAYYTYCCAAATRSKCATTCTTAGATTTAAATTATCCTCGAATWGTTGATGGGTTATGTCGACAGAAAACGAACAGTCTTCTGYGACCAAAGAAACTACTGGAAGCAGAGAGYCTTCTGTGACCAAAGRRACTACTGGARGCAGAGACACARTWTACATCGGTAAGAAACCATTGATGGCGTATGTTACATCAACGCTAATTCAATTGGCAAACATGCCWACAGTGAGYATTAAAGCTAGAGGTATGAGCATTGGTCGTGCAGTAGATGTAGCACAAATCGTYGCACGCAAGACTGAAAATGCTGGATACACTATCGGAARCATCAAAATCGGTTCTGAGTCRCTCGAGTCACAGGACGGCAAAACACGAAATGTTTCAACAATTGACATYGAARTAAAGCGAAATTCATAATCAATTCGCTTTWCTTTTTTTGTTTTWTYCMCTTTTTGAAAATCCATAYYTCTTCTCTAATTTACGAAACTTTTTGAGTTCAACTAGATCATTAAACTGATCAAAACTTACTACTTTGTTCCTRAATTTRGTAGTAGTGCCWGTTTTTTTGAGCTCTTTTAGAATATTCATTGTTGCAAAAGTGTTTGCAAATAGTACTGAAAGTGGATAGAGAATTATCTTATATCCCATCTTGTATAGGCTTTGAGCAGAACTAATTGGAGTTRCACCTCCCTCAATCATGTTTGCAACAAGAGGCGCATTGATTGATTTRCCAATTTTTTTCATTTCTGCTATYGATTTTGGTGCTTCAACAAAAATTGCATCAGCACCTATTTTTTTATTGTATAAYCCMCGCTCTATTGCTTTATCAAGACCCTCTGTTGCTCGTGCATCTGTTCGAGCAACAATGATAAAGTTTTTACTAGTTCTTGCATCAAGTGCAGCTCCAAGTTTTTCAGCATATTCTTCTTGAGAAACAACTTCTTTTCCTTGCATRTGACCACATCTTTTTGGCCAACGTTGGTCTTCAAGAAAAATTCCAGAWGCKCCRRCTGCTTCYAACTCTTTAACTAATTTCCAAACACTTAGTGCATTTCCATAACCAGTATCTGCATCTACAATTACTGGAACTGAGACTGCACGACAAATTCTTTTTGCATTATCAACGGTTTCTGCTGMGCCAATAAAGCCATAATCAGGCATTCCAAATAAAGTGGCAGATGTTCCATAACCTGTTTGAAACATTGCATTAAARCCAACCTGTTCTGCTATTTTTGCRCCAAYTGCATCAAAAACTCCTGGAATTACAAGAGGTTTCTTTTCCTTTAACATCTGTTTTAGGTTCTTCAATTACAAGACGTTTTAAAGTGAATTATTTATGATTTTAAATGAATATCATATTAGATAAAATGACACCAAAATTAGAATCTCAGACCATAAAACTTCAGAAAGAATTATCAAAAAAGGTAATTTCAAAAAATTGCTTCCCTAAAAAAATTAAAACCGTATGTGGAGTTGATGTTTCTTATAATGAAAAAARGGCTTTTTGTTCGGCAATTGTGCTTGATTTTAACACCATGAATATCATTGAAACTGCACGAATTTCAAAGAAGATTTCAYATCCTTACATTCCARGCTTGTTCATGTTAAGAGAATCAGAACCAATTCTTGAGGCATTAAACAAACTTGAAACAAATTTTGATATTCTTCTAATTGATGGTCATGGAAGATTACATCCRAGATTATGTGGACTAGCATGTTTTATTGGAATAAAAAMYAACAAACCAACGATTGGTGTAGCAAAAAMAATTCTGTGTGGAAARGTAAAAACTGATTCTACAGTGGAGTTTGATGGAAAAATTCTAGGATTTGAAATAAAAAATAACAATAAGAAAATCTATGTGAGCGTAGGTCATAAAATTAATCTTAAAACTGGAACTAGAATTGCCAAAAAACTAATTTTAGATAAAATGTGGTATCCTGAACCTCTACGTTTGGCTGATTCTGATTGTAAATCATTTAGGAARCAATCTAAGAATTCAATTTAAGATNAAAAATTCTTATAGGAAATTTCTAATCTATTTTAATTTTTTTSCCTTTTTTCTTAGCAATATTACTTTCAGTTTTTTGCAGTTCTGATTTTAGGAATTTTCTATACTTCTCAGTTTCCTCTTTGGTCATGTTAGAGGCATTAGCACTTAGTAGAGAGCCCATRGTTGTAACCTTTTCAAGTATATCTATGGCAACAAACTTTCCAACATTTCCCAATCTAAACAAGACCTCTAGCTGTTTTTTTACAACRTCATTGATTTTTTCAACGTCTTCTGCAGTAGWTYTTCCTTTTTTTGTAATTTGGTACTTGCCATCTTTGGTTTCTTCAATCAATCCCTCATCCAATAATCTGCCAAGCAAAGGATAGATTAAACCAGGTGATGGTTTCCAATTTCCTTCACTCTCTTCTGTTGCATGATCAATGATCTCTTTTCCTGTATGTGGGTCCTTTTTCAAAAGCTCCAAAATGTAGTATCTTGAAAATCCTCTAGGTATGGAACTGCCAACTCTTTGGAACCAYTGMGATATCATCACTAGYGATATCGCTAGCGATATATATTAACCCTTCTRWKCAAAAATTSGCCGATCATTCTACAATACATATTTAACCAATTTTCAGAGCACAAAGTGCGAAWTGGTCGAGTCTATAGAATTTGATTTAGTTATTTGTGGATCGGGCTTGGCTGGCTTRCGAGCAGCTATAGAAKCTTCAAAAAAAAATTCTAAAATAAAGATCGGAGTAATTTCCAAAGTTCAAGTTATGCGTTCACATTCTGTTTCTGCTGAAGGTGGAACTGCTGCTGTAATTTTTGAAGATGAAGGTGATACAATCGAATCACACATCTATGACACGATAAAAGGAAGTGACTTTTTAGCTGATCAAGATGTTGCTGAAAGACTTTGCAAAGAAATGCCAAAAGAAATCTATCAAATGGAAAGATGGGGAATGCCCTGGTCCAGAAGAGAAACCGGAAAAATTGATCAAAGATGGTTTGGTGGATACAGCTTTCCAAGAGCAACTTATGCATCTGATAAGGTTGGTTTTTATGAAATGCAAACATTGTATGATACTTGCCAAAAGTTTGATAATATTGAATTTCTCAACGAATGGTTTGCAACATCAATACTTCATGACGGACAAACATTCCGTGGACTAACAGCAATTGAGCTTTCATCTGGAACATTCTATCAAATCAAAGCTAAAGCTTTGATAATTGCAACAGGTGGTGCAGGAAGGTTGTACAGTTTTTCAACTTATGCTTATTCATCAACACCTGATGGTCTTGATATGGCATACAGAGCTGGAATTGCATTAAAAGATATGGAATTTGTACAATTTCATCCAACTGGTATATTACCATCTGGAATTTTAATCACAGAAGGTGCCAGAGGCGAAGGTGCTTATCTTCTAAACAACAAAGGAGAGAGATTCATGAAAAATTATGCAGCAAAACAAATGGAGCTTGCACCAAGAGACATTGTTTCAAGAGCCATGATTACAGAGATGAATGCAGGACGTGGTTACAAGCACGAAACAGGTGTGGATTGCATG
>LKGT01009215.1_pt1 | contig 10675 bp, 15 predicted proteins | sample 503861 | NCBI WGS metagenome assembly LKGT01 (sample SAMN04113194, study PRJNA297058) | marine sediment metagenome | biome: marine benthic biome; feature: marine benthic feature; material: marine sediment; isolation source: sediment sample collected at the water-sediment interface from the South......
GCTAATAAAAATTCTAAATCAAACGGGAAAAAAAGATCTTCGTATTGCAGGTATGGCTGCATTGTCTTCCTCACTCATTCATAGAATGAAGGTAGAAAGTATCTTTGCATTACAAAAAGCTGCAATGGAAAAAGAACCTCTAAGACAGAGAACTGATGTGAATATTGAATTGATTAACATGCCTTACAGGCATGAATCAACTTATCCAGTTACATTAAATGAGCTTCTAGAATTACTCGAAAACCTTATCGGAACAATTGCAAACCCAAGTTCGAGAAAAGGAAGACAGTTAAGTTTTGAACCTGTAGAGGCTCCTAACTTTAAGGACTATTTTATTTCTCTTGAACAGATTATTAGCAAATATGAAGAACTAGTCATGAACAAGATTAGTCCAACTGGTACAGGCATTTTAAGAGAAATAACTTCCGAACTTGACACCATTGATTCTATAAGGTGCTTTTTTGCAGTATTATTTTTAGCCAAGGATCAAAAGGTTGAACTCGAACAGGTCGATGACGACATAATAATTTCTGTATTTAAAGAGGATGTTTCACAATCTGATCAAGGTTCAGAAAAGGATTCTCTTAAGTAGATTATGACGGGTTTTGAATCATGCCTATGGTAGAAAATGAAGATGAGGCAACTGCAAGACTAGAAGCTGCATTATACTCAGCTGGAAGGCCCCTAAGTATTGAGGAATTAATCAAAGCCTCAGGCACAGAATCAAGAAAAATGACCCTAAATCTTCTTACGAATATTATGAAAAAAGCGAAAACATCGTTTAAGGCAATAGAAATTGTAACACTCCCAGATGGTTCTTATGTTTTTCAATTAAAACCAGAATACAGTTCAACAGTTAGACGATATGCTTCAAAACCAATTCTTCCAAAAGCTGCACTAAAAACTCTTTCATACATTGCATATTCACAACCTATTTCTTCAAAACAGTTGGTAGAGACTAGAGGTTCAGGAGTTTATATTCATCTAAAAGAACTAAGACAGCTAGATTATATTGCAGCACAAAATGTCGGACGATTAAAAATCTATAACACTACAGAAAAATTTCAAAAATATTTTGGTATTCAAGGTGATTCAGAAACTCTCCGGCAAAAGCTTTTCAAAAGAGTTAGAAAAACTCCCGCTGTTACAGTACCGCCTCCTCAAGTAGTTTCGTCCTGACTTAATCTCAAAAATTCCTCTTTTTGACAATTTTACAAAGTGTAAGGTAGAATTTTGCGTTTTGTATAAATTAGAGTAGATCAAATGCTTAGCGTGAGAAAATCCATGGAGAATTTAGCAACAAGTAAGTTAACAGGAGGAAGACGAATTCCACTTCGAACTCGTAGAAAATATGAAATTGATAGATATCCAAATGAAGCTTTAGTTGGACCACAAGCTACTGTGACAAGAAAAGTTCGTGGAAAAAATCAAAAAACAGGATTAAAAACAATTGATTTTGTTAATTTATCAGCTCCAAATTCAAAAGTTAAAAAAACAAAAATTATCAAGGTTTTAGAAAATTCAACTAACAACGACTATCAACGTCGTGGTGTCATAACAAAAGGCGCGATACTTGAAACACAAGAAGGAAAGTGTAGAGTTATTTCGCGGCCTGGACAAGACGGGGTCGTTAACGCAATTCTAGTAAAGTGACAAAATGAAAGATTACGAGCATGTCGTAATCTGGTTGGATTATTTCAACAAAACCCTGCCAAGAAACAAAGGGAGACGATTAGATAAAGAAAAATGCATTTTTGATCCATCACTAAAAGAATTAATTGATGCAACAAAAGCTGCAGGATACGAAATAGCTGAATCATCTGAAAAAGTAAGATTTCCAAGAAGATCATATGTCAGGTCTGGTTATGTTGTATTACCAAAAGATTCTTTGACAAAAACAAAAATTCTCAACAARATTTCTGAAAAACTAGTTTCTAAACGTAAAAAACAATCGAAATAAGATCGAATATAGCTTTGAGCTAARGTAAAGTTGACAGAAGTCTATGATAACAATAATTTAATTYTAAAATTAATTGCAGGAGGTAGGCGAAGTAATGCATKTGGCCAAAAGTGGCAGAGTAATTRTCCAACTKACAAAGTTAGTTGATGAAGGTCAAATTCTCTGCGACGAAAAAAGTAGCAAGRTTGCAAAAGTTATGGAACTGATTGGACCAGTTAAAAAACCATATGCTTCTGCRGCMCCGCTYACAAACAATATTAAAAAATTCACTGGCAAGAAAGTTTTCGCAATKRAACATTCTCCTGCAAAAAAACAAAAAAAATTTAGGAGAAAAAGAAAATGAATAYACTAGAAACCCAATCCTGTCCTGAATGTCAATCTTCACTCATAGATGATGTTCAGAATGGGGARATAATTTGCTCTGGTTGCGGCGTTGTCGTAGCAGATCAAATRGCAGATWATGGTCCAGAATCAARAGGCTCAAGTCTAGAAGAAAAAATGAAATTAGCTAGAGCRACAGGCCAAACAACTTATTCTCAACATGATTTGGGAATAACAACAGAGATTTCCATGAGTACAAAGGACTTTAGTGGAAAATCAATCAACACAGAGAYTGCAAACCAAATGCACAATCTCAGGAAATGGCAACAAAGAGTTAGAGTTTCCTCTCCAAGAGAAAGAAGACTTGCAAACGTTCTTRCAAAAATTGGTGAAGCGTGTAATAGTCTTTCTCTTACAAAGAATGTTTTGGAAACTGCATCCATGATTTACRGAAATTTGGAYGATAAAATGGATGTGAAAGGAAAATCAGTTGCTAGTATTTCTGCAGCTACAATCTACATGGCATGCAAACAATGTGAGGTAGTACGATCACTTAATGAAATTTGTCAAGGACTTTGTGCACAAAAAGAAGTTAAAGCAAAAGTAAAACTTGCAGCAAGATATTATAGAACRATGGTAATGGAGATGGGAAATTTCACTGCACCMATTGTCACAATGGACAAGTACATCTCAAAGATTGCCAATCTATCAAAAACAGATGTCAGAGTTGAAAGACTGGCATTAGAAATTGCTGAAAAAACCAAAAACAATAGCATTGCTGATGGAAAGGCYCCAAATGGCATTGCTGCTGCATATCTGTATGTTGCCTCTGTACTCTTAGGACAAAACGTGCTTCAGCGAGATGTATCAAGTATTGCAGGCGTGACTGAGGTCACAATTCGTAATCGATGCAAAGAGATTCTAACCAGTTACCAACTCAAGGTAATACTGAGACCAACACTTGCCAAAATCTAACCCACCCCCTTTTTTCTATTTATTATTCTAATTTTCTAGAATGTGGCTGATTAGGATTAGCTAAAATTCGTCTGTGTTATATATAGAAAAAAATTCCATTGAATTTATGACAGTACTTGAAATCAAAGACTTGCATGTAACAAGAGAAGGAAAAGAAATTCTTAAAGGAGTTAATCTAAAGACAGGTCCAGGTCAAGTTCATGCAATTATGGGACCAAATGGTTCTGGTAAAAGTACACTAGCTTACACTCTCTTAGGACATCCAAAGTATCAAGTCACAAAAGGAGACATTTTGCTTGATGGGGAAAGCATTTTGAAACTTAAAGCTGATCAAAGGGCAAAAAAAGGATTGTTCTTAGGTTTTCAATATCCTACAGAGGTTTCTGGTGTTGGTTATTCACATTTTCTGAGAACATCTTACAATGCACTAAGCAAAGCACTACAAGGTAAAGATCGTGAAGTTTTCATCACCGTAAGAGAATTTCAAAAATATCTAAAAGATAATCTTAAGCAAGTTGGTTTGTCAGATGAATTTTTATCAAGATATCTGAATGAAGGATTTTCAGGTGGAGAAAAGAAACGTTCTGAAGTTTTACAAATGGCAGTTTTAAAACCAACGATTTCAATTCTTGATGAACCTGATTCAGGACTAGACATTGATGCTGTACAATCAGTTGCAAAAGCAATTAGTGATGTTTCAACAAAAGATGCAACTGTAATTTTAATTACACATTATGCAAGAATTTTGAGATTCTTAAAGAAATTAGATTTTGTACATGTTTTTGCTAACGGTAAAATTCTAAAAASKGGCGATGCATCTCTTGCAGAWGAATTAGAAAAGARAGGCTATGATTGGATAGTAAAAGGTCAATCTTAAAAAAAATCATAACTTTCAAAAATTGTTTTTTGTTTAAATAKGGTCTAAAATATTGTGGATGACATGGAAAATGCTGACGATGGACAATATTTCTTTAATTTTTCATTCTTCAAAATAGATTCAAAGTGGAGATGGATGGCAGATTTAGCTAAAGAAGAATCTGCTAGAGAAGTAGAAAATATAATTCGAAATTCAGGTATAAAATTTAGATCATATTCAACTTTAGGATTACGTGATGATGCTGACTTTTTGTTTTGGTTTGCTGCCAAATCAGTCGACGAAATTCAAAATGTGATATCAAAACTTTACCTTACAGTCATTGGAAAATATATCACACCAGCACAAGTGTATCTTTCTTGTACAAGGTCATCAATTTATGCAAAAAAGGGATTAACACTATCCTTTGTTGATGGTACCAAACCAAAACAGTATGTTGTAGTATATCCATTTACAAAAACTCGAGAGTGGTATTTGTTACCAAGACAGCAAAGACAACAAATGATGGAAGAACACATCAATGTCAGCCAAAAATACSCAGGAATAATTCTAAWSWYATCTTCAGTTTCAGCTGGAGTTATAGCTGTTGATGTTAGTTTAATAGAACCTGAAACTGAGTTCATCAATATTATTTCTAACAAAGTTGTGGTGGGACAGTTCCTTACAGATGCACTACCAATTCTATGGATTGGAATTGGTTCAATATTTGCTGGAACATTTATCAGTAATTGGTTGGGTGGAGTTTCAAGACAAATTACAGATACATTGAGATTAGTTGTATTGTTATCGTTGTATCCGACAGTTTATCAATCTACAAATATCTTAATCTATGATGAAAGCTCTTTTACTCTTATTCTTCCCCTACTGGCAGGTTTGGCTGCAACTATAGTATCAGCAACAATTTTGTTCAAAAAATATAGAAAACGTTCAGTTCAAGAAATGCAAGAAGATTCAAGTTCAGACTAGAATTCTTTACCTTTGTGTGAGTAGGGTGAAAACAATCATATCTATTCCCCTCATTTATTCAAAAAGGTGAAAAATAATAAAATTCAAAGATACCGCATTGAATATTTCAGGCCTTTACAGATTATATTCTAAAAAATTAGAAAAAGAGATTCTCAATGGTTCTATGCCTAATCATATAGCAGTAATACTTGATGGAAATAGAAGATGGGCGAAAAGAAATCTTAGCTTTGCAAAAACCGGACATTTTAGAGGGGCAGATACAGTAGAGAATCTTCTTGATTGGTGTGAGGAGTTTGATATCAAAATTATTACTTTGTATGCATTATCAGCAGAAAATCTGGATAGAAAAGATGAAGAATTAGAATATCTTTTTGACTTGATTAAAAATAGACTAGAAAAACTGTACAATGATCCAAGAATTCATAGAAATAAAATGAGAGTTAAAGCAATTGGAAAAATTGAGCTATTACCAGATTCCATTAAAGATGTACTAAAAAGATTGGATGATGTGACAAAGAATTATGATGAACATTTTCTTAACATTGCCTTAGCCTATGGGGGACAAGATGAGTTAGTTGATGCAGTGAAAAAAATTGTTGTAAAAATTAGTGAAGGCTCATTGACAGTTGATGACATTAATAAAAAAGAAATTGAATCAAATCTTTACACTTCGCATTTACCACAATCATCCCCTGACATGATTCTAAGAACATCTGGTGAAAGGAGATTAAGTGGATTCTTGTTATGGCAAAGTGCATATAGTGAACTTATTTTTATGGATATTTTTTGGCCTGGATTCCGAAAAATTGATCTCATGAGAGCAATTAGGACTTATCAAAAAAGAAAAAGACGTCTTGGTAAGTAATTATAGTGTTTAATCAAAATTAAATAAAATTGAATGAAAAATCATCCGGTACAGTAATTTTTAGAGACACTCCTGAAGGAATTGTGTTTCTTTTACTTCATTATCCTTCTGGACATTGGGATTTTGTGAAGGGGAAAATGGAGAAAGGTGAAAATCCTCTTGATACAGTGGTTAGAGAAACAAAAGAAGAAACAGGAATTTCGGACTTGAATTTTGTAGAGGGATTTGAAGAAAATATTGAATATGATTTTCAATTTGAAGGAGAACTAATTCATAAAAAAGTGGTTTTTTATTTAGCAAAAACAAATACTGAAAAAATTACAATTTCGCATGAACATTTAGACTTTGTTTGGTTAGATTACAAAAGTGCATTTGAAAAGACAACTTATCAAAATGCAAAATCATTGTTATCAAAAGCTAATCAATTACTTTTCAAGTGATTCTAAATGTAATTTTTTTGCAACAGAAATTGGATTTTCAGCATTTAGAATTGTTCTACCAACAATAAAAAAGTCAGTACCAGCGTTTAATGCACTTTTGATTTTTCCACCCTGAGTACCAATTCCTGGAGAATAAATTGACAAGTAGTTTTTAGCTTTTTTCTTGCAATAGCTTATAATTTTAGGAAATGTTGCACCGGCAATTATTCCATCAGCATTTTCAGAAATTGCCCAGTCTAAAAATAACTCATATAGTTTTTTTTGGTTTCTAGAATATTTTACATTCATTTCATATGATAATTTTGCTTCTGGTGCACTCATATGGCAAAGAGTAATCACGCCTTTGTTTTTCTTGTGAGCAGAATCAATAATTTTTTTCAAACTATTTTTTCCCATAATTGGATTAACAATAACTGCATCAAAACCTAATTTCCAAAGAATTTCTGTTGCATTTTCATTTGTATTTCCAATATCATTTAGTTTGATATCAGCAATTGTTACAAGACCATACTTGTGTGCAATTTTGTTAATTTTGGTAATTTCTTTACTTCCAAGTGGAAGTAACAGATGAAAATTAATTTTTAGACCACAAAGATATTTACTTAATTTTTTGATATTTGAGATGGTTTTTGATTCTAGATTTTTTTGGGTTGGTGGATAGTCATTAGCTAAGATCAGTCTACCCTTTTTTTCAGAAATTAACTTGATTCTAGTTTTGAACTTGGTCATAATCGACCAAAGGATGAGTGTCTTTCAATTTTATTATTTTGATATAAGAATATCCATGTTCCTCTGGATTATCTACCAAAACAGGTTGGGTACCATTAGTAGTTGTGTATTTTAAGAATGGTTTTTTTGGTTCTTCAGGYAGAACTACGTGACAGAAATAGGATAWACCMTCTTCGTTAAAGTTCATGAATACTCCCATAAGCCATTTTCCATTATACGGGAAGGAAAACAGAGGAAAAGGAGACTCTTCAAAGCCGAAACTAAGTTTAGCKAGGCTAGCCGCATCYTCAAGTTCKATWGGATGRTATTTGTCTGCTGTACCATTTCCAYTTTTTAGTGAKGCTGGGAGCGATTTKATTTTAACAATTGGAGAGTAAAGCTTTGCAGTRTCTGTCGTGGAATTAACCACRGCTGATTCTTCTTTTCCAGCCTTGATAKCATARCAAAGATAWTGTCCAAAGTTTTCAATAGGSGTGAAATAGATAATTGGTTTCTCYTTAAGAAGATCCATTTGAACGGAAAGAACTTTTTTTCCCTCATGTTCATGAAGGAATGAYACACGTGGYGCACGCTCTAATGCACAAACTAGTCGTGAAAATTCTAATGTTGATTCTAATTCAATGTACCTAGGTAATTTGTCCACAGATTGTTTGTAATGTTAACCAACTTAAACTTAACCAAAAATTATTTTCTTCGATCAATAATTTGGTTAATTGCAGGTCCAGTTCCAATTATTGTCACAGGGACACCAAGTTCATCTTCTATTTTTTTTATGAATGATTTAGCCTCAGCACTTAGATCATCRTATGAAGTTTTTCCTTCACTGTCAGGAAAGCRTACATCTAAYTTTGTTATTGCRATTTGTGTCGCACTATTRAGCATGATTGCTCTTTTTGCTAATTCAAAATTAAATTCAGATGCACGCCTRGGTCTGCCWGTAACAGTTCCAAACTCAGACCAGCCTCTCTTTGAAAGTTCATCAGGMTCAAGTTCATTCTCCAARGGTCCTTTGCCTACTCTAGTMACATATGATTTGAAAACAACAATAACTTCATTCACATTTGTTGGTCCTAAGCCTACATCGGCACATATTCCAGAGGCTGTAACTTCTTTTGATGTTACAAATGGATATGTTCCATGCCATARTGAAAGAAARGTTCCTTGMGTACCTTCAAYTAGAACATTYTCATTATTTTTTAARGCAGAATTTATCAAATCTGGAACATCDACAATATATTCAGAAAGTGARGGAATATCTTTTCCTAGCTTTAGAGTTCTCATAGCTCGTTCAGCATTTGCAGGACCTGTTCCAGAACCCGTGCTTCCAATTTTTTCTTTGAGTTCACCTTTTGAATCTTGATTCAAATGAGATTCTTCAATAATACCACAATGTCTATCAATAAATGCTCGTCCAGAAGCTTCAAAATCTTTTATTTCTTTTAAGAAAAYTTCGGGATTTACTACAACACCAGGACCAATCAGAAYTTTAGCATTCTTATTCAAAAAACCACTTGGTAGCATTCGAATTTTGTAAACCTTGTCACCATCTMGAACTGTATGACCTGCATTTGGTCCAGCACCACCTCTAACRACAAYTGTTGGATTATCATTTAATGCAAGATAAGAAATGATTTTTCCTTTGCCTTCATCWCCAAAAAATCCTCCCACTACAACTGTTGCTGGCACATTCGAAAGCTTGAGAATCWYGTATTTAATCTAAAGTGTTTTGATACGATTTAATATTGAGATYTTTAGAGRGTATATGTTGAAAGAGGAAAATTTTGCAGGGAATATTATAATCAATCTTGCTAGTCTGCCTGACTTTTTAAGAAAGCCAATTTTGAAAAAAAGATTAACMGARTTTTTCTCCATGKMTGAACATGAGAAAAACGAAATAATCRTTAACGCTTTAGAAGCAGGTCCAGGTATACCATTTCCAAATTTTTCTAAACTYTTTAAAACCTGGCTTGAAATTCTGGCTACTTTTAATGAATTTCAAAGAAATGAAATGTTTTTGAGATATTTTTTAGCGACAGTTCGATGGCCTSARAAATTAATCGATTTTAACTTGGATGGAATATTAGAARTTTTTATGTCTTTGAGCGAAAAGGAAAAATCTGTTATTTCAAAATCAATTATTAATATAATATCTGGATTAGAACCTGAKAAAAAACGGATAGCATTGATTTTGATTCCAGATAATGCTAAAGTTCAGATTGGGGTTTAGTCTCTGGATTTCTATTGTCCTCATTAGAGTAATCAACTAYATCTCCCTCAGGAGTCAATACGCCAGCGAAGATTTTCTCATGTTTTTTCAAAACTTTTCTATGATCAGGCATTGACATATCCAGTCTCATTTCATTCATCACCATAATTCTATATTCTTTCCACTCTGCCCAGCATTTATTGCAACAAGGATATTTTTCKCCYACTMGATCTAATTGTTCATCATCAGAAATKGGATTTTTRCACTTTGTGCAGTTTCTGGCCATAGATATCAACCATTTGAAACTACTTTTATCTTTTTCAACCTAAACCAATAATTAATAATCAGAAGTATAAAAAGTGTGAAAATTAAATGCCCTAAGTGTAAAGCAAAACTTAGAATGTATCACAGTCAAAGAACATTTGAACACGATACGTTGATTATGGGTAAGTTTGAAGTATTCAAGGGATTTCAGATATATAGAACATTTGAAGTTGAAAAATGCTATTCCTCTAAAAGAACATTTCATACTTATGCGGAAGTACAGCGTACCTATATCAATCTTGAAACTGGTCGTTCTCAAAAACTAAGTGTATCAAGAAGCGGTTCGTATTATGGCTATGGGAATGCTACAACAACGGAGCTGACCTTTAGACAAAATCCTCACAATATAGATTCGGGATATGAAATTTGCATGCTGGAAACGTTGTCTGCGGCGAATCCCGACGTTCGCATTCGTGTAGGCATCCGTTGCGCGGTCGGACAACATCACGATCGTCGATCCCGTCSAKGCCGATCGAATCATCGCGGAGGGACAGGCGGATCTGTGCATCATGAATCGTGCGCTGATCGCGGATCCGCATCTTCCGAACAAGGCCAAGGCGTTTCGAGTCGACGAGATCCGGCAGTGCATGGGATACAACGAGGGCTGTATCGACCGGATCTATACCGGCCGCGGTGTGACCTGCGTGCAGAACCCGGTGATCGGCCGCGAAGACCGCTGGTCGGACCTCGGACACTCCGACGTTCGAAAGAAGGTCGTGGTCGTCGGTGGCGGTCCGGCGGGCCTCGAGGCCGCGCGCGTCGCCGCGGGCCGCGGTCACGATGTGGTTCTCTTCGAGCGCGAGGCCGAGCTGGGCGGCCAGACGCTGATCGCGAAGTTGGCGCCGTCGCGACAGGATTTCGATGGTGCAACCCGCTGGTCCGGCCAGCAATGCCGAAAACTCGGGGTTGACCTCCGCTTGAAGGTCGACGCGGACGTCTCCCGGGTTCTCGCCGAGAAACCCGACGCCGTGATACTGGCAACGGGTGCTCGAGCGCGACGACCCGCGTTGGACGG
>LKGT01009212.1_pt1 | contig 10653 bp, 9 predicted proteins | sample 503861 | NCBI WGS metagenome assembly LKGT01 (sample SAMN04113194, study PRJNA297058) | marine sediment metagenome | biome: marine benthic biome; feature: marine benthic feature; material: marine sediment; isolation source: sediment sample collected at the water-sediment interface from the South... ...
CCGACCAAAGTAAGAGGAGCACACATGAACGGCTACACACAGCTGACCCAAGAGCAACGGTATCAAATTTATGCACTTGTGCAAACTGGACAGACCCAAACCACGATGGCTGGGGTAGTGGGCGTCCATAAATCCACGATCAGTCGGGAGCTACGGCGCAATCGCGGACACCGAGGCTACCGACCACGGCAAGCCCATTACCGTGCGCAAATCCGACAAGCCAATCAATGCTGCCCTCGCATTTCCCCGGCTGCCTGGGACCAGGTCGCTACATTATTGAGGGAGGCCTGGAGCCCTGAGCAGATCCAAGGCAGGCTGCACCGTGAACACAGGCTGACGATTAGTCATGAGTGGATCTATCAGCATATCTACCAGGACAAACGGACTGGAGGCGATCTGTATCGTTCGCTGCGCTGGCAGAAGAAGCGGCTGCAGATCCTTGAGCGTGATGACTGGTGCTGCCAAATCTGCTTCGGTAGCGAGAATACGCTGCACGTTCACGCGGTCTGAGTTGTCCAGCGAGATCTCGCACACAGCCGGAGAGTTTTGAACGTTCTTGCGAGAATAAACAACGCCGTAGGTCTTCTCCCGCTTGACCGGAATCTCCTCTCCATCCAGCAGAAAGATGACATTGTTCTCGTCGATACCACCGACCNCGMMGACATCGAGGTAGTGGGGTTTATCGCCAGCTGCTTCGCGTACGGCCGCGTGGAGGGATTCACCCCGCCAATCGACACCCTCCTCGGGGTGCTCGGACCGGATCCCTACCAATTTCTCCTGCGTTTCGATCCCAGACGGGACGCGGACTGCCTCCGCGGGTTCTCCTACCGTTTTAACACCGCTGCCGATGCCACCTGTCTGCTCTGGTTTCTCCGGCAAGCCTTAGAGCGTCAGGGGTCGCTCCGGACCCTCTTCCTTTCCGGTTACAGTGACCGACAGGAGGACACCCGAGCCGCGCTCACCGCCTTCGTCGAACATCTCCTGCAACTGGACCCGCGACCGGTCTATCGCAAAGGCCACCTCTCCAACGGGATGCATCATCTCCTGCCATCGCCAAGACGCGGAGGGGCGTGTAAACGCTTGAACCTTTTCCTCCGCTGGATGGTCCGGCGGGATCACATCGACTTTGGCCTCTGGTCTGAAATCAAGCCGGCGAAGCTGATTATCCCCTTGGATACGCATGTGGCCCAGGTCTCAAGGCACCTCGGCCTCACCCGACGGAAGAGCCCAGGTTTCCCGATGGCCCTCGACATCACCCAGAACCTCAAGCGTTTTGATGCAAGGGATCCCGTGAAGTACGACTTCGCCCTCTGCCGGCTGGGGATGCTCTCTAAGAGTCCGAGGTCCGACGTCCGAAGTCCGATGTCGTAGGTCCGACCTCCAAAGACACAGGTCCGATGTCCAAAGTCCAACGTCCAAAGTCTAAACCCGTGAGACCTGGGGGGCCGCGCCTGGGGGCGCACATGTCCATCGCCGGCGGGGTGGCCAAGGCACTGCTCCGCGGTCAGCAGACCGGCTGTGACACGATCCAGATCTTCACGAAGAACAATAACCAGTGGCGGGCCAAGGCTCTGACAGACCAAGAGGTCAGGACCTATCACGAACATCGGGGAACAACGGGAATCTGGCCTGTGGTCGCCCACGACGGCTATTTGATCAACCCAGCCTCCCCGAAAAGAGATCTGTACAGGAAGTCCCTGGAGGCCCTCCGGATCGAGGTGGGGCGCGCGGCAGCCCTCGAGATCCCGTGCCTGATCATACACCCGGGGGCGCACCTCGGGACAGGAGAGGCCGAGGGGATTCAACGGGTCGTGGAGGCGTTGGACACGATCCTTGAAGATGCCAAGGCCTCCTCCGTCACGATCTGTCTGGAGACCACGGCCGGCCAGGGATCCAGCTTAGGTCATCGCTTCGAGCATCTGGCGGCAATCCGAGAGGGCATGAAGCAGCGGGACCGCGTGGGGATCTGTATGGATACGTGCCATATCTTTGCCGCAGGCTATGAGATCCGGGGCCGGGCGGGTTACGAGCAGACCATGCGGCAGCTCGACACCGTGATCGGCCTCGACCACATCAAATGCATCCACCTGAATGACTCTCAGCGAGAGTTGGGGAGTCGGGTGGACCGTCATGCCCATATCGGGCAGGGGCAAATCGGCTTAGAAGGATTCCGCCTCCTTGTGAATGATCCGCGCCTCCGGCATATTCCTATGATCCTGGAGACCCCGAAGGGGGAGGATCCCGTAGCCACCGACCGCCGCAATCTGGCCGTTCTCCGCAGCTTGGTGAGGGGGTAGTGCGGGCGATGGGCGTGGGTGACCCACTAGGGGGGAGGAGACACGGGTACACCTGGCGGGAACATGATGTCAAAGCGGCGGGGGCGGGGTGGCAAGTCGGGCTCTTCTTCCTCCTTGGAGAGTTGGAAGGCTGCCAGGACCCCTTCCCAGCTTTCGGTTGACACTGTCAGCGCGTTCTCGATCTTCGGGACGACCGGGGCCGGAACCCGCGCCATCAACGCCCGCAGCAATTCCTCTTCCTTGTGCGCTGACGCCTTCGCAATGGCTTTCACCCGCTTCACGCCTTCGTCGGGAGGGAAAACGCCCTTTTCGATCCGATCCAGGTAGAGGATGATGCGATCCCGCGAGATTTCGACGGTCTGAATGATCTCGATGACTTTGATGCGAAATTCATCAGGGACGGCCGAGGACACGCTGAACAGTGTCGACACGTTTCTCTTGGTGAATTTTTCCGTTCCGTCCCTGGCCTTGGGCAGGTCCAGAGAAGCGGCTGCGACAAGGGACCCAAGAGCCAAGACCGTGAGGAAACCTCCAAAGACGCCACACAGATGCCGCCGCCCCATCACCCTCCCTTCATCACCACCCGGTAACTCAGGCCCTTGACCGCAGACGCGTTGCTGAAATGTTACGCCGGGGGGCGAAAGCCTGGAACTGCGACGACGGCTTCATTGACCTTTGCCGCCAGGATGAAATCGCTTTCCGTCAGGCCGTTGATCTTATGAGTCCAGATCTCGACCGTGGCCTTCCCCCAGCCGAAGCAGATGTCGGGATGATGCCCTTCCTGCTCGGCGATCGCGCCCACGCGGTTCACGAAGTCCAGAGACGCACTAAAATCCTTAAAGCGGAAGGTCTTGCAAAGGTGGTGCTCTTCGACCACCTCCCACCCTTCCACCTGGGTAATCAGGGGTGCGATCTCTGCGCCCGTAAGAGGTGGCGTCCCCCCCTTACACGGGACACACGACTTTCTCGCCAACTCCGGCATGATCCCACTCCTTTCAGAGAGCCTATTCCCCGTCCTCGGCTCATCTCAATCATACCCCCCCAGCCGGTGCGGAGCAAGTCCGCTCATTTCGCCGATCGTGGTCCTGAGACGTTTTCTTGACAGCCCGTAATCCGCCCCGTGCCTCCCCTCCCCCCGGTTTCTCGCGCCTTGATACCAAACCGCCCTAGAACAAAAGGGGGCAACCGACAAGGCCCCTTGGCATTTGATATCCTTCCATATCAATAAGTTATCATAGCTACCCTCACCCACCACTTAAAAAAACCGTTGCAGCCCTCAGAATTATTTGGTATAAGCCTCGCATCTGCGAGGGAGGCAGGGTTGCGGGATTTCAAGTCACGCCGAAATATCGAGCGACTCCTGAGAAGGCAGCGACCTGTGTCGAAGGGTCCCGGGCGATTCGGTTCCGGCCTTTTCCTGGCGGGGTTTTTCTTTGCCTCCGCCCTGGCGATCTCCTATCTCATTCCGGTTCGAGAGCCGACTCCACAACCTCCCCAACCACCGGTCTCATCCACTCCCGCGCTCCCCCGCGTGGCCGAGTCCATCCAAAACGCGGCCACCCATCCGTCGCACCGGGTGATCCACGGAGCGATTGGACGAGGGGAGACGTTTGCCGAGGCCCTGAGCGCCAAAGGCCTCTCCGGTCGCCTCACACATGAGATCGCCCGAGTCCTCCGCCGCTATCTCAACTTCCGAAAGATCAGGGCGGGCGCAACCTTTCAGGCGACGCTGGACGCAAGCGGGGCCCTACTGCATTTCGTGTATCAGGCCTCTCCCGTAGAGATCTACGAGGTGACACGGAAGGGAAACGCGTATCGGGCGGCCCGGCGCGATGTCCCCATCGAGCGCCGGGTGGAAAACATTACCGGGAAGGTCACCTCTTCCCTCTTCGAAAGCATGGAGGCACTCGGGGAAAAGCCTGAACTGACCCTCCGGTTTGTCGATATCTTCCTCTGGGATTTTGACTTCAACAGTAATGCCAGACTCGGGGACCAGTTCCGGATGCTGGTGGAGAAGGAGTACGGCGGCGGCACGTTCGTCCGCTACGGAAAGATCCTCATCGCCCAGTACGAAAATCGCAAGAAGACTTACACCGGGATCTACTTCGAGAAACGCCCCGGCAAAGGGGATTACTATACCTCAAAGGGCAGATCTGTTCGCAAGACCTTCCTCCGCTCCCCACTGCGATTCACCCGGATCAGTTCCCGCTACACACACCGGAGGCGCCACCCAATCTTGGGAGGGGTGAGACCCCACCTGGCCGTCGATTACGCCGCCCGCCGCGGCACGCCGGTCTGGGCCGTCGCGGACGGGGTGGTCCTCTCAGCCGGATGGAAAGGCGGAAACGGCAAGACAGTCCTCATTCGGCATCGAAGGGGGTTCCGAACCATGTACAACCATCTGTCCAAGTTCGCGCGAGGAATCCGGAAGGGGGCCCGTGTGCGACAGAAACAGGTGATCGGCTACGTGGGCTCCACCGGTCTCTCCACGGGACCCCACCTCGATTACCGTGTCATCAAAAACGGTCGCTTCGTCAACCCGCTTAGACAGAAGTTCATCCCGGGAGACCCGATCCCCAAGGCCCACCGGGCCGATTTCCGGCGTCTCCGCGACCGGCTCCTGCAAAAGCTCCATCCGACGGTGCACGCCTCGAAGTAACATCCGCTATCGCGTTGACCGACGACCAACTACGCAAGACATTTCCAATTTCGAAATTCCAATTTCGAATTCCTGGCGACGGTGAACCCTGAACCGTGAACCGGTCAAACGGTCATCGGTCATCAAGTGTCGGGTCCAGAGTTGTCACCTTCGCGTGGACCGGCAGAGGCATTTTTTCCGCCTCCTGCGAGAAGCCAAGCTTCAACCACACCGGGACGAGGGCGATACCCATGACGAGCTGCAAAGCAATCCATAGTCCCCAAGACAGGGACCACCATGTAGGAACGGGACTGTGGCAGAGCCAAGAGCCGATTCCGGTGAGGAAGAAGAACACGCAGAAGGCCGCCGAGAGCATGGCCGCGAAGCCACGTCCCAAACGCTTTACGTTCGTGCCGGGATCAACCCCCAGAGAGGCGGCGATCGGCCCCCACCATCCGGGCGGCTGGGCAAGTCGGAAGAACCTGCGCAGGTGCTCGGGGTCCTCGGTCGTGAGAAGCGAGACACCGATGCCCGCGGCAGTGGCCAGGACCGCCATGACCAACAATCGAATGGCCTCGTCGTCGACGAACTCGAGCAGGGGCCAGGCGGCCAGGAGCGAGACAATAATGCAGGCGAGCTCCCCCCAGGCGCTGATACGCCACCAGAGCCAGCGCAGGACGAGAACAACGCCCATGCCGGCGCCCAGGAGGAGCGCGATCTTCCACGCCCTCTCGATCGAGGTAAGCTGCGTCATCACGAGCATCGAGATCATGAGGATGATCAGGTTAGATCCGCGAGCGACCCACACCAGCGTACGTGGATTGGGGTCTCTCTTGAGCCACACCTGGCAAATTAGCCGCTTGTAGATGTCGTTTGTCCAGTAGGACGCGCCCCAGTTGAGGTGGGTGTCGATTGTCGATGCCAGGGCCGCCAGCATCGCGGTCAGCATCAGACCTTTGATGCCCCAGGGGAGCAGCTCGACGATTCCCTTGACGAAGGTGACCTCCCGCTCGTGCTTGAGGATCTCGGGAGCCAGGCTGAGGTCGGGCGGAAAGAAGAGTAGGAGTCCCAGGGCGATCGGCAGCCAGAAGAGACTACGCAGGAGCACCTGAGCAATGGTGAACACGACGCTCGCGAGCTTGGCGTCCCGGTCAGACTTGCAGGCCATTGACCTTTGGGCCAGATAGCCGGTCCCGTCCGCGTTGAGTTGGATCAGCCACTGGAGGCCCAACACGGCGAGGACGGCGAATGAGGCATCCTTGGCCTGGGACGGCACAAAGGCGAGGATCTGGTTTGGAGAGATCCCCCCAGGGCCTCCCGTCGCGAAGCGCTCGCGAATCTGCTCGATGATTGGGCCCATGCCCCCGAAGTGGTAGATGATGTAGCCCATGTAGAAGGCGGTCCCCAGCATGGCCAAACTGAACTGAACCACGTCGGTGGCCACCACGCTGCGGAGCCCGCCCGTGGTAGAGTAAAAGAGCGTGACCGTGACGATGCCCAGAATCGAGATGAGGTTGTTGGTCGAATTGACCCATACGTGCGGGTCATGGGGGTTCACACTGAGGGGGATATCCACCCAGGTCACCAGGTGGAGTATCGGCTGGTAGAGCGCAGCGGGCAGCCACTGGTCCCATACCAGGAAGGGCTCTGCGATGGCCTTGGTGGCGAAGAGGACCCAGGCCAGAACGACGCAGTTAAAGATCGTCCCGAAGTAGATCGCCTTGATCCCACGCAGGGCTGTGGCGGCCCCCTTGCTGTAGCGCAGCTCAGACAGCTCCGCGTCGGTCAGCACACTCGCTCGCCGCCAGCTGGGAGCGAGGATGAATCCCATCAGCAGGAAAGCGAGGGCAAAAATCCACAACTGCCAGATCGCAAAGATCCCGGCCGTCGCGACCAAGCCGGTCACCAGCAGCGGCGTATCCGCCGCGAACTGGGTAGCAGCCATGCTCAGGCCCGCGCTCCAGCCGCTCAGGCTGCGCCCGGCCAGGAAGTACTCTTCCAGGCTCTGTGAGGCGACCTTGCGGGAGCGAATGCCTGATGAGACTGCGTAGACAATGAAGGCCAAGATGATGAGGACGTCGATCCAGTGCAAGGTCGCCACGCGGTGATACCCCTAGCCGGTCATGTCTCCTCGCAAAGAAATCCCGTCGTCGAGATACGCATCATCCGAAAAGTGTATCACAAAGCTCCCCTTACGCTGCCATCCCCTCCCTGGCCGCTTTCCCCCGCGGGCCTGGCCGGGGGCACCCTCCGGAAGCTGAACCCGAGCCTCAGGGCGCCGAACCAGGAGGGCCTTCTCCCCGGCCATCCGGCTCGAGAAATCGATCTCCCTGCGGGGGTTCTGTTGGCTTTCAATGATTTCCCCCGGACGCAAAGCCTCATGCCCGATACGAAGCGAGGCCAAAGTATATTGCAAAACCTGCACCGCCCTTGACGAGAGAGGGAGAGGCAGGAGATACTGAAAGATGCCGGCGGGCTGAACCTTATCGAGAACACCGCGCCATGGGAGGCACCGCGCAAGCCCGCCCCGGAGAGTGGAACGGACGTTGCAAGATGAATTGGCCCGAAGGATGTTACCCGGCTGGGCGAATCTGCCCAGCGTGAGGATCGTTTGAGATAAACCCATGAGGGGAGAGGGTGTTCCATGAATAAGCGTATCCACGAGATCCTGAGCTGGTACGTAAGCGACAATCCGGGAACGCGGACAAACCTGGCCCGCTTCCTGAACCACGGCACGCTCAGTGGGACCGGACGGCTGGTGATCCTGCCCGTGGATCAAGGCTTTGAACACGGTCCGGCCCGGAGTTTCGCCCCAAACCCTCCGAGCTATGATCCTCTCTACCATTGTGAGCTGGCCGTGGAGGCCGGCTGTAACGCCTACGCCGCCCCCCTGGGATTCCTGGAGGCGGGCGCTGCGCACTTTGCAGGCGAGATTCCGTTGATCCTGAAACTCAATAGCCACGACGTACTCCTCGACGAGAAGGATCCCATGCCGGCAGTCACCGGGAGCGTGCAGGATGCGTTGCGCCTTGGCTGTTCGGCCATCGGGTTTACCATCTATCCGGGATCGGCCATGAGCCAGCAGATGTACGAGCAGTTGCAATCTATTGCCGAAGACGCAAAGGCGTGCGGCCTAGCCGTGGTGGTCTGGTCTTACCCTCGAGGGTCTGGCTTGTCCAAAGCGGGGGAGACAGCCGTCGACGTGGTGGCCTACGCGGCCCACATTGCCGCCCAGCTCGGGGCCCACATCATCAAAGTGAAGTTGCCGACTGAGCGCGTGGAGCTCGCCGAGGCGAAGAAGGCCTACGAGCGGTACCCGATCCCGACTCGCACCCTGGCAGACCGAGTGCGTCACGTAGTGCAGAGCACCTTTAATGGACGGCGGATCGTCATCTTCTCAGGCGGGGCCAAGGAGACGGATGAGGCGGTGTTCAATGAGGTCAGGGCCATCCGCGATGGGGGTGGCTTCGGTTCAATCATTGGCCGGAACTCGTTTCAGCGGGAGCGGTCCGAGGCGCTGAACCTCCTGGGTACCATCATGAAAATCTACGCGGGTCAGATCAAGTAATCGGCAGGAGAGGGCGCGCTGAAATCTCCCCTTGCGCCGGGCGGTCGAGCCAAAGGCGCACCCCTCAGTTCCAGTGGCCCTTGGGTACCGTCACCCATCCCCCAAAGGCTTCCCTCGCCTCACGGTAGAAGGCCTCTGTTTCTCCCTGGTATCGCGGAGAGAAGTGGAAGAGGGCCAGTCGCCGGACGTCGGCCTCCTTGGCGATCAGGCCCGCCTGTCTCGCGGTGAGGTGACACCGCTCTGCCGCCAGCGGCTCATCTCGGTCCAAATAGGCTGCCTCACAGTAGAGGACGTCCGCCCCCTTGGCCAAGGTCACGATGCACGCCACGTTCTCTGGAGAGTAAAGGGCATCGGTCACGTAGGCCAGCTTCTGACCGGGGGTGATGTTGATGAGCGCCGCCTTCAGCTCCCCAAGAGAGAGGGTCTTGGCCCGCCCGTCTGGCCACCGCACGACGATCCGGGTCTCTTCGGCGGCCCCCTCACGGATCTTCGCCTTGAGGTCCGAAAGCCAGGGGCCCACCGGCAACTCAAGACCCGCGAGGCGCCCCTTATCAATATTGATATGAAAGGGCTCTTCCACGGCAAAGGCCAGACAGGGGATCTGATGATCGAGATGCCCTGCCCGAACTCGAAAGCCCGTCTCCCCCCAGAGCTCGCCCGTAAATGCACGCGGTGGCAGGTCACTTCGCCGGAAGGCCTCGGCGCACGCAAAGCGAGCCCCTCGGATGGAGTCGAGATTCACCTCAAAAACCTCGAGGCTCAGGGGGTAGTCGTGGATGAGATTCCATGTGTACCCCCGAAGCTTCCCCTCCACGTTGTCAATGATCCCTGCGGGCCCAAAGAGGCTGAGGATGCGATCCCGGCCCAGGACCGTCCGGAGGAGGTGATCAAAGCCGACGAAGTGATCGAGGTGGGTATGAGACACGTAGACCTCGCTCACGCGGAGGAGGTCGCCGGATGACAGGGAGGCGAGCGAACCCAGATCAAAGAGGAGGGCCCGCCGCGCCCACCGGATCCGAACGTAGAGGGCAGGATCACCCCACGGGCCGTTGACCAATTGCATCTGAAAGGTGGGTTTCATACAACTACACAGCAGTTAGCAATCACACGATTGCGGATTGGCAATTTCGGATTTCGGATTGAAATGCAGGTGCATACCTGCGAAATCCGAAATTCGCAATCCCAAATCCGAAACGCTGGGCTTGACCGGTAATAGCTGTTCTCATCGGTCATCGGACTTCAGTCGCGGTATCAATACAAACGCATTTCATCATGTGACAATCGAACAATAGAATATGAGACCGCAATGGAGCCCTTGACGTCTTCGTCAAGGGCTCCAAAGTAAACGCACTTTGTCCGTTTACTTTAGCTGGGCCAGCCCACGTATTGGCCATCCTCCCAGAGCTTGACCATCCGTTCCACTATGGCCAACCGATCTTCAAAGCGTTCGCTCTGCGACAGGTCCTGATCATGCGGCCAGACTTCCTCCAGGAAGGGACGGATGTCCTCGCGAATCGCATAATACGCCTCCCGAAGCTGCACAAGGGTCCGGCGGTTGACCTGATAAAGATTGGAGGCGGCGACGATGAGGGGTTGCGGGTTATCGTAGAGACTCTTCCAGTGCAGACAATCTCTGAGGTTGGTGCCGACGAGATCCCGAGCGAGACGGGCAAACTCCATAAACCAGCCGATGGTCCGCTCGCACACCAGACACCCGGGGCATTCGTCACCCGCCACGACGGGGACGTAGGCCTCGGCTCGCAAAGGGCCGCCCGGGAGAACCCAGTGGACCGACCGGCAGTGGCGGAATCGCGCGTTGTCGGAGTTCAGCTCAGGCATGGCCAGGGTCGAATAGATTTCCCTCATAAGGTGGGGTCCCGCTCCATCCACGGTCCCCCAGAGTCTCCGACGTACTGTACCAAAGGAGGAGGCCGTTCTGCAAATCTTCCCCTGCGGCCTCCCGCCCCCTCGCCTGTTTCCGATATCGCTCCCGGTACTAGAGCTGTCAGCAGTCAGCCCGGAGCGCGAAGAGTCAAGAGTCGAGGGTCGGGGGGACATCGCTCGGCCCGCGGGCTTTGATGGACCAACGGAAATCCGGGCGAGTTTTGTCTTCAGGAAACGTATGGTAGGATGATTCCCGGGAAAGGAAG
>LKGT01004325.1_pt1 | contig 10638 bp, 7 predicted proteins | sample 503861 | NCBI WGS metagenome assembly LKGT01 (sample SAMN04113194, study PRJNA297058) | marine sediment metagenome | biome: marine benthic biome; feature: marine benthic feature; material: marine sediment; isolation source: sediment sample collected at the water-sediment interface from the South... ...
AGATCCAATCGAGATGGGCGATAAGGAGCCTACCATCGGGCCGCAGGAGCCGACGGCACTCCGCCGCCGCCTCGGGCCGGTTAACCCAATGCCAGCAGGTCGCCGCCGTCACGACATCGTAAGCGTTTCCCTCTAATCCGGTAGCTTCCGCCCGACCCAGACAATATTCAATAGATACGCCTACGGCCTCGTCCGCCTTCTTCGCCTCCAAGAGTAGTGCTGGCGAGGGATCGAGGCCGGTTACCCGACAGCCGCGCAAGGAAAGAGCGCGCGCCAGGAGGCCGGTCCCTGTTCCCACGTCGAGGACGTCTTGCCCTGCCACGCAGATAGACAGTTTGTCGAGGCGGGCGAAAAACTCGGCCGGAAACCCCTGCCGCCAACGCCCGTAATCATCGGCGGCACGACCATAATCCACGGCGACCGGCAACCCTATATTGCCGCCTCCAGGGCCATCTTGCCGACCTGTCATCCGATTCGTCCGTAATTAGACTTCCGATCCCGGGATAGATTCCCCCAGACCGCTTCCGGAGCTTCAATAAGCTTATCAAGTTGTGATCCGTAACGGCACCCTTCTTCCGGTCTTGATGCCGTGGACGGCTGSCACCGCCGGCGTMCGCTTGTGACCCAAGGCGGCCTTGTGGTCTTGGCCGCCCCCTAGTTCARCTGGGTGCGGACRTCGACCAGCGCGACGGCGCCGGCCTCGACCTCGGCGACGGCGCGCTCAAGGACGCCGRCGAGATCGTCCGGGTCCTCCACCGGGCCCTCGCCCCAGGCGCCGTAGGACCTGGCGAGGGCGGCGTAATCGACCGCCGGGSCCGCCATCCGCTGRCCGATCCAGGCGTTCTCGGTCGGCCGCGCGCGTTCCCTGGCRAGCTTGATCTGGTGCTCCTCGTCATTGCCGAACGAGGTGTTGTTATGAAGCACGATCATGAGCGGGATCTTGTAGTGCGCCGCGGTCCAGAGCGCCGCCGGGCCCATGGTGAAGTCGCCGTCGCCGATGATGGCGAGGGGGAAGCGCCCGTCCGCGCGCGCCGCCAGGGCGATGCCGACGGCGCCGCCCGGCCCGTAGCCGACGCCGCCGCCGCCGCTGTTGCCGAGATGCCGGCCGGCGCCGTCATATTGCCAGATGCCCTCGTACCAGCAGCGGTAGTTGCGCATGGCCGACAGCCAGGGCTTGTCCTTCACCGCCTCGTAGACCTCGTGGATCATGCGGACGACCGAGATNGGCCTCTCGTCCCAGYGGGCCTTGAGCACCTCTTGCTGGCGGCCGCGRAGCGCCTSGTGGCGTTCGGCGATTTCGCGGGCGCGCTCCTCGGCGCGCTGGCGCCAAGGCGCTTCACCCYGRGCCCGGCGCTTGACCTCGCCCACRAGCTGGTTCAGCCCGTAGAGRGGATCGGCGAGGAGCTGGACATCGAAGGGCGACGGGGCGCCGCCCATGTTCGACCAGTGCTGGAGGGTGAAGTCGTTGAGCGACAGATCGATCMCCTTGCCCTCGGACCCCGCGGCCCCCGGCCCGAAGCCGCCGCCCCGCGCCTTGGCGTAGCCGCCGGTGACGTTGGTGACGTCGGCGCAGTCGATGGCGAGCCAGACGTCGGCCTCGCCGCGGATCTCGGTCTCGGCGCTGGCGCCGAAGCCGCCGGTCAGGTTCTGCGGGTGCGCCGTCGGCAAACATACGCAGTCCCGGTCGTCCTGATAAGCGGCGCCCAAGAGCTCGACGAGCTCGACCAGGGGCGCGGTGGCTTCCGCCTTGATGCCGATGCGCCCGCCAATGATGAGCGGCAAATCGGCCGCTATCAGGAGATCGGCGGCGGCCTCGACCGCCTCGGCCGGGGCGGCGATGGGCGGCGCCGGGCGATAGCGGGGCAGGGTGACGTCGGGCAACTCGACCGGGCCCTCGAGCCTCGCTTCCTGGAGCCCGGCGTCGATGGAGACGTAGGTGGGACCGGGGGGGGCGTTGAGCGAGATCCGGTAGGCCCGGGCCATGGAGTCGAGCACCGCTTGCAGGGTCACCGGCTCGTCCGTCCATTTCGAATAGGGCCGCATCAACTCGGACTGGGTGTTGGCGGAGTGGAGCCAGTCGATGTAGCGCCGATCCGCCGGGTCCGCCGGGCCGGCGCCGCCGAGCACCAACACCGGCGCGCGGTCGACGGAGGCGTTGTAACACGCCATCAAGGCGTGCTGGATGCCGACGAGATCGTGCAGGATCACCCCGCCGACCCTGCCCGAAGCCTTGGCGTAGCCATGCGCCAGCGCCACGGCGATCTCCTCATGGGCGCAGAGGATGATCTCGGGCCGGTGGTTGCGCCCGTAATTCACCAGGGAATCATGGATCCCCCGGAAACTCGACCCCGGCGTCAGGGCGATGTAGTCGAAACCGAGGGCGCCCAGCATATCGACCACCACGTCCGAGCCGTATTCCGGATCCTGGCGGTTGGCGGGTAGGTTGATCGGGACTTCCGAGGCGTAAGGGTCCCCGGAAGGGTCCCCAGAGGGTTGCGCTGTGCTCATCTGTCCTCTCTCGTCGACTGTCCTCTCTCGCTGACGGGGGCGCCCCCCGGCGCCGGTTCGACCCGGCGGCGCGGCGCCTGACCGAGGGTCGGTAAAACCAGGTGCCGCCCGCGACGGGCGGAAGTTCGTTGCCTCGAAACGACCCCCCGGCTCAAGGCCGGGGGGCATCGTCGAGGCGTCGGCGCACCCCGGAACGGAAGTGCGCGGTTGAACCCTAGCTCTTCTTTTTCTTCTTCTTTTTCTTCTTCTTGCAGTTCTTCTGGCACTTTTCCGTCTTCGCCTTGGTCGCCGCCCGCGCCCTTTCCACCAGCTCCTTGGGCGTATTCAACGCCCGCAAGGCGATCTCCTGGACCTCGGCGCCAGGCTTCGGATCGATAATCGCGTTCCGCTTCTTGGCGAAAGCCAAAAGCTTGGGATCCTTGACCGTCTTGTCGAACGCCTTGCGCAGGGCCGCGATCCGGTCCTTGGGCGTGCCGGGCCCGGCGATGATCGAACGGCCGATGGCAGAGCCCGAGGAGACGAACTCGAGAATCCGCTTGATGTCCGCATCGTCGGTGAGGTCCTGCATCAGGGGAAGGTCGGGGAGATCGGCCTCGCGCTTCAGACCGACCTGGACGACGGGCTTGAGATCGCCCTTCTGGATCGCATCGAAGTGGCGGATCTTCCAGCTGATCCAGGCCGAGGACTGGGCGTCGACCTCGCCGCGTTGAAGGGCCAGCGTCATCGGCGCCGATCCCTTGTAGCCGCAGATCAGCTTCCACTTGAAGCCGATGAAATACTTCAGCATCGCCGGCATGATGTAGCTTTGCGACCCCCTGCCCGAACAGGCGATGGCGATCTCCGTCTTCTTCAGGGCCTCGATGCTCCTCGCCTTCGCTTGCCTGCGCACGACGATGACCGGATTGACCGGCACGATGGAGCCGATATAGGTCATCTTGGCGATGTCGTACTTCATCTTCTTGGGACGCAGGAGCTGGGCGAGCGGCGCGGCGTCGGCCAGGAAGGCCACCATCGAGCCGTCCTTCGGCGCGACGTTGTAGAAATAATTCGCCGCCTTGGAGCCGCCGCCGCCCGGCATGTGCTGGACGATGATGTTGGGCTTGCCGGGGATGTATTGGCCCATATGCTCGGCCATCAGCCGGGCGTAAAAGCCATAAGACCCGCCGGCGCTATAGCCGACGAGGAAGGTCAGGTCCTTGCCCTTGTAGAAATCGGCGACCGATCCCGCCTTGGCAGGCGAAGATGCGATCATGCCGCCGAGGATGGCGGCGGCAAGGACAGCGATGGATGTACGTTTCAACATGCGTGTTCTCCCTGTAGGTTCGGGCCTTGCGGCCCAATTTCTTGAGGCCCTCCCGGCCCGCGTGTCTTGTAAGCTAATTTATAGCACTTGAACGGGCAACCGAATTCCGCCTATGCGATACAGTAAAACATAAAGAACCAGCGACAACAAATTGATTTTATTTATCTTAATTGTCCGGGGCTAAGTGTCGTCGCCGGCCTCGTCATCGGCCTTCCTGACCGAGGTTTCCGGCCTCAATCCCTTGCGCAGCCGCTGGGCGGTGCGCCGGCCGTTCTCGAGATAATCCCCTTCGGCGGCGCGAAGCGCGCCCTCGTCCCACTCATCGCTCCAATCGCCGAGCGAATAGCCGAACCACGGGGATTCGGGCTTCAAGGGCGGCAGGCCGAGGCGTTCCCACAACGCCTTCGCGGCCTCCATATATTGGCGCTTGGGCAGGGCCAGGGGCGGCATGTCCTCTTTCTGGGTGGCGTCGATCAGCAGCGTCGAATCCTCTCCATCCCCGCGCCCGGTCTTGGGCCCGTGGCCCCTGCCTCGGTGGGGCAGGATCTCGACGTCGAGCGACGGGTTGGCGCGATAGGCGATGGCCCAGAACACCGCGTCGCCGTTGTCGGGATCGATGTCTTCATTGACGGCGATGACGAGCTTGCCGCAAGCGGCCTGCAGGGTCGCGGCGCCATAAAGCGCGCGCCAGACCTCGGTCCTGGGCGATGTGCGCGCCATCTGGAGGAAGATGACCGGGCGGATGTTGGTCAGCGGCTCGTGCAGCGACACACCGATGACGCCGTCGATCCCCAGATGGTCCTGCAGATGGGTGAGAAACAGGGGCTCGTAGGCGACCCGCTTGATGACGCTCGATTCGCTCGGCGTCACCTGGGAGATGATCGACGGGATGATGGGGTGGCGCTTGCGGGTGATGGCGCTCACCTCCATGATCATGTTGTAGTCCTCGAGCGCGACATGGCCGTGGGACTCGCCGAACGGCCCCTCGGGCTCGAGGTATTCAGTGTCGATCAGGCCTTCGATGACCAGCTCGGATTCGGCGGGAACCAGAAGGTCCACGGTCTTGGCCTTGACCACGTTGATCGGCGCCCCGGCGATGCCGCCGGCGACGTCGAGCTCATCGACCCCCTGGCGCAGTTTCTGCGGCCCGAGATAGGCGACGGCGGGCGGACAGCCGACGACGATCGCGACCGGCATCCTCTCGCCCAGCGCCTGATACTTCCGCCAGTGGATATAGCCGCCGGCGCCGCCGGTCCTGACCGCCATCCTGACGCCGAGCCGGCGCGACGATTTGAGCGCGGCCCGATAGGTGCCCATGTTCTGCACCCCGGTCTCCGGGTCGCGGGTGATGCAGTTGGTCGCGGTGAGATAGGGCGCGGCGTCGTAGCCGGGCGTCGATATCGGGATCGGCAGGGCATCGAGACCCTTGCCGGGACCCTCYAGAGCCTCGCCGTCGATGACCACCTCCTGGCAGGGCGCGCACTCGACGATCCTGGGCGCGATGGGACCGGCGATGGCGCGGCGCCARGTCTCGCCGATCTCATCCACGGCCACGCCCATGCCGATGCGATAGATTTCGGCGTTGGCGGCCAGGGCGCCGATGACCACCGGGATGTCGTATCCGCGTCCCTTGGAATCGGTGATGTTGGTGAACAGGAACGCCTTGCGCTGGTCCTCAGGGATTCCGCCCCGGAACTGCCAGCGCACCAGGGGGTGCATCTCGGTGTCCTTGTTGATCGGCTCATCGATGGTCACAAGCAGGCCCGCCGCGTCGAGCGCCTTTAGGTGCTCCTGCAGGTCCGGGTAACCGCGCACGGCGCCCYCGGATTTCTCCTTGGTCCTCGTCGCCATGAYCTAAACCGGCKCCATCGGCGGGGTCACGGGTCNGGGGGTTTCCGGCTCSGTTACGSTCACTCACGCGTCCTCTCCCGGTTCCTTATCGAGCGTCCTCACCTCGGTGTTCATCTCGACGTCCTTGCGCCGGCGCTGGGCGTAKATCTTGCCGGTCTCCCAATATTCGCTCCTGACCGCGAGCTCGGCCATGTGTTCAAGCTCCTCGTTCCATTCGCCGAGATCGTAGCCGAACCAGGGCGCCTCGGGCTTCAGTGTCGGCAGGCCGAGTTCCTCCCAGATTTCCGCCGCCTTCTCCATGAACTCGCGCTTGGGCAGCGACACCGGCGGGAAGGTCTCCTTCAAGGTAGCGTCCACCAGCACCGCCGAATCCTCGCTGTCGATGAGGCTGCGCGGCCCATGGCCTTCATGCTTGTGCTTGAGGATCTCGACGTCGCGATGCGGCTTGGAGCGGTAAGACATGGCCCAGAAGACGGCGTTGGTGTCGTCCGGGTCGATGTCGTCGTTGACGGCGATGATCCATTTGCCTTCCGCCATGCGGTGCGAAGCGACGCCGTAAAGCGCCCGCCAGATCTCGGTGCGGGGCGCCGTGCGTTCGAAGGTGACGATGATCAGCTTGTGGAGCGAGGTCAGGGGCTCGTGGGTCGAAACGCCGATCAGGCCCTGAATACCGAGGTTGTCGCGCAGATGGGCAAGCTGCTTGGCCTCGTAGGCCGGGCGTTTGATGACGCTCGATTCGCTCGGCGTCACCTGGCTGATCCAGGACGTGATCACCGCGTCCTTTCGCCGGGTGATCGCGGTGATGTCCATATAGGCGTTATATTCGGTGAGGTTCACGTGGCCGTGGGATTCGCCGAACGGCGCCTCGGGCTCGAGATATTCGGTGTCGACATAGCCCTCGATCACCACCTCGGCCTCGGCGGGGACCAAAAGATCGACGGTCTTGGCTTTGACGACGTTGAGCGGCGAACCCGCCAGCGCGCCCGAAACATGGAATTCATCGACGCCGGCGGGCAGCTTCTGCACGGCGGTGAACGACACCACGGGCGGGCAGCCGACGACGACGGCGCAGGGCATTTTCTCTCCCCGCTTCTTCCATTCGAGCCAGTGGATGTAACCGCCGGTTTGGTGCTCGATCGACGGGTTCATGCCGATGCGGTCGGGCGCCTTGATCTGGCCGCGGTAATTGCCCGAATTCTGGACGCCGGATTCGGGGTCCTTGGTGATGAAATGGGAAGACGAGGTATAGGGCGCGTTGTCCCAGCCAGGCGTCGAGATCGGCACCGGCAGGGCGTCGAGCCCATTGCCGTTCAATAGGTCCTCGCCCTCGAATACCACCTCATGGCACGGCGCATCGGCGCTGGCGACGATGTTCGGCTTCAAGGGGGCGCTGGTCGCCCGGATCCAGGTCTCGCCGATCTCGTCGATGCCGCAGCCCATGCCGATTTGATAGATCGCCTTGTTGCCGGCGAGGCCGCACACCAGCACCGGGATGTCGTACTTGCGGCCCTTGGAATCGGTGACGTTGGTGAACAAAAAGGCCTTGCGCTGGTCTTCGGGGATGCCGCCCCGGAACTGCCAGCGCACCAGGGGATGCATCTCGGTGTCCTTGTTGATCTCGCGCTCGATCTCGAGCAAAAGCCCCGCCTGCCTGAGCGCTTCGATATGCTCGTGGAGATCGCGATAGCCGCGCTCCACCCCGGAAGTCTTCATTGCTCCCTTCCCATTGCTCGCCATTACGCCCTACCCTTTCCTTGCTTCTGGTTGGGGCATCCGGTGCCGATACTCYCGCTCTCCCCATCATATTCAGCATCGCGCCCGAGCCGGGTCATATCACTCTCCTCCCTCATCGAGCGTCCTCACCTCGGTGTTCATCTCGACGTCCTTGCGCCGGCGCTGGGCGTAKATCTTGCCGGTCTCCCAATATTCGCTCCTGACCGCGAGTTCGGCCATGCGTTCGAGCTCCTCGTTCCATTCGCCGAGATCGTAGCCGAACCAGGGCGCCTCGGGCTTCAGTTCCGGCAAGCCGAGTTCCGCCCAGATCTTCGCCGCCTTCTCCATGAACTCGCGCTTGGGCAACGACACCGGCGGGAAGTTCTCCTTCAAGGTAGCGTCCACCAGCACCGCCGAATCCTCAGCATCGATRCGGCTGCGCGGCCCGTGGCCCTCGTCCTKGKGCTTGAGGATGACGACGTCGCGGTGCGGCTTGGCGCGGTAYGACATGGCCCARAAGAYGGCGTCGGTTTGGTCGGCSTCGATGTCGTCATTGACCGCGATCAGCCATTTGCCGTCGGCGCGCCGGTGCGCSGCGACGCCATAAAGCGCGCGCCAGATCTCGGTRCGGRGYGCCGYGCGCTCRAACGTCACGACGATCAACTTGGTCAACGAGGTCAGAGGCTCATGGGCGGAGACGCCGATCAGGCCCTGGATACCGAGATGGTCGCGSARRTAGSYGAGAAGGCGCGCYTCATARGCCGGCCGGCGGATGGCGCTCGATTCRCTCGGCGYSACCTGGCTGACCCAGGACGTGATCACCGCGTYCTTTCGCCGGGTGATCGCGGTRAYGTCCATRWAKSCGTTATATTCSGTGAGGTTCACGTGGCCGTGGGATTCGCCGAACGGCGCCTCGGGCTCGAGRTAYTCGGTGTCGACATAGCCCTCGATCACCACCTCGGCCTCGGCGGGGACCAAAAGATCGACGGTCTTGGCGGCAACCACGTTGAGCGGCGTGCCCGCCAAGGCGCCGGAGACGGCAAGCTCGTCCTCACCTTCGGGCAGCTTCTGCACGGCGGTGAAGGACACCACGGGCGGGCAGCCGAGGACGACGGCGCAGGGCATTTTCTCTCCCCTTTTCTTCCACTCCAGCCAGTGAAGGTAGCCGCCGGTGCGAAGTTCCCTCGAAGTGTTGAGGCCCAGCCGGTCGGGCGCCTTCAACTGCCCCCGGTAATTGCCCATGTTCTGAACGCCGGTGCCCGGGTCCTTGGTGATGAAATGGGAAGACGAGGTATAGGGCGCGTTGTCCCACCCGGGCGTCGAGATCGGCACCGGCAGGGCGTCGAGCCCGTTGCCGTTCCGCAGCTCCTCCCCTTCGAAAACCACCTCATGGCACGGCGCATCGGCGCTGGCGACGATGTTCGGCGCCAAGGGGGCGTTGATCGCCTTGATCCAGGTCTCGCCGATCTCATCGATGCCACAGCCCATGCCGGTCTGATAGATCGCCCGGTTGCCGGCGAGACCGCAGACCAGCACCGGGATATCGTACTTGCGGCCCTTGGAATCGGTGACGTTGGTGAACAGGAAGGCCTTGCGGTCGGCCTCGGCGATGCCGCCGCGGAACTGCCAGCGCACCAGCGGGTGCATCTCGGTGTCCTTGTTGATCTCGCGCTCGATCTCCAACAACAACCCCGCCTGACGCAGCGCCTCTATATGCTCGTGCAGATCGCGATAGCCGCGTTCGATCCCGCCAATTTTTGCCGTTCCCTTACCCTTTGCCGCCATTACCGAGGCCTCTTCTCACGCCGTTTGGGTGATTTTAGCATTTATGGGGCATGGGGAGTCCCAGGGAACCGCGGCGGAGGTCCGGGCGCTTCCCCTCACGGCCGGATAGGCCAGGCCGGCAGGTCCAGGATCAACCCAGCGTGGCGGCACGGCGCACGCTGGCGATCATCGAGGTGGCGAGGAGGAACTGGCGCGCGCGTTCGGGATCGGCGGCGGTCTCGCGCAGTTCCTCGAGGTTGCGGCGGCGGATGTCCGGATCTTTTTCCTCCAGCCGCTTCTTGTTGCGGATGGTCTGGGCCTGGAGGTAATCGATGGCGATGGCGCGCCGCTGCACCTCATAACGGTCCAGTTCACTGTCTTCGGCCTCGCCGAACCACACCCGCGCCAGTTTGTCCGCCAGGTTGATGGCGTCATGAATGCCGCAGTTCATGCCCAACCCGCCGATCGGGTTGTTGACGTGGGCGGCGTCCCCGGCAAGGAAGACCCGGCCCTGGCGGTAGCGCGCCGCGACGCGCTGGTGGATCTTGTACAGATTGCGGTGGATCACGTCGTATGCATCCCCCTTGGGAAAGAACTTTTGCAAGCGTGCCTGGACCCTCTCGTCGGCGAGGACCTCCTCGTCGGTGTCTTCCGGGTCGGTCGGGAAAACCGTCCGCCAAAGCCCCGGCGGACCGTCGGCCGAGACCTTGAAGAGATTGCACCACTCATCCGGATCGGCGAAGTAGGTGCGGAAGACATAGCCCCTCTGCGCGGCAAAATCGAAGGGCGTGGTGAGAACCAGGAACCTTTCGGGATAGGTGAAACCCTCGAACGGGATCGCCAACTCTTTCCTGACCGTACTGCGCCCGCCATCGGCGCCGATCAGATAGCTGCCGCTTAGCCGTTCCTCGCCGCCCGGCGTCTCGAGGGTAACCACCACCTCGTCCCCGGTCTGCCTGATCCCGGTGAGGCGATGGGAAAAACGCACTTCGCCCTCGGGCAGTGCCTCCAGCGCCTCCAGCGCCAGGGCCGCCGTCTTGTACTGTTCGCACTGCACGACGTAAGGAAACCGCGTGTCGTCCGCCAACAAGGTATGGTCGAACACCGCGATCAACTCCCCCGTCGGGCGGTCGCGGAAATGGAATTCGACCGCCACCAGGCCCTGCTCCTCGACCTTCTCGGCAAGGCCGATCTCATCCAGCATCTCCAGCGTGGCGGGATGGGTCGTCGCCGCGCGCGGGTCCTGTCTAAGCTCGGGTTCGGCTTCAAACACCGTCACCGGAATGCCGCGCCTGGCAAGGGCGAGCGCCGCGATCGATCCGACCGGGCCGGCGCCGGCCACCAGCACACGACCGTTTCCACCCCCTCGGCCTGGCGTCATCGAACCCTCCGGCGTCTCATCCTTCGGGCACAAAACGCCGGCTAATCCTCTCGAACAGCAGGTATTTTGCCTTGAACCACGATTCCTTGGCGAGGCGCGCGCGCCATTCCGTCGCCCG
>LKGT01003327.1_pt1 | contig 10629 bp, 9 predicted proteins | sample 503861 | NCBI WGS metagenome assembly LKGT01 (sample SAMN04113194, study PRJNA297058) | marine sediment metagenome | biome: marine benthic biome; feature: marine benthic feature; material: marine sediment; isolation source: sediment sample collected at the water-sediment interface from the South... ...
CTTTTCCGCAAACTTCGGATGAGTACCAGCTCCGAAGGTGGAGCTATCGGGTGTGAGGTAGGGTTACGTTACGTCACCGAGGGGAATATGCCGGGAGAAGGCGGGGAGAATACCTATCGACCGGGTCGAGATGGACGGGGCCTCAACCACGCTCCATATGAACTTTTCGCAGGTCTAGGCCCCCTGGCTGAGGAACGCGATTTCTTCTATCGGGCGTGACAGTGCTTCCTGTGCCCGCCTGCGCTCGGTGATATCCGCGATGAAGGTCTTGACGAGAATCCCGGCCTTCGTTTTGATGTAACTGAGGCCGATCTCAACGGGGAACTCGGTCCCGTCATTGCGTCGGCCAACGGGATCGAGGCCGAGGTCCATCGGCCTGGCGCCGGGATCCGAGAGGAACTTTGCGCGATGTCCGACATAGGCAGTCCGGAAACGCTCCGGCACGAAGACCTCAAAGGGTTTCCCGAGCAGCTCATCCCGATGGTAACCGAACATATGCTCGGTCTTGGCGTTAACATGCACGATGCGGCCGTCGCCATCGACAATCACGATGGCCACTAACGCGGATTCCAAGAGTGCCCTGAACTTGTCATCGATCTCCTGTGTCGCTTCCTTCGCCTGCGTGTACCGGCCTTCGAATACTTCCAACCCCGTGATTCGTTGGGGCACCTCTGCCAATTCACGCCCGCCCATCTCACACCTCCGTCCTTCTCTGGAAACAGGTGCCTTACTTCGGCGGCTAAACTGGAGCGTTTCCCAAAACAAAAACGCCTCAGGGAGAAACGTTTCCTCCTCGAGGCGTCATGGCCTTTGTCGAGTGGCGCGTCCTTAGGGCCCCTTGACGTCTCGTGCGACTATCAAGTCCCACGAGGTCACCATTATAACCAAAGCCCTCTCTCCCTGTCAAGGAGTTTCTTCGAACGAGGTGAGGATTTTCTCGGCCTTTGAGATCGTCGAGGCGACCTCCTGCATTATTTGTCCGCTTGCTCCGACTAACCAGGTTGGAGGTTGAACCGGTTGCTCATCCCCCCGATTGGCGAGGGATAATTCTCTGGATCAAGCCCAAGAGAGAGTCAGCCCTGAAGGCCTTGGTGAGAAAATCGACCGCCCCCATCTCCGTGGCCTGGACCATGGTGGCCCGGTCGCCAAAGGCGCTGAGAAAGACCACGGGCAAAGTTTGCCCATGCCGCCGGATCGCCCCCAAAAGATCTAACCTCCCATTTCCGGCATGACAAGGTCGGTGAGGACCAGGTGGCACGGCTCCGATTCGAGGACGGTAATTGCCTCGACGCCATTCTGGGCCAGGTGGACCTCGTATCCGGCGCCGACGAGGATGCGCCGGAGGTTTTCCTGCATATCCTCGTCATCCTCGACGACCAGTATCCGACGCAGCAGGCTACTTCCAGTTTTCATCAAGTCGTTCCTCGCTCGCCGAAGTCTCGCCGAAGTCCGATGTCCGAGAAGAAAAAAGTGGCTGGTGGTTTTCACCACTCACCTACCACCAATCACTAACCACCATGACATTGACGTTGGACGTTGGACTTCGGACTTCGGACGGCGTCAGCCCATATTCTCGATGATCGCGTCCCCAAACTGGGAGCACTTCAGCTCGGTGGCCCCCTCCATCAACCGGGCGAAGTCATAGGTCACCCGCTTTTGCTGGATGGTATGCTCCATCCCCCGGTAGATCCGGTCCGCCGCCGGCTGCCAGCCGAGGTGCTCGAGCATCATCGCCCCCGCCAGGATCACCGCGCCCGGGTTCACCTTGTCCTGGCCCGCGTACTTTGGCGCCGTCCCGTGCGTCGCCTCGAACAGCGCCGTCGGGATCCCGATGTTGGCCCCCGGCGCGATCCCTAACCCCCCGATCTGGGCGGCGCAGGCGTCGGAGAGGTAGTCGCCGTTGAGGTTGGGGGTCGCGAGGATGTCATACTCGTCGGTCCGGGTGAGGATCTGCTGGAACATGCTGTCGGCGATCCGGTCCTTGACCACCACCACCCCCTCCGGGGCCCGGCCCTTGTATTTGGCCCACAGGTCGTCTTCCGAGACGGTGACCTTCCCGAACTCTTCCCGGGCCAGCTCGTACCCCCAGTCCCGGAATGCCCCCTCGGTGTACTTCATGATGTTGCCTTTGTGGACGAGGGTCACGCTCCCACGCTTTCGGGCCAGGGCGTATTGAATCGCCATCCGGATGAGCTGTTTGCTCCCGGTCACACTGATCGGTTTGATCCCGACGCCGGAGTCGGGCCGGATTTTGGCCTGCATCTCTTTCGTGAGAAAGTCGATGACCTTCTTCGCCTCCGGCGAGCCCTGGGGCCACTCGATCCCGGCGTAGACGTCCTCCGTATTCTCCCGGAAGATCACCATGTCCATCTTCTCCGGGTGCTTCACCGGGCTCGGCGTGCCGCGGAAGTAGCGAACGGGGCGGATACAGGCGAACAGGTCAAGGATCTGCCGCAGGGCGACGTTCAGGCTCCGGATACCACCCCCCACCGGGGTGGTGAGGGGCCCTTTGATTGCCACGATGTGCTCCCGGATAGCCGTGATGGTCGCCTCGGGCAGCCACTCCCCGGTCTCCTTCCGGGCCTTCTCGCCGGCCAGGATCTCGGTCCAGACGATGCGTTTCTGCCCCCCGAAGCCCTTCTCGACAGCCGCATCAATGACCCGCACACTCGCCGCCCAGATATCGACCCCGATCCCATCCCCCTCGATGAAGGGGATGAGGGGGTCGTCAGGGACGACGAGTTGGCCATCCTTGAACTGGATCTTGGTCCCGTTTGCTCTTGCCGCCATGTAGAAGTCCTCTGCTCCAAGAGTGAGTTAAGCTACCTCTCGCAAGATCGATGTCAGGATCTTCACTACCTAACCTTCACGATCTCTTTATAATCCTTTCCTCGATATTCCGAAGCATCTCGTCGTTGGTGCCGAACTTGAACTCTTCGAGGCCTCGCTTGGCGGCCTCCTGCCACTCCACCTGCTCCAGGATACGCCAGAGTCCCTTATGGACCACCGGGACCGACTTCTCAAGAAGAAGGTGGTAAACATTGCCAATCCGCTCGTAGATCTTCCGGCGAGAGAGTGCGGGTTGCGTGGCCAGAAAGCGGTTCACCACGGCCGCCCCCTTTTCCCCATCGAGCTTCGCTTTGCCGACCACCCCCTCGCTGGCGCTGCGGGACCAGCCGATGACGAAGACCCCATCCAAGAGCTGCTCGGCCTGGGGGTCGAAGGCTTGATACGTGGCCGCACCAGGGTCCTGAGAGTCGGGGTTTGGATTCGTGGCGAAGCCACCTCCCTGGGGGGGGAGGCCAAGGCCGTGGTCCACCACGTCCCCGATGGCAAAGACCACCGTGTCCACCGGAAGCTGCATCGTCTCGCCCAAACCCTTGGCGGCCAGCTTGCCGCCTCGATCGACCAATGTATTTTCCTCTATCTCCAGGGCTACTATCCGTCCGGTCTCATCCCGGATAACCCGTTTCGGCGACGAGAGAAAGCGAAACGTGAGACGGGTCGGACTCTTGCCCCCCTTTAGCTCAACATGAGAGTCCTTGGTCAGCTCTTTGTAGAGGGTGTCCATGTCCTGACCGAGTGGCTCGAGCCGGGGCCGAATCCGCTCGAGCTCCTCTTTTAGGGCCTCCTTGTCGATGTTCCAGGCGACGGCCCGCATCTCGCGGTCATCATAGGCCCGTTCCTTGGGCCCGCGCCGGGCCACGGCCATCACCTCGGGCACCTTACGGACGGTGACCAGATAGTGGGCGACATCCACCATGACATTGCCAATACCGATGATGACCACCCGGTTCCCCATGGGAAAGTCTTTTTCGCTGAAAGGCGGGAGGAGATTGAAGTGGTAGACCAGGTCCTTGGCGTGGTACACGGATGGCCCCTCGTCCCCGGGAAGGCCTAACGACTTCGTCCCCTGGGCCCCGGCTGCGACAACGATTGCGCTCGGCTTGAGATCCTGCAGATCGGTGAAGCGCACGGCCCCCGCCTCGCCCACCTGGGCGTTGCCGAAGTAAATCACCCGGGGATCGGCCAGGATCCGCCGAAACTGCTTCCGCAGGCCCTCCTTCATCTGGTGCTTCGACGGATAGATGCCATACTCCGCCAGCCCCCCCGGTTTGATATCCCGGTTCAGGATCACGACGGTATGCCCTTGCTGGGCGAGCTTGGCGGTGGCATAGAGGGCCGCGGGACCCGCCCCCACCATGATGACGAGATGCCCGTTCCGTCTCTGCATCACTTTTCCATCTGTTCCTTTCGCCTTGCATGCATCGCGCCGGCAGCCAGGGTGGCAGTGTACCAGAACCATACTCCCCGTAGGCCCGGTCGATGTCTCCACGAATCTCTCACAGAAGCTTCTCCTCTGCCTTCATATGCATAAGGTCACGCGTGATGCGCAAGCACAAAAGTCACGTTGCGCTGTAGCTGGTGAAAGTAACCTTTCCGTCGAAATGACGCGCCTGGACGTAACAATCCCCGTTGTGCCGGTGGCCGATGCCCTCCAACCCACAGTAGCAAGGAATGTGCCGCAGCACCTCGGGCTGGCCCGCAGCGAAGAGGTAAGCCCGTTGGACCCATGAAGGGGCCGATGCTGCAAACGCGGGCAGGTGCCCGACGGGCACCCTGTGGAAGCGGTCGCCTGACGCTGCGACCCGGCCCCTCTCGCCCTGTGGACCCCATCCAATCACCACGGCCATCCCCAGGCCGAGGATACGGCGCCCACGACCACCCACGCGGCGATGACCCTTCTGCGGTCCCTCCAGCGTCGCGTTCGATGGCTATCCCCAGCTTGATCAGCTCCCGAAACTTCGGTTCGACAGGCCCTTCCTGGTAGACTGTCGCTCCCAGGCGGTCGTAGACCTCCCAGACCCCCCGAAAGTCTCGTTAAAAGCGCTTGTAGGCCGGTGGCAGCTTGTCGATTGAATCCTCCCCGCTATGTCACCCTTTCCGCCGGTCTCTTCGCTCTCACCGCCGTCTGGAATCTATATCGGAAAAAGCAGCAACGTCCCCGACCCCCGGCTGCAAGAGGGGGGAACGAAGCACGAAGAGGCTCTCCCGGCCCGATGACCCATCCGGAAGGCGATGGACCAGGCCCGCGCCCCCGGAAGGAACCGGACCCGCTCAGGGAAGAACCAGTTACGGAAAAGTCCGCCCATCGCCTTCCCTCCGTAACAACCCCGCTCCGCCCTTCATCCCTCGACGAGCCCTACCTCGGCAAGACCAAGAATGTCATGGTCATTGTCGGGGCGTGCTCCGAGCAGATAAGCTGATAGGAGCCAGCTTTCTTCGCAACGAATTGGATCTTATACTCTCGTCCTCGATTCCACTCTCTTGCGGGGACGACTCTCTTCCCGTCAGGAGCCGTGACATACACCTCGTGCTTATTCCCATTGACGATGAACACGGTGAGCTTCACCGTATCACCCTGGTGCACGGTCACGAAGCTCGGTGTGAACATGTAGCTCGCAACCTGCCACTTCTGGGGTTTCTTTTTGTCGACCTCGCCGGGTGCCTTGAAGCCGTACCCCTTGGAGAGATCCTTCGGGTTGACGGAAGGCGACGTGAGCTCGTCGGCCGTCGTTGCGCCCTTCACCTCCATGCCGGTCACGAAGATCGTATGGGTGACAGACCCGTCCGCCTGAGCGAGGCTTACGCCCGTCGAGAGTGAGGCCGCTAAAAGCGTCGCCGCTCCGAGAACGAGAAGGGACAACCTCTTGGAAGCCATGCGTACGATTTTCCGCTCCATCGTAGTTCCTCCCTTATTGCCGCCGTTCGAAATATGTCTTCCCCCTTTTTCCTCCCTTCCGCGGCAGAGAAACCTGACCGCGGGATGGCTTAGATTTTAACCGGTTTCTCTCCTGTCCGTAAGAGGAATCATCATCTCCATGGGGCAGGATTGTCCCAGGGGAGAGGGTTAGCCGGAATTAGGCGCTCTCCAGTAACAGTCGGCATGGCCAACCCTCTATCCGTTGAAGATACCATCCGGCCGCTTCCGATACCTCCACATTTCACCAATGGCCTGGACAGAGCGCGCGAGGGTCCTCGGAGTTTTTTGAATAACCATAACAGATTTTAGATTGCTTTCGCCGAAACGTCTCATACAATCAAAGCTGGTGATGCCAAAGGGGGGTAAGGCCTTGGTCGGAATGGAAGGGGAAGATCTTTTAGGCAGCCCAATCCGGGAGCTCCCATCGGCGTTGGACGCCATCCAGGAGTTCACCCGAGGGGCCAAGGGGAAGCGCCTTGCCGTGTTCCTCGACTACGACGGCACGCTGTCCCCTATTGTCGACCGTCCCGAGCTTGCCATCATGTCAGAGGAGATGCGAGCTACAGTCAAAGCATTGGCCGATCACTCTACGGTGGCGATCATTAGCGGCCGCGATCGCCGCGACGTTGAACAACTCGTAAATCTCGACTCCCTGTTTTATGCCGGGAGTCATGGATTTGACATTGCTGGCCCTCATGATTGGCATGTCCAGCATGAGCCAGGCGCTCAGTACCTCCCCCTCATCGACCGAGCCGAAAAAGCTCTCCGTGAGGCGTTGAGCGGTGTGAAGGGTGCCATTGTCGAACGCAAGAAGTACTCCGTAGCCGTGCATTACCGTTTGGTGGCAGACGATGGCGTGAAGACGGTCCAAGACGCCGTTCACGCCGTACTTTCACACCAATCGGAACTCCGCAAGATGGAAGGAAAGAAAATCTATGAACTGCAACCCAGGATCGATTGGGACAAGGGGAAGGCGGTCCTGTGGCTCCTGGAGGCGCTTGACCTGCACAAGACCGCCGTTCTACCCCTCTACCTAGGGGATGACATCACGGATGAAGATGCGTTCAAGGCGCTGATGAACGTCGGTGTCGGCATCGTGGTCGGGGATGATGCTCGCCGCACAATCGCTCACTATGCGCTCAAGAATCCTGATGAAGTGCAGAATTTTCTTCAACGCCTAATTGCTTCACTGCGGAGCAAGTCGCTATGACGGCCTGGTCCCTCGTGTATGACGGATTCGATCCAGACCGAGAAAAGTTGCGCGAAGCCTCGAGACCCGAGGCGATATGCTCCTCTTCAACCCCTGCTTGCCCCCGGAGTTGAAAAGGTTGACCATGTCCATCTTCTATCGTGGCCATTCGCTTGAGATTGTGATCAGGCCGGGCAAGCTCAGAGTCTACTCTGGTACCGGCAGAGCACCGTCTATCAAGATCGGACTCAAGGGGAAAGTCCACCGACTCAAACCGGGGGATATCGTCGAGTTCAAACTTTAGGGAGTGGGCGGACTCCCTAGGACATAGAGCAACCACAATCCCAGGACATAGGTCCCGAGGATTAGGACATTCTCGAGCCGCAGGGAGCGGGCTCGCTCCCCACGACGAGACCGGATGGCCACGATGCCTAACGCGAGGCAGGTCACCGCAAGAACGATGGTCAAGAGATGGTCCCGAACGATAAACCCAAGAACGGGCCCCCGAGGATAGGCGATGTCCATGAACAGGAGCACCACCATGTTAAAGGCCACGCTGCCGAAGAGGTTCCCGACCGCCAGATCGAAGGCCCCCAGGCGAATCGCCGAGAACGTTGTGCCCAATTCGGGCAAGGTCGTGATCAGACCGACCAAGAGGGTTCCGACAAATGTGGCGCTCATCCCGCTCTCGAGGGAGACGGCCTTGGCCGAAAGGACGAGCAACGGGGTGAGGACCAGGAGGCCGACGGTCCCGAGAGCAAAACCGACCCCTGCCTGCCGCAATCGAGACCGGTCGGGACCACTCGCGTGGGTCGGCCCGAAGGAGCGGGCCCGGACGTCTGCAAAACGGTACAGGAGCCTTATCCCTCCCAGATAGACGGCAGCGATCATGACCGTCTCGAGCCCGACGTGGCCGATTCCCCCCCACCCCCCGGTGAAGATTGCGATTCCTGCCGTTATCATCAGCAGAATCCCAAGGAGTCCGACGAGCGCATGCTCCGCTACCACATGAGGAGGTGGCGGCGGCGAGCAGGACCGTCCCGATCCAGAGCCCGCCAAGCCCGGTCTCCTTTGCGATCGTGTCGGCGTGTCGCGCCAAGCGCGAGGCGACCAAGAAGATGAGGGCGCCCACCGACACCAGGGCCAAGAAGGGAACCAGCGACCCGTGCCCCGTGAGGAGCCCCTGTACGAACGGCTTCACAATCGACCCTTCTTCCAGCCGGCAGCCGGTGGTTGTCTACGTTAGCTGTAGAATAGGAATCCTATGCTTCCGGTCGTGTCCGCGGGCCGGAGGCAACTCAGCGCTCCAGGCGGGAGAGCCCCACGGGGCAATCCCCGTTGCCGGATCCCTCAGAACAGGGCTGTGATTGGGAAAACGTTCAATCGTGCGGCGCTCACATGGCCGGCCGTCGCAAGAGACGGAGACCGTTCGCCACGACCAGTAGCGTGCTCCCTTCGTGACCCACCACCCCAATGGGGAGCGTCATCCAGCCGATGAGGGCCGACCCCACCAGTCCAAGGATCACCACTCCCGCGAACGCAAGATTCTGCAGGATCACGCGCCGGCATCTGCGACTCAGCTCCAGGGCCCGCGGGAGCTTCGCGAGGTCATCGGCCATGAGAACAATGTCCGCCGTCTCGAGCGCCACGTCGGTCGCGGCCCCACCCATTGCCACTCCCACAGTCGCCGCGGCAAGGGCCGGCGCATCGTTTACCCCGTCCCCCACCATCGCCACCGGAYCTCTCGAGGCGACGAGGTCCCGGACAGCCGTCACCTTCTGCTCCGGTAGCAGACCCGCCCGCCACTCCGAGATCCCAACTTCATCCGCGACCGCCTTTGCCACGCGCGCGTTATCCCCGGTCAGCATCACCAGATGAACAACGCCACTCTGCCTGAGATCCTCCACGACCCGCCTCGCGGCCGTCCGGAGTGTGTCGGCAACCGCAATCAAAGCCAGCGGGCGTTCGGCTCCGACAACCACGACGGTCTTCCCTTGGGACTCGAGAGCCTCTATCCGAGACGACACCGTAGTATCAAGCGGCCCGCTCGTCTCACGCATCAGGCCCGCGTTCCCCACCCAAACCCGCCGCCCGTCCACCATCCCGCGGATCCCGCGTCCCGGGAAGGTCTCGACCTCATCGGCCGGCACAACCGGCACGCCCCGCTTGCACGCCGCCTCGACCACCGCTTTGCCCAGGTGGTGTTCTGAGCGGACCTCGACCGCGGCAGCCAGGGCGAGGATCGTTTCGGCATCTTCCCTGCCCAGTGGAACAACATCCGTCACCCGGGGCCGTCCCTCGGTCAGGGTCCCCGTCTTGTCGAGCGCTACCACCCGGACCCCTGACGCCTGCTCGAGAGCAACACCCCCCTTAAAGAGGATCCCCTCGCGAGCGCCACCCGCAATCGCCGAGAGGATCGCGGCCGGGATGGAAATCACAAGGGCACAGGGCGAGGCCACTACCAGAAGCGTCATCGCCCGGTAGAAGCTCACCGCGAAGGGCCACCCAACGACGAGCGGTGTGATCAGGATGAAAAGGGCTGCACCGCCCAGGACCGCGACCGTATAGTACCGACCAATCCACTCGGTCAGATGTTGCGCCTCAGCTTTCTGGCTCTGGGCTTCTTCCACGAGGCGAATCACCCGGGCGAGGGTACTTTCGGAGGCAGGCCGCGTCATCTTGATCTCCAGCACTCCCTGCTGATTGAGGGAGCCCGCGTACACTCCATGCCCCGGTCCTTTCTCGACCGGCATCGATTCACCCGTGATGGGAGACTCATCGACCCCCGACTGCCCCACCAGGACCTGGCCATCCACCGGGATTCGTTCTGTAGGCCCGACGATCACTACGTCGCCCACCCCCAGGTCCTTCGCCGGGACCCGTACCTCTTTACCGCCCCGCCGGACTCGGGCGTCCTCAGGACTGAGATCCATCAGGGCAGTGATGGCCCGCCGCGTCCTAGCCATGGCGAACGATTCCAGCGTGTTCGAGAGCGAGAAGAGAAACATCAGGATCGCCCCCTCCTGCCAGTAGCCGATTGTGGCAGCGCCGAGCGCCGCCACCACCATCAGGAGATTGACGTCAACGGTCCATTCCCGGAGGGCGGCGATGGCGTTCTTCGTGCTGTAATACCCACCGGCGGCGTATGCAAGGGCGAAAAAAGCCACCTGGACGACCTGGGGAACCTCGGGCAGCCACCCGACGACCGAGCCCGCTGCGAGGGCGACTAGGCAGACAGCGGTCAAGACCGCCATCCGCCGCCGCCCCAGGGCCGCGGAGTCCTCTTCCGCTCTAGGTCGCGACGCAATGCCGAGGTCCGCGATCCGCCGCTCGAGTCGCGCCCGGGCCGCTCCGTCCACCTCGACCGCGGCCCGGACAGCCGATCCCGCAAAATCGACTGTGACCCACGGGACGCCTGGGATCCGGTCGAGGTCCTGCTCGAGCGACAGGGCACACTCGGTGCAGTTCATTCCGGCGAGGCGGACCGTGCAGCGCTCGTAGTACCTCCCGAGCTGCGCGCCGAGCCCCGCCGCCACCTCCTCCACCTGTGCCAGGGAGATCCGTTCCGGCACGTACTCCAGGCTCAGGACCTGCCGGGCCGGGTCCCAGACCACCGAGACCACTCCCTTGTGATCCAGGAGCGTCTGCCGCAAAAGCTCCCCGCAGGCCGCATCCT
>LKGT01002635.1_pt1 | contig 10621 bp, 9 predicted proteins | sample 503861 | NCBI WGS metagenome assembly LKGT01 (sample SAMN04113194, study PRJNA297058) | marine sediment metagenome | biome: marine benthic biome; feature: marine benthic feature; material: marine sediment; isolation source: sediment sample collected at the water-sediment interface from the South... ...
TTGCTGCATCGTTTCGCCTTAGGTCATTCTAGGAGACGAGTTTACACATGTCAAAGCGCGCCGGAAGGCGGTCCGGCCCGGTCGTGTTGATCGTGTTGGACGGATAGGGCTACCGAACCCAGTCGGACGGCAACGCAATTGCCCTGGGCCGAACCCCTGTATGGGACCGCCTCGTCCATGGAGCCCCCTTCACTCTGCTCGAAGCATCCGGGGAAGCGGTGGGCCTTCCCGGCGGCCAAATGGGGAACAGCGAAGTGGGCCACCTGAACCTTGGCGCAGGTCGAGCGGTGCCGCAAGACATCGTCCGCATATCCGCAGCAATCCGCTCCGGCGATTTCTACGGCATCCCCGAGCTGACCGAACTCTGCAGGGGCGTTCGAGAGCGGGACGGAGCGTTGCACCTGTTGGGCCTCATCGGGAGAGGCGGCGTCCACGCGACCCACGAGCACCTGGCTGCTGCTATGGAGTTGGCGCGGCGCCATGGCGTTCGCCGAGTCGCCCTACACGGGTTCCTCGACGGCCGCGATACGCCGCCGAAGTCTGGGGCAGACTTCATGCGAGACGTCGTCGCGGCCGCCGCTTGGCTCCGTCTTCGCCGCCCTCGTCAATTTTGATGTTTTCGACGTTATCACCGGTCGTCTCGACGGCGGCTTCGCGGGCCTCGACCTCCTCGACCACCCCCTCGATGCTGATGGCTTGGCGTTCCACGGCGTCCGCCGACTTGGCGTGCATCCGCTCGATCTGCATCTCGGCTGGCGTAATCTCGCTGTCTGCAATGACGTTGACGACGAAGCCGTRGYGATGACCTACCAGCGCAAGGTCCAGGTCTACAAGAACGACCTCAGCGTTGACGTCGAGAGCTTCCAGAGCGAGGCCGACGACGTGCTGTGCGAGCTGTGGCTCCCTGAGTACCGGCCCGAGGCCGACTACAAGTCCATGGCCCACCTCTTCCGGCCGGACGCCTACTTCGAGGATCTCGAGCCGGGGACCCGGATCGAGCACTCCAGGGGCCGAACGGTCACCGACGAGCACATCCACCTCACCGGGACGGATGACGTTCATTATTATTATACGGAGGCCGCCAGGGCCGCGCTCGAGAGGGCGCCGGAGGGCTTCAAGATTGCCCTCGTTCATTCCGCCGAACTCGCCGATGTTGCCGCCGAGGCGGGGTTTCAGCTCTACCTCGCAGGCCACACCCATGGTGGCCAAGTGTGCCTGCCGGGCGGCAAGCCGATCATCACCCACATGAACTCACACCGTCGCTATGCTTCGGGCCTTTGGCGCCATGGCGCCATGGTGGGCTACACCACGACCGGCGTTGGAGTCTCGGGCTTGCCGGTCCGTTTCAACACGCGCGGCGAAGCCGTCTTGATCACCCTGAATCGAAACTAGAAATGTTCGGCGAGGGACGCTTCCTTCGGGTCCAATCCCAGGGTCTCGCAGATCTCGGCGAACTGCAGCTTCTCGGCGTAATTGTAGTGACCATCGGCGTAGCTGACCGCAAGCGCGATCTGGACAATCAGATTGGCCGCTTCCCGATCATCGGCGATTCGTTTCAACTTGCCGATCAGCACCACCTGGGCGGATTCCGGATCATCCTGCAGGGCGTGAATGTAATCGTTCAAGATCTGCGTCGCCTTCTCGTGATCATGCAGTTTCAGTCGTTCAAGATTCTCAAGCATGTCATCGATACTGTAACGCTCGGTCAGGCTCACGGTTCCATCCGCGTAGGCGGCAAGGGCGCTTGCCGCCATGGCGGCTTTCAGAAAACTCCGATCACGGTGCTGGTGAAGGCGCTCTTGCACGCTCTCAAGCAAGCTCATTGACTATCCTCCCCTTACGATATCGCTCTTATTGTATGATGAACGTGAACGGATTTGGGAAATGTTTCAACTTAAAAGTCAGGAGTCCATCCTCGAAAAGGCGGATGTTCATAAATATTAATAGAGATGCCAAAGAACGATAAATATGAAATATCTACGCATATATTATGGAGTATATTGGCATTGTCTCTATAAGTGGTATAAATACAATTATACGCATTCCATTATTAGAACTTATCAGTTGGCACCTGTCCCATCAATGTCATGGTTCGGCGAAGCGTGGGGGGCGATCATGACGGGCCCTATTTGCTGAATCGCCGCTGCCGTTGTTGGAAGGCCCGGATCGCCCTCAGGAAGTCGATCTTTCGGAACTCGGGCCAGTAAACATCGGAGAAGTAGAACTCGCTAAAAGCGCTTTGCCACAACAGAAAGCCCGACAGGCGGATCTCGCCGCTCGTGCGAATGATCAGATCGGGATCGGGGAGGTCGGGTGCATAAAGGTACTGCGCGATCGTTTCCGCAGTCACATGCTCCGCGATGTCGTCGACTCGCTGGCACTCCTTGGCCTTGTCGCGGATCAAGGAGCGCACCGCATCGACGATTTCCTCGCGTCCCCCGTAGGCCACGGCGATCGTGAGCGTCATGGAATCGTAGCTGGCGGTCGCCTCCTCGGCCTTGCGAATGACCGCGGCGGTCGACCCGGGCAACAGCCCGAGCTTGCCGGCCGCTCGAACCCGTACGCGGCGGTGGTGGATTGCGGGATCGTTGGCAAGGGCCCCGAGTTTCTCCTCGATCGCCGCCAGGATACCGGAAACCTCTTCGGGCGATCGCCTGAGATTCTCGGTCGAGCAGACCCAGAGGGTCACGGCCCGGATGCGCAGCTCATCACACCAGTCCAAGACCTCATCCAGCTTTCGGGCGCCCAGGCCATAAATTTCGCGGGTCTCGGTAAGCCCTCGTTGTTTGGCATAGCGACGATTGCCGTCGAGGATGATGCCGACGTGATTTGGCATCGGCAGATCCGATACCGCCCGCAACAGGTGCCGTTCATATAGGGGGTAAAGCAACCAACGCATTGTCAGCGTTCCTTGGCATAATGTATTTTAGCCCCTGGTTCCCAATCTCGGGGCAGCATGCTACGATTCGCCGTGCCCCGAGTCGTTCGCGCGCCGCTTCGGGGCGCGCGGGCTCCGGGGGAGTCCGTTTCCCAATTCCTGTCTCGAAGCTGTTTTTCCTAGGTGTTATCGGATGACCAAAAACATCGGCATCGTGCTTGGCGTCTATGCGATCATCGCATTCGTGGTGTTCCTGCTGCAACTGGTGGCGAAGTTGGAGGACGGGCTGAGGACCGGGGACGCCTTTTCAGCGGCGATCGGGACGGGAGCCATCTGGCCGGTCAGCCTGGTCGCCTTGTTCATGAACTGATCCTAGAGGAACTCATGGAACTCAATGCAGCCTTCGACAACAATGATCTCGTTGAAATCGCTGATGCCCTGNYCGACATCATCTATGAATGAAAAATTAATCCTTTACTCATCTTCAATATGTGCATGATGCACACGGAGAGGATCAATGATGGCTCCTGAAAAGTTTGCGCCTTCCTCATGAGAAAAACTATTAATCGAAAAAAACACCAATATTATTGTTATAAACTTTCTTGTTGTGCTGAACAATTGTATCTCCTAACGATTATTTCAAAGTACCTAATCAGACGCCTAACTACATTTTAAGGGACAGTTTGTCCGCTAAGGTATTATGGGTGTTTTGTATTGAAATCATTAAAACTCTCCATGTTTCAAAATGATAGGTGTGTATTCGATTATAGTGGTTCTATATCCAAAGTGTCCACTTTCGATGTGTGTTTTTAAACCCCTTCATATCGTGCCGAGGAAGGAAGTAGTGATAGGGATATCTGCACAGGACGTGTAGATAAGCGGCTTCATAACAGGATGTTATGTAGGCGCGTACCTGTAAGCACTGCTGACTGACGAGGGTATCCCCAAGTTTTTATTTGGGGACGTGATATTGGGGCACCCTCTTTCTTGGTTACTTCTTGTGGGATGAGCAACAAGAAGTAACTCGCCATAGAGGCGAAAACAAATATTTAAAAATTACTGGATGCGAATAGGCAGTGAGGTTGCCGTACAGGGCAAAACCAACTCTAAAAAAACACCAACTACTCCCCAGCGATCATCATATTCTCAATCAAAACAGAACCAGTAAGGATATTCCCGCGAGGATCAACATCGTTGCCGATGTGAACTATTTGTTTGTACATTTCAGCGAGATTACCAGCGACAGTGATTTCTTCGACCGGATATTGAAGTTCACCATTCTCAACCCAAAAACCAGATACGCCACGTGAGTAATCTCCGGTAATTTGATTGACGCCGAAGCCAATCATATCGGTGATGAATAAACCGGTATCCATCTGTTTAATCAGTTCGTCCAGATCGTGTTCACCGGTATCAATAGTAAGATTATGTACGCCACCTGCGTTGGCAGTTGGTTGCAGACCAAGTTTTCGCGCGGAATAACTGCTTAATACATAACCCTGCAAGATCCCATTTACTACCAGATCACGGTTTCTTGTGGCAAGACCTTCATTGTCAAAGGGTGCGCTGCCGAGTGCGCCTTGCAGATGAGGTTGTTCATGGATATGAATATGGTCGGCAAATATCTGTTCATCTATTTTATCCAGCAGGAAGCTGGCCTTGCGATAAAGACTGCCACCGGAGATAGCAGTCACAAATGCAGAAAACAAACCTGAGGCAACAGGGGCTTCAAAGATCACGGGGCACTGTCTGGTGGATAATTTTTTTGCATCCAGGCGTTGCGTTGTTCTCTTCGCAGCTTCTCTGGCGATAACATGAATACTTTGCAGGTTATCTTTATTGCGGGCCTTACTATACCAACCATCTCGCTGCATTCCGTGACTGGTTTCTGCAATGACTGTGCATTCAATGGTGTGACTTGACCAGTGCCAGCCGTTAACAAAGCCATGTGAATTTCCATAAAAATGATTCCCGGCATAGGTGCTGACAGAAGTGCCATCAGAGTTATTGATACGTTCATCTTCACTTCTGGCGATTGATTCACATTCAACGGCCAGCTGAATGGCATCCTCTGGAGAAATCTCCCAGGGATGGTACAGATCCAGATCAGGTGTTTCTGTTGCCATGAGTTCAGCATCTGGGAGACCGGCAAACTCGTCCTCACTGGTAAACCTGGCAATATTACAGGCCGCTGTAACCGTTTCTTTGATTGCATCCTCAGCAAAATCAGAGCTGCTGGCACTGCCTTTTTTGTTGCCGATAAAGACCGTGACGCCGAGACCTTTGTCTCGTTCATGTTCTATCTTTTCTACTTCACCCAGCCGTGCTGTGACAGTTAGCCCGGCACCGGTACCAATGTCTGCTTCTGCCGTCGTGGCTCCCTGTTTTTTGGCCTCTTCGAGAATGTTCAGGATGATTTCTGTGAGTTCTTTACTTTCCTGTTGTGTACGACAACTCATTAGTGTATTTACCCTATGTATTTAACGCGGTTGAAAAATAAAGGCGAATATTAACATCCATAAAGGCTGAAGGTTTGTTAAAATCTCCCGCCATGGATGTTTCTCTGGTTTTAGATGGCCTGAATGAATCTCAGCGTGAAGCCGTTGCTGCGCCTTCCGGAAATATTATGATCCTGGCAGGTGCCGGCAGCGGGAAAACGCGTGTACTGGTGCACCGTATCGCCTGGTATATACAAACCGGCCAGTCCAGTCCTTTTGGCATCATGGCAGTGACCTTCACCAACAAAGCCGCAGCTGAAATGCGTTCGCGTATTGAAACATTATTAGATGCCCCTGCGGGGGGCATGTGGGTAGGGACGTTTCATGGGTTGACCCATCGCATTCTGCGAGCGCATTGGCAAGAAGCCGGCCTGCCTCAGAGTTTCATCATACTGGACAGTGATGATCAGTACCGCACCATTCGTCGTGTACTTCGCGCCATGGAAATAGACGAGTCGAGTTTCCCCCCTAGAGAAGTGCAATGGTTTATCAATGCACGTAAGGATGAAGGATTAAGACCACAACATATTGATGATCATGGAGATCATACCCTGTACCAGATGGTCCGTATCTATCAGGCTTATGAAGATGTCTGTAACCGGTCCGGTGTCGTGGATTTTGCTGAACTGTTATTACGCGCGCATGAGCTATTTCGTGATCAGAAAAATATTCTGGAACAATATCGTCAGCGTTTCAGATATGTATTGGTCGATGAGTTTCAAGATACCAATTCCCTCCAATACGCCTGGTTGAGATTGCTGATCGGAGATAAAGGTTGTCTGTTTGCGGTCGGTGATGACGATCAATCGATCTATAGTTGGCGAGGTGCGCGTGTCGAGAACATGCAACAATTTAAAAAGGATTTTTCGAATCCCCTGTTGATCAAGCTCGAACAAAATTATCGTTCAACCGCAAATATATTGAATGCGGCCAATGCACTGATCACCAATAATAATTCACGCATGGGCAAGCGATTGTGGACGGAGGGGAAGAGTGGCGAGAAGATCTCTTTATACAACGGCTATAACGAACATGATGAAGCCCGMTATGTRGTTGAACARATCTCRRRCTGGCARKGCAAAACAGGYCACTAYAAAGACAGTGCYGTTTTRTAYCGTGTCAGTGCCCAGTCWCGTGTKATTGAAGARGRRCTGATGCGTGCCARYATTCCWTATCGTGTYTACGGYGGYATGCGTTTCTATGAACGYGCTGAAATAAAAGAYGCCCTGGCTTATGTTCGKCTGTCAACGTTCCAGGATGACGATGTCTCATTTGAACGTATTATTAATACCCCCACCCGAGGCATCGGCCAACGTACCGTCGAAGAACTAAGAAGTATTTCCCGTCAGGAAAAGTGTTCATTGTGGCAAGCAGCGCAAAATATTTTGCGAGATAAATCATTAAATGCACGTGCCTTGAATGCGTTAGAAGGCTTTGTTCATTTAATTACACACATGGGTGGTAACAAAGGACTGCCTTTGGATGAAGCAGTTGATAATGTGATCAAAGTCAGTGGCCTGATTGAACATTATCGGAAAGAAAAGGGTGAACGTGGACTGGCACGTATTGAAAACATGGAAGAGCTCGTCAGCGCCGCGGGCGAATTTAATGCGGAAGATGAGGAGCTGGAGGGCATGGAGCCCTTGCAGGCATTTCTTGCACACGCTGCGTTGGAGTCAGGTGAAACTCAGGCAGATGCCCACTCTGATTGCGTGAATTTAATGACTTTGCATTCTGCCAAGGGTCTGGAATTTCCTAATGTCTATCTGGTCGGCATGGAGGAAGGTCTGTTTCCACATCAACGTAGCAGTGAAGATTTGACACAGTTAGAAGAGGAAAGACGTCTCTGTTATGTTGGGATCACCCGTGCAGAAAAGGCACTGACCATGACTTATACGCAGCACCGGCGTTTGCATGGACAGGATTATTATCCGCAACCCTCACGTTTTATTAACGAAATACCTGCGGAATTAATCAACGAAGTGCGCATGGGAGGATCAATTGTCGAACCAATGTTTGTCAGGACCAGACAAGGTGGTTCTGTCTCTGAAGGGGATGGTGCAGACAAGGGGGCTTATACATTAGGGCAGCGGGTATCTCATGCAAAATTTGGCAACGGTGTCATCCTGAACCTCGAGGGTTCAGGGGGCAATACGCGAGTTCAGGTCAACTTCGAACAAGCTGGGAGTAAATGGTTGGTTGCAGAATACGCTAATCTGGAAACTGCTTAATCAAGACAGTTTATATACCCAGACTACTAGGAAATACAGGCTTCAGAGTTCAGATAGAAAGTCGGAGCAAGGCGCWACTCGCAGTGAATGACTRGTTCTTCGGTTTTATGCCTTGAATATGATTGCTTATCGTCTTGCTGAAACCTACATTATCCAAGTAGTTTGGGTATGAAGGCATCAACTTGCCAGATTAAACCCTATTTATCTAGTAGAAATGTATCTAGTTAAAACGAACGATGAAAATATCCCTGATCAATCGTATTGATGAGATTCCCCGTGAAGACTGGAACAGGATAACGGGGCTTGAGTATCCCTTTATTCGCTATGAATTTCTTTATGCACTCGAAAAGAGTGCTTGTGTCGATGAAGAGACAGGATGGGCACCACAACATTGTCTGGTTTATGACAAGGATGAATTAATTGCGTTGATGCCCATGTATAGAAAAACACATTCGCATGGCGAATATGTTTTTGATTTCGAATGGGCACATGCTTACCAGCTACATGGGTTGTCATATTACCCAAAATGGTTAACGGCGATACCCTTTACACCCTGCGAAGGTGAAAGGTTATTCGTTAAAGCAGGCATCGATAAGGAGTCTGTTTTAAAATCAATTCTGAGCTTTATCACTGCAAGTGCAGAATCGGAGAATATATCCACTTGGCATTGCCTTTATCCAACATCGGCGGAAATAGAGCTACTAAAATCCATGAATCTGGCCATAAGGGAAGGTGTCCAATTTAGATGGACGAATAAAGGCTACAGGGATTTTAAGGATTATCTTGATTCTTTTAATTCAAAAAAACGTAAAACTTTGCTGCGTGAAAGGCGTTTTATTAGTGATCAGGGCATCTCGTTGAAACAAATCCATGGCAAAGATATTACTGAAGAACAGTTAAATATATTTTACCAATTCTATCAGTTGACGTATTTGAAGTGGGGCAACCCACCATATCTGAATTTGGCCTTTTTCAAAGAGATTGCCGAAACAATGCCAGAGCAGTTGTTGTTAATTCTGGCTGTTAAAGAGAATAAATATGTGGGTGCTGCATTCAGTCTGGTGGGCGGGGACAGTTTTTATGGTCGCTACTGGGGGTGTTACGAGGAATATCACAGTCTGCACTTTGAAGCCTGTTATTATCAGGGTCTTGAGTACTGCATCAATAATAATCTAAAGCGTTTTGATTCTGGCGCACAGGGAGAACATAAGATAGCAAGAGGATTTGAACCTGTGACAACATATTCTGCACATTGGATTTGTGATCCTGAATTTGCTGCTGCAATCAAAGGTTTTACAAAGAGGGAAGCCAGTCTCATGGAGAGATATCGAACTAACGCGGCTGAGTTATTACCCTTTAAAAATAATAAATAAAGCATTACTTTTGTACAGAATATTTCATCAATGAATGCGAGAAAAGAAGTGGGTATAGAAAGTCAGGTAAGTGGTGATCAAGATATCGAGGAGCAGGAAAAGAGCAAATCGCAAATCAAACGCGAGATGCATGAACTACAAGCTCTAGGCAAACAACTCGTTGGGTTATCCAACAAACAACTGGTGAATATTCCTATCTCAGATAAGCTTAGGTATGCGGTCATTGCAGCAAAAACACTCAAACGTGGTGCAGTACGTCGACAACTACAGTACATAGGGAAGTTGATGCCGAAAGAAGATGAAGCATCAATACGTACGGCACTGAATGAATTGCAGCAACCGCATAAAGAAGAAGTCGATGCATTCCATGAGGTCGAGCGATGGAGGGATCAACTACTACTCGGTGATCAAGATTTGCTAAATGAGCTTGCAACTAGATTCATGAATTTCAACCGCCAATACATCACGCAATTGATTCGGAATGCTGCGAGGGAACAGGAACATAAAAAATCACCAAAATCAACCAGGTTATTATTCAAATATTTGACCAGGATGCAGACCAATTTATGACATGACAAGGCATTTAAAGTAGCGTTATTTTATCTTTTTCTATGCGTATTAATCTTTTTTTATAAAGCGTACCTATCGCTTTTTTGTAGTTCTTTTTACTGACAGCAAAGTTTTTATAAATATCTTCAGGTGAACTTTTATCAGTCAGGTTTGAAACACCGTGATTGTTTTTCAGGTATACCAGAATCCTTGAACTCAGATCATCTCGCGCACTTTCCCCCGGTAGCTGTAAACAGAGGTCTATTTTCCTATCAGGACGAATGGTTTTGATATAACCCCTTAATTTTTCTCCATGAGTGAGTGTTTGGAAAACTTCATTTTTATAGATCAATCCAATATGGGTGTTGTTTATCACTGCCTTATATCCCAGGTCGGTCTTGCCAAAAATTAATAAATCTACAGCTTGTTCCGGTTTGAAATATTGCGCAACCTCACTAAGGTAAGTATCAAGTCTTTGTGTGGCCGCTATCCTGTCTGTGTTTTTATCGAGAAAGACAAGTACAGTGTAGGATTTGCCAACTTCCATAGGACTGATTTGCTCGCCATAAGGTACTAGTAAATCTTTGGGTAAGCCCCAATCCAGGAAAGCACCCGCCTGATTGACGTCCACAACTTTAAGATAGGCGCATTCATCGACCATGACATAGGGTTTCTCTGTTGTTGCTATCAGGAGATCGGCTGAGTCCAGATAAATAAATACCTCAAGTGACTCACCTACAATACAATCATCAGGTACGTACCGGCTTGGCATCAGTATCTCACCCAGATGTTCACCATCAAGGTAAATTCCATGCTCAAGGCTTTTTACTATCTGTAGATTATTTATTTTTCCAATTTCAACCATCTTGGTAAGTACCACGGGATTTGTACTCTCGGTGATGAGGCAAATCGAATGGTAGGGGGAAAACACAATTGGAGGCCCATCGAACGGAAACCTTCCGAAATCCTCCGCGGCCACTAGTCGGGCAAAGTCGTAATCGTCTGTGGCTATGGTGATGTCGGCAAGGGCTGTGCGCAGTCGCTCCGCGGGCTCGGCGCCACCGTCTGGGTCACCGAGATCGATCCGATCAA
>LKGT01002629.1_pt1 | contig 10610 bp, 10 predicted proteins | sample 503861 | NCBI WGS metagenome assembly LKGT01 (sample SAMN04113194, study PRJNA297058) | marine sediment metagenome | biome: marine benthic biome; feature: marine benthic feature; material: marine sediment; isolation source: sediment sample collected at the water-sediment interface from the South......
TGGGCGTGATCCACAACGGCGTGGTATAGGCCAGGATGGCCGAGCGCCCGGCGTCGACGTACTGGAGGCTGAAATGGATAAGGCCGAGAAACAGGGCGATCTGCAGGACGCCGACGGAGATCAGGATCGGCAAGTCCCGCCGTTCGGGAAGGCGCAGCCGTCCCCGCGCCGCCACCAGGGCGAACAGGCAGGCGCCTCCCAAGAGCACCCGCGCCGCCGCGAACCACAGCGGCGGCATATACAGAAGACCCACCTTCATCACCGGCCAGTTCACGCCCCACAACAGAATGACGCTGGCCAGCAGAAGATAGGCCCGACGATGGGTCATCGGCGCCATGACGGTCCGTTTCTTCACGCCTAGTACTTACTTGCGCGATTTCGCGCACCATACGACGGTCTTGCGAGGTTTCCGGCTAGGAGCGCGGCGCGCCGTGATGCTGGAGCATCACAAGCGGCGCGCGACGACGTCCGGGGGCCTCGCAAGACCGCCCTTCGGGTCGCGTTTCCCGCTCCCTCGGGGCGTCGGGAACGCTTGCCGATGGGCCCCCATCGCCCGCGCGTCCCCTCCTGCCGAGGGAACGGGAAACGCGATCGTATGGTACGCGAAATCGCGCAAGTAAGTACTCGTCGGGTGTATGGCGGGATCGAACCGGCGCCGGCTTTTCAACGGGATGGCGAAGCACGCTCATGCGCCGCGATGCCGCCCGCCGGCGTCGTCCCCGATCACGATCCGGTGTAAAACTCGGGCCAGCGTCTTTTCGCCACGGCACCGTCGCTGGCCAGGGCGTGACAGGTATTCAGCAGGGCCGGCTTCCCGTCCGCGGATTCCGCCGGCCGGCTTTTCGCGCGGGCCGGAACCACCGTCTGGTACGCCGTCGCCGCCAGCGGTCCCAGCAGCATGTCGGTCAGGTGGGTGCAGCCCTTGGTCCCGCGAAACAGCGTGTGCACGGCCTTTCGCCAGCCCGGGGCGATACGCAAACCCTTCAGCGCGCCGAAGCCGGCGGTGACGTCGCCGCACACGGTGAACGGCCCGTGGTCGGTGGCGGCCTCGGCGGCGTGGACCACCAGGTCCTCATCCACGGTGAGGCGGATCCACATGCCGTGGATGGGCTCGCCGGCGTCGATGCGGCCGCGGTCCACGTTGTCGAACCCGTAGGTCTTGGTGTCGACAAGAAACGCTTCGATGTCCCACAAGCCGTCTTTCCTGTGATAGCCGCGGCAGCGGATCTCGCGGGTGTGGATGTGCTTGCGCGGGGCGGGTCTCGATAATGGCATGGCGGCCTCTCAACGGCGTTGGCGCGGGGGAATTCAGGGCCTTCAGGCACCGTAGCGGTCGCCGAAGACGAAGGCCTCGGTCTCGCGGATGTCTTTCTCCAGGGCCGTCTTCACCGCCGCGTAGAGGTCACGGATCGACACCATGCCGACGATGCGGCCATCATCGACCACGGGCAGGTGCCGGTATTTCCGTGTCCCCATGAGTTCGAGGGCGTCCAGCGCCGAGTCCCCGGGCGCCAGGGTATCGGGGTCCCCGGTCATGATCTCCCCCACGGTGACCTTGTCCGCGTCCCGGTTCCCGGCGATGACGCGGCGGGTCAGGTCGCGCTCGGTSACGATGCCSAGCAGCTTGCCGCCGTCGYCGGTGACGACGATGGCGGCGATGTCSTTTTCGGCCATCTGTTTGGCCGCTTCGCGGGCCGTATTCTGTTTCGACAGGACGCAGAGTTTTTGGTCGTTCACGATATCGGGAATAATGYGTAGCCGCATGGTTGCCTCCCTGACAGCCGSTGGCACTTTGTTTTTGTACTACYTGGSAAGGGGCGAGGGAAATTCAAAACCGGCGCCGGTCATTCCKTGGGCTCGCCGAYCGACGCCGTTYTTGRGGGCGGGGTGATGCGSAYCGACGTGATCTGATGGCGCAGGCGGCGCAGGATTTCAAAGCGGAAAYCATGRAACATGAATGCCTGCCCRACCTCGGGTATGCGGCGGGATTCGTGCAGGATCAACCCGGCCRCGGTGGCCGCCTCCTCGTCGGRCAGGTCCCATTCGAACTGCCGGTTGAGGTCCCGGATGGTGACGCTGCCCTCGACGACGTAGCTTCCGTCGCCYTGCGGGCGCACGCCGGCGRCGACGACATCRTGTTCRTCCRCGATKTCGCCGACGATCTCTTCCAGGATGTCTTCCAGGGTGACGATGCCCATGAGGCTGCCGTATTCGTCCACGACCAAGGCAAAATGTTCATGGCGCTTGCGGAAGGCCTGAAGCTGATYCAGAAGCGATGTGGATTCCRGGATGAACCAGGGCTTYRCCGCCAGGGCGAGGATGTCGAGCCSRTCCAGATTGCCGCCCGCCGCMYGCAGCGCCYTCAGCAGCGCCTTGGAATGAAGGACRCCGACGATGTTYTCCGGCTGTYCCCRCCACAGGGGAACGCGGGTGAAGGGGCTGGCCAGCRCCTYGYCGACCAYGGCCGCCGCCGGCTGGYCGGCTTCGATCATGACCACGGTCTTGCGGTGGACCATGATCTCGCCCACCTCCACGTCGGCCAGRTCCAGGATGCTGCGCAGCATGGCGCGTTCCTGCTTGACCGCGCCTCCCTTTCCGSCGTGGAGATCGATGGCGCCGCGCAGTTCSGCGGYCGASGARCCGAGCGCSTCGGTGGCGTCGAAGGYGACTCCGAACAGCYTGAACACCCCGCGCACCACGASGTGCACGGCGCCGGTTGCCGGCGCCAGCGCGAACACAAGCGCGTTCACGAYSGGCGCGCTGGCCAGCGCCACCCGGTTGGSGTCGCGSAGCGCATAGGTCTTGGGCAGGATTTCCGAGAAGATCAGGATCAGGAGCGTCATGGAGATGGTGGCATAGGCGATGCCGGCCTCGCCGAATAMTCCGATGAGAAATCCGGTGGCCARCGCCGAGGCCATGATATTGACCAGGTTGTTGCCCAGCAAAATGGCGCCGATAAGCCGTTCCTTCTTCTCGTACAGGCGGTTGATCRTGCGCGCGCGGYGGTCGCCGTTTCGCTCSARCTGGTGCATGAGCGGGCGGGAMGCGGCSGTCAACGCCGTCTCGGAACCCGAGAAAAAGGCGGAAAGAATCAGCAGGACRGCGATGGCACTCAGGGAAATCAACATGGYTGCCTCTCAACCGTTGTCGGTGGGTGAYGGGTGACGGTGGYACTCCGTGCCCGCCCCGTCGMCGCCCGGTCAGGCGGCGACGGCSTYTTCCAGCACGGCGCCCACGTCGCCGGGGTCCACGTCGTGGGCGATGAAGGCCTTGCCGATACCCCGCACCAGGACGAACGTGAGTTTGCCCGCGCGCACCTTCTTGTCCATGCCCATGTGGGCGAGCAGGGCGCCCGCGGAAASCGATGACCCGGCGAGGCCSCCSAGCCCGACCGGGAGGCCGGCGGCCGCCAGATGGCGGCGYACCCTTTCGCGGTCCTCTGSCGGGCACARGCCCAGGCGYACCGAMAGATCGARCGCCAGGACCATGCCGATGGCCACGGCTTCGCCGTGCATGAGGGAATCGCCGTAGCCSGTCTCGACCTCCAGCGCGTGGCCGAACGTGTGGCCCAGGTTAAGCAGGGCCCGCCGCCCCGTTTCCCTCTCGTCGTCGGCGACGATGGCGGCCTTGGCGGCGCARCTSGTGAGCACGGCATGGCGGCGGGCCTCSGTGTCGCCGTCCAGCAGGCTCCKGCCGTTGGCCTCCAGCCAGGYGAAGAAGGCCGGGTCAYCCAGAACGCCGTACTTGACCACCTCGGCGTAGCCGGCCCGAAGCTCCCTCGGCGCCAGGGTGTCCAGCGTCGCGATGTCGGCGAGCACCAGGCRCGGCTGGTGAWAAGCGCCGATCAGGTTCTTGCCGTGGGCCGTGTTGATGCCGGTCTTSCCGCCSACGGCGCTGTCCACCTGGGCGAGCAGGGTCGTCGGCACCTGCACGCAGGCCAGTCCGCGCAACGTGATGGCGGCGGCGAAGCCGGCGATGTCSCCGACCACGCCGCCGCCYAGSGCGACGACGGTGGTGCTCCGCTCSACGCGGGCRTCCAGCARATYGTCCGTCAGTTGACGCAGATGTCCGAAGTCCTTGGTCYGYTCGCCGGCGGSAAGCACGATGGCGGTGTGTTCCACSTCSACCTCGTCCAGGGCCGCCTCCAGGRCCGCCAGGTACAGGGGCGCGACGTTGCTGTCGGTGACGATCACCGTGCGCGGCTGGGCSAGRACGGGAAGCATGTGCCGCCCGGCCGCCGCGACCAGGCCCTSGCCGACSAAGATGTSGTAGCTGCGCCGGCCCAACTCCACCTTCAGGCTGGCGGCGGGCTGGCCCGGGGGTGCAGTCCGTTGGCCGCGGGCGGTCATGGCCGKAMCSCYCCGSTGCGCCGGCCGGGCTCCTGCASGGCGGCGAGGGCGSCGAYGACGCGCTCCACCATGGCGTCGGGTTTTTCATCGCCGGTATCGACGACGATGTCGGCYTCGGCGTACACGGGGTARCGCTCGTTCATCAGTCTCTCCAGGGTGGCGCGGGGAKCGCGGTTTTTCAACAGGGGACGGYCGCCGCGCCGGCGCGTGCGCCGGACAAGGACGTCCAGATCGGCGCGCAGCCAGACCGAGATASCCCATTTGCCGATCTTGGCGCGGGTGCGCGAATCCATGAAYGCCCCGCCGCCGGTYGCCAATACCTTCGGCCCCTCCTYGAGCAGCCGCGTAATGACCCGGTGCTCGGTGTCSCGGAACGCCGCCTCGCCGTAAAKTTCGAAGATGTCCTCGATGGAACATCCCGCCGCCTTGACCACYTCGTCGTCGGTGTCGGTGAACGGCAGATCGACCCGCTKGGCGAGCCGGCGCCCGAGGCTGGACTTGCCCGCCCCCATGAGGCCGATCAGGACGATGGACTTTCGCGTATCGTGGGCCGMCGTCATGCCATTAACAGCCTTCGGCCARGCCGCCCGCGRGGCGTTGAAAGCGGCACCCKGAGCCGATACACTGCCGAAAATTTGCCATAGTCYRWAYYTAGCATAAAGCTAGCATAAAGAGRGCRRAGTGTCCCCAGSGTGGGGCGTGGCGCGCCCTCGCTTCCGSGACCCGGGYRTCGAACGCCGGSKGCGTSGACCCGGGGRACAWGTTGGNAGTGAATGTATTYGATGAAACGCAATCGCCCATGARAAAAWTATCCAGGCTCGTGCTATTCSTTGTCATCGCSCTGGTYRTCGGRACCGCGGCCTTCCTGGCCACGTGGGACATYCCGGCGCCGGTCRCGACCATAGAGAAAGTCATTCCGGATGARCGCTTCCCGCGTTAGCCCATTCCGTARATCCTTGTGCRCGGTTGTCCTTGCCGCCGTGGTGCTGGCCGCGCCGGGCGSKGTTTGGGCGCAACRGGAGKGGCCGCCGGCGGGCAAGCCCCTGCGCCTGGGGCCGCCGCARGGGCTGAMRCCGGYTGGTGAGGCCGCCGACRYGCTGCCGGCGRCGCCGGTGCCGYTGACGGYCGTACCGAAGGCGGCGAGTCSGCCCGGCCCGGCGCCCGCCACGRTGTCGCCGGGCCYCATCCAGGTGGACACCCTGAGCACSATCGACCCGGATWCGGCCGGCGTGCTGTCCGAAGACGAAGGGGGATTCGGGATCGCGATGTGGGCGGGCACCGGACGGGCRCTGGTCGACACCCTGCTGCCGCGCCTGCCGGTGAACGCCACCTCGTCGACCATGCGCGACCTCATGCGCCGCCTGCTGCTCTCCACCGCCCAGGTGCCGCAAGGCGAATCGGAAAGCGGYGGCCTGGTCGCCCTGAGGKTGCGGCTGCTTGCCKCCATGGGCGACACCAGCGGCGTGAACGCGCTGCTCAAGGCGACACCGGGGCGCAACGAAAACGAGCGGTTGATGCGCATCGAGGCCGATGCCCGCTTCCTGGCCAACGACAATGCCCGGGCCTGTGCCCTGGCCGCCGGCAAAATCCGCGAAGAGGACAACCCGTACTGGCAGAAGGCGTTCATCTTCTGCCAGGCGCTGGCGGGCGAGAACGACAAGGCGGCGCTCGGTGTGGCCCTGTTGAGCGAGCTGGGCGAGGAAGATGCGGTATTTTTCGACCTGATCGAGGCCCTGGCCAGCGGCAAGGTGCCAACCATCGAAAGCCTGCCCGATCCGTCGCCGCTCCATCTGGCCATGGCGCGGGTGGCCAAGGCGCAGCTGCCGCCGGACGTGATATCGTCGAACCGTCCCGCGGTGCTGCGCACCGTCGCCGTCAGCCCCAACGCGCCCGTGGAATTACGCCTGGAAGCGGCGGAACGGGCCGAGGCCGCGGGGGCGCTGGCCGTGGACGCGTTGCGGCAGCTCTATACCAGCGTCTCGTTTTCCGATGAGGAGCTGGCCAACCCGCTGTCCAAGGCGGAGGCCGAAAGCGGCCCCCTGAGCCGGGCGCTGCTGTACCGGACGTCCCTGGTGCAGACGGTGCCCGCGGCGCAGGCCGAGGCCGTGGCGCGGGCGCTTTCGCTGGCCCGGGAAGGGGGACGGTATGCATCCACCGTCAGGGTGTTCATGCCGGTGATCAAGCGGATCCCCCCGTCGGCCGAGTTGTTGTGGTTCGCGCCCGAGGCGGTCCGTGCCCTGCTGATCAACGGCGACCAGGAAACGGCCCTGGTGTGGCTCGGTCTGTTGCGCGCCAGCGGCCTGTTCAACACGGAGGCCAGGGCCGCGCTGACCGCGCTCTCGCCCGTGGTGCGCCTGGCCGGGTCCGGCGAGGCCCAGGACTGGAGCCCCGACGGGCTGACCAGCTGGCGGGAGGGCGAAAAAGACAAGGAAGGGGCCCGCGAGCGCGCGGCACTGCTCTACAGCCTGTTCGGCGCCTTCGACGAGACCGTTCCCGCCGCGTCGTGGGAGGTCCTGCTCGATGGTCCCCAGCGCATCACGGTCGCCATGCCCAGCCCGGCGCTCTGGTACCGCCTGGCGTCGGCGGCCGACAACGCGCGGGTGGGCGAAACCGTGCTGCTTGCCCTGTTGGCCCTGGGCGAGGGCGGTCCGGGCCAGGCCGATCCGGTCATCCTTCGCCGGGTCCTGGCCAGCCTGCGCCGCAGCGGACTGGAAGACGAGGCGCGGGCCCTGGCCGTGGAAGCGGCGGTGGCGGCCGGCCTATGAGCGAAAAACGCCAGGGGCCGCGCCGGCGGCCCCCGCGAAAAGTATCCGGGGGGACACCCCCGGTTTCCCCCCGGGGGCCGCACCGGCGTCCCCCGCAAAATGTATCCGGGGGGACACCCCCGGTTTCCCCCCGGGGGCCGGCGAGGGCGCCGCTTTCGCGGCGCGTGGACACGTTCCTCGAGATGCTGGCGGCGGAGCGCGGCGCGGCGCGCAATACCCTGCAAGCGTACCGCCGCGACCTGGCCGATTTCTCCGCCTTCGTGGCGGCGCGGGGGTGGCTGCCCGAGGACGCGGACGGGACCGCCGTGCGGGACTATCTGGCGCACCTGTCCGGCGCCGGCATGGCGCCCAGCACCAGCGCCCGCCGGCTTTCCGCCCTGCGCCAGTTCTTCCGCTTCCTGTATGCGGATGGGCTGCGCGACGACGACCCGTGCGCCACCATCGACAGTCCGCGCCAGGGACGGTCCCTGCCCAGGCACCTGAGCGAAGACGAAGTGGAGCAATTGTTGGCGGCGGCGCGCTTGCGCGGCGGCGCCGGCGGCACACGGCTGGTGGCGCTTCTCGAGGTGCTGTATGCCACCGGCCTCAGGGTTTCGGAATTGGTGGGGTTGCCGCGGTCTGCGTTGTCCCGCGACGGCCAGATGCTGATCGTGCGCGGCAAGGGCGGCAAGGAGCGCATGATTCCCCTGGGCGACGCGGCGACGGACGCGCTGGCGGCCTACGAGGCGGTGCGCGGGGGTTTCGCGCCCAAGGGCCGGTCGGCGCACCGGGAGTCGCCGTGGCTGTTTCCCTCGCGTTCCCGGGACGGGCACCTGACCCGCGCCCGCTTCGCCCAGATGTTGAAGGCGGTGGCGCTGGAAGCGGGCCTCGATGCGGCGCGGATTTCGCCCCACGTGCTGCGCCACTCGTTCGCCAGCCACCTGCTCGCCCACGGCGCCGACCTGCGCGCCCTGCAACAAATGCTGGGACACGCCGACATCGCGACGACGCAGATATACACCCACGTCCTGGATGAACGCCTCAAGGCGCTAGTCGCGCGCTCCCATCCGCTGGCGGCGGACAAGACCCCATAGGCCCACACCGGGCACCGCCGTTTCGCACCTGCAAAAAAAACTCCTTGGAGGGGAACGCGCCCATTGGCTATAAAAAAGGCCGTTTATTGGGGGGGCCGGGGAGATATCCATGAGTTTCACCATCATTGAGCAATGTAGGGCGCGCCTGAACCGATCGGAACTGGCGGTCCCAGGCTCCAACACCACCTTTCTCGAGAAGGCCGCCAAGAGCCCGGCCGACGTCATTTTCCTGGACCTGGAGGACGCCGTCGCGCCGGACGACAAGGAAAAGGCCCGCAAGAACATCATCGAGGCCCTGAACGACCTGGATTGGGGTGGACGCACCCTCTCCATCCGCATCAACGGCCTGGACACCCATTATATGTACCGCGATGTGGTGGACATCCTGGAGCAGGCCGTCGACAAGCTGGACCTGATCATGATTCCCAAGGCGGGCACGGCCGCCGACATCTACGCGGTGGACATGCTGGTGACCCAGATCGAGGCCGCCAAGGGGTACAAGAAGCGCATCGGTTTCGAGATGATCATCGAGACCGCGCTGGGCATGCAGAACGTGGACGAGATCGCGGCGGCGAGCCCGCGCAACGAATGCCTGCACTTCGGCGTCGCCGATTACGCCGCCTCCACCAAGGCGCGGACGACCAACATCGGTGGCCCCAATCCCGACTATCACGTGCTCACCGACCCCGATGCGGAYGGCAACCGCGACGTCCACTGGGGCGACATGTGGCATTACGCCATCGCCCGCATGGTGGTGGCGGCGCGGGCCAACGGCCTGCGTCCCGTCGACGGGCCGTTCGGCGACTTCTCCGATCCGGAAGGCTTYAAGGCGCAGGCCAACCGCGCCGCGGTATTGGGCTGCGAGGGCAAGTGGGCCATCCACCCGAGCCAGGTGGCACTGGCCAACGAAGTATTCACCCCCAGCGAGGCCGACGTCACCAAGGCCAGGCGCATCATCGCGGCCATGGAGCAGGCCCAGAAGGAAGGCAAGGGGGCGGTGGCCCTGGACGGGCGGCTCATCGACATCGCGTCGATCAAGCAGGCCGAGGTGATGGTGAGCAAGGCGGACGCCATCGCCGCCAACAACGCGGCCTGATCCCCCCGATCAACCCTCAACGGAATGGCGCCGCGCCGGGCGCGTTGCCGTGCCTCACCTTGCCCCTTGGTATAACGCCGCCGTGGCGCCCGGGGCGGGCGGCAGATTAGCCTTCGCCTGCTTCGGGCCTCTGTGCTAGGAAAGCGCCATGCACAGCTTCCTGGACTTCGAGAAGCCCATCGCCGAACTGGAGGGCAAGATCGAGGGATTGCGCCACCTGGGCGGTACCGGCGAGATCAACATCGCCGAGGAAGTGACCAAGCTCCAGGCCAAGGTCGACAAGCTGCTCCAGCAGGCCTATTCCAAGCTCACGCCGTGGCAGAAGATCCAGGTGGCCCGCCACCCCGACCGGCCCCATACCCTCGATTACATCGGGTCTTTGATCGACGACTTCACGCTCCTCGCCGGCGACCGGACCTTCGCCGAGGACCGGGCCATCATCGGCGGCCTGGGACGGTTCCGCGGCCGCTCGGTGGTCGTCATCGGCACCGAAAAGGGGGCGGACACGGAGTCGCGCGTCGCCCACAACTTCGGCATGGCGCGGCCCGAGGGCTACCGCAAGGCACAGCGGCTGATGGCGCTGGCCGACCATTTCGGCCTGCCGGTGATCACCCTGGTGGACACGCCCGGGGCCTATCCGGGCATCGACGCGGAAGCGCGCGGCCAGGCCGAGGCCATCGCCCGCAGCATCGAAACGTGCCTCGGGCTCAACGTGCCGCTGGTCAGCGTCATCATCGGCGAGGGCGGCTCCGGCGGCGCCATGGCGCTGGCCGCGGCCAACACCCTGTTCATGCTGGAGCATGCCGTCTATTCGGTGATCTCGCCGGAGGGCTGCGCCTCCATCCTGTGGCGCGACGGCAGTCAGGCGCGCAATGCGGCGGAGGCCCTCAAGCTGACCGCCCAGGACCTGGAGAAACTGGGCATCATCGACGCCGTGATCCCCGAGCCCCTGGGCGGGGCCCACCGCAAGCGCGAGGACAGCATCACCGCGGTCGGCGACGCCATCGAGGGGGCGCTCAAGGACCTGGCCGGAAGCGACCGCGGAGCATTACGCGCCCACCGCCGTGAAAAATACCTGGCCATGGGCAAACAGGGGCTGGGCTAGGGCGCCGCGGATCGCCGGGGCGCAAGGCGGGCTAGCAGGCTGCTGAAAAAGGGTTCCGAGGCATGATCTCGCGCAATTTTGATTCGCTCAGGCACCGCATCGCGCAAGATCGATTCGTGGAAACGCCGCTCATGATTCTTTCGTTGCGCTTGGAACCTTCACGACCGAGTTTTTCAGCAGCCTGCTAGCCCGGATTATTCACGGTGCGCCGTGAAAGGGTCG
>LKGT01008761.1_pt1 | contig 10605 bp, 7 predicted proteins | sample 503861 | NCBI WGS metagenome assembly LKGT01 (sample SAMN04113194, study PRJNA297058) | marine sediment metagenome | biome: marine benthic biome; feature: marine benthic feature; material: marine sediment; isolation source: sediment sample collected at the water-sediment interface from the South... ...
TCAACCTGCAATATGGCGATCGCACAGAGGAGCTCAGAAAACTTGAGGAAAAAACCGGCCACAAGGTCCACGACTGGCCCGACGCGGTCGCCGACTTGGACGACTTCGCGGCCCAGGTCGACGCCCTCGATCTGTGATCTCCATGGGCAACACCACGGTCCATTCCGCCGGCGCGCTGGCCAAGCCGGTGTGGACCCTGGTACCCGCCGTTTCCGCCTGGCGCTGGGGGTTGAGCGGCGATGACTGCCCGTGGTACCCGACCATGCGGCTGATCCGCCAGGGCGAGGACCAGCCGTGGGGCGAGGTCCTCGCCCCCTTGGCAAGCGACATCGCCGATTTTAAATAACCATTCCCAAGGCCTGAATTTGGGCATCCCTGGACTTAGAGCACCGGGCTTGGTTCAAGGCAGGGATTGGAATATACCCCCGCTGGGGCTAATGTGACGCCGGCCCCAAGCGGCGGGATCGAGGGGGAAACGCGCCTGAAAACCCCAACGGCGGGCCAGGAGAACCAGGGCGGATGGAAGCGCTGAACACCTATCGCGAAGGACCCGACGAGAAGGGCCATTTCGGCATTTTCGGCGGCCGCTATGTCGCCGAGACCTTGATGCCGCTGATCCTCGATCTCGAGCGCGCTTACGGCGAGGCCAAGATTGATCCCGCCTTCATCCAGGAGCTCGACTATTATCTCGAACACTACGCCGGCCGGCCGAGCCCGCTCTACCACGCCAAAAGGCTGAGCGAACGGTACTCCGGCGCCAAGATCTACTTCAAGCGCGACGAGCTGAACCACACCGGCGCGCACAAGATCAACAACTGTCTCGGCCAGATTCTGCTTGCCCGGCGGATGAACAAGAGCCGCATCATCGCCGAGACCGGCGCCGGCCAGCACGGGGTCGCCGTCGCCACCGTCTGCGCCCTGTTCGACCTCGACTGCGTCGTCTATATGGGCGAGACCGATATCGAACGCCAGGCCCCAAACGTCTTCCGCATGAAGCTCCTGGGCGCCGAGGTGGTGCCGGTATCGTCGGGATCGAAGACCCTCAAGGACGCCATGAACGAGGCGCTTCGCGATTGGGTCGCCAATGTCGGGAACACCTTCTATCTGATCGGCACGGCGGCGGGTCCGCACCCCTATCCGGCCATGGTGCGCGACTTCCAATCGGTGATCGGCCACGAGGTGCGCGAGCAGATCCTGAAGGCCGAGGGCAGGCTGGCGGACACGCTCGTCGCCTGCATCGGCGGCGGCTCGAACGCCATCGGCCTGTTCCACCCCTTCCTCGACGATGCCGGGGTGGCGATGATCGCCGTCGAGGCCGCCGGGAAGGGCATCGAGACCGGCAAACATGCCGCCTCGATCACCGCCGGCGCGCCCGGCGTGCTGCACGGCAACCGCACCTATCTGTTGCAGGACGATGACGGCCAGATCAAGGAGGCCCATTCGATCTCCGCCGGCCTCGATTATCCCGGCATCGGGCCGGAGCACGCCTGGCTCCGCGATACCGGGCGTGTCACTTACGTCTCCGCCACCGACGACGAAGCGCTCGAGGCGTTCAGTCTCTGCACCCGGCTCGAGGGCATCATCCCGGCGCTCGAGCCGGCCCACGCGCTCGCCCACGTCATGAAGATCGCCGGCGATCTCCCCAATGACCATCTCCTGGTGATGAACCTGTGCGGGCGCGGCGACAAGGACGTCCCCACCGTGGCCAAGGCGCTGGGGGTCGAATTGTGATGGGGAATGCCGCCGCCGACAGGATCGCCGAACGCTTCGCCGGTCTCAGGGCCGAGGGCCGGGCCGGGTTCGTCACCTTCGTCACCGCCGGCGATCCCGATTTCGAGACCTCTCTCGCCATCGTAAAGGGCCTGCCGGCGGCCGGCGCGGACCTGATCGAGTTGGGCATGCCCTTCTCCGATCCCATGGCCGACGGGCCGGCGATCCAGGCCTCGAGCCAGCGGGCGCTCAAGGCGGGTGGGAGTCTCAAGCGCACCCTCGAACTCGTCGGCGCCTTCCGTGACGGCGACGACGGGACGCCGGTCGTGCTCATGGGCTATTACAATCCCATTTACATCTATGGCGTCGAGCGCTTCATCGATGACGCGCTCGCGGCCGGCGTCGACGGGCTCATCGTCGTCGATTTGCCGCCCGAGGAGGATGAAGAGCTGTGCCTGCCGGCGCTTGAAGCGGGCCTCCATTTCATCCGCCTGGCGACGCCGACGACCGACGAGAAACGCCTGCCCAAGGTACTCACCAACACCTCGGGCTTCATCTATTTCGTCTCGATCACCGGGATAACCGGCACCAAGTCGGTGGACAGCGAAGCGGTGGCGGGCGCCGTTTCGCGCCTGCGCGAGAGCACCGAACTTCCCATCGCCGTCGGTTTCGGCATCAAGACCCCTGAACAGGCGGCGGCGATCGCGAGGGTGGCGGACGCCGCCGTGGTGGGATCGGCCCTGGTCAATAGGATCGCCGAGGGCGCCGATGCATCCGGGAAGGCGAAAGCGGGGCTGGTGGCGTCCGTTCTCGAATGCGCCAGAGAGCTGGCCCGTGGCGTGCGCAACGCCCGCCTCGATGCACCCGCCGCCGGCGAACGGCGATTGTCGTCCGCCAAGGGGTCGTGACCGATGAACTGGCTGACCAACTTCGTTCGCCCGAAGATCCGCGCTCTGGTGCGAAAAGAGGACGTACCGGAAAACCTCTGGAACAAGTGCCCGGCCTGCGAGGAGATGATCTTCCACCGCGAACTTGCCGCCAATCTCTATGTCTGCACCCATTGCGGCCATCACCTGCGGATCTCGGCGGAACAGCGGCTCAAGATGACGATGGACGACGGCGAGTACCAGAGCATCGAACTGCCGGAGACGATCGTCGATCCCCTGAAGTTCCGGGACAGGAAGCGCTACACCGACCGCCTCAAGGAAGCCCACAACCTGACCGACACCCAGGACGCCCTGGTCGTCGCCCACGGCAAGATCGGCGGCATCGGGGTGGTCATGGCCGTTTTCGATTTCCGGTTCCTCGGCGGTTCCATGGGAATCGCCGTCGGCGAGGGGTTCATCGCCGCCGCCCGCCTCGCCGTGCTTCAGAAGGCGCCGCTGCTGGTGTTCCCATCATCGGGCGGCGCGCGCATGCAGGAAGGGGTGCTGTCGCTGATGCAAATGCCGCGCACCACCATCGCCGTCGACGAGGTCAAGGAGGCCGGCCTTCCCTACATCGTCGTCCTGACCGACCCCACCACCGGCGGGGTGACGGCATCCTTCGCCATGCTGGGCGACATCGCCATCGGCGAGCCCGGCGCGATCATCGGCTTCGCCGGGTCGCGCGTGATCGGGGACACCATACGCGAAAAACTGCCAGAGGGTTTCCAGCGCGCCGAATATCTCCTCGAACACGGTATGATCGACATGGTGGTGCCGCGCAAGGAGTTGCGCGAGACCCTGATCCGTATCCTCGGCCTTCTCCGAAACCCGACTCCCGCCGCCGAGATCGTGCCGCTCACCCCTTCCGAAGCACCGCATCTGGCGGCGGGCAACCCGAAAAAGAAGAATGCCGACAACAAACGCGAAGAGAACCCCACGGCCGACGAGTGACGACGTCGTCGGCCGCCTGACGGCCCTTCATCCCAAGAAGATCGACCTGTCCCTTGGACGGATCGAACGTCTGTTGGCCGCCCTCGACCATCCGGAACGGCGCATGCCGCCGGCGATGCATGTCGCCGGCACCAACGGCAAGGGTTCGGTCATCGCCCATCTTCGGGCCATGCTCGAAGCCGCGGGCTACAGGGTCAACGCCTACACCTCGCCTCATCTCATCAGCTTCAACGAGCGCATCCACACCGCCGACGGAGCGATCGGCGATGAGGCCTTGATTGCCCTGCTGGAAGAGTGCGAGGCGGCCAACGGCGACGATCCCATCACCTTCTTCGAGATGACCACCGCCTGCGCCTTCCTCGCCTTCGCGAAGTCGCCCGGCGACATCACCCTGATCGAAAGCGGGCTTGGCGGCAGGTTGGATGCGACCAACGTGCTGGCGCGGCCGCTGCTCGCCGTGATCACTCCGGTCTCCAGGGACCATGTCCAGTTCCTGGGCGATACGATCGAGTTGATCGCCGGCGAGAAGGCGGGAATTCTCAAGCCCGGCGTCGGCGTGGTGATGGGGGCCCAGACACCGGTGGCGGCGACGGTGCTGGCCGACCGTGCCGGGGAAATCGGCTCGCCGATGTCGCGCTTCGGCGAGGAATGGTCGGTCACCGCGAACGGTGGCGGCATCGTCTGGTCGAACGGCGCCGAGACCCTGGAGCTTCCGCCCTCCGCCCTCGCCGGTCCCCATCAGGTCGACAACGCCGGGACCGCCATCGCCGCGCTCGACTTGCTACAAGGTTACGACGTCGGCCCTCTCGCCATCGCCGAAGGGTTGCGCCGCGTCGAATGGCCGGGCCGTTTGGAGCGCTTATGCTCCGGCCCGCTGATCGACCGGTTCGACGAATACGCGCCCGGGGATTCGGAAGTCTGGCTCGACGGCGGACACAACGCCGCCGCCGGCGCGGCCCTGGCGCGGGTCGCGCAGGCGTGGACCGATAAGCCTTTGTTCCTGATCGTCGGGATGCTCAACAGCAAGGAACCGGCCGAATTYCTYGMGCCCCTGGCGCCGTTCGTGGAGGCGGCGCGCTGCRTCGCCATCCCCGGCGAAGAGGCGAGCCTCGGCGCCCGGCAKGTGACGGCGGCGGCGATCGCCACCGGCATCGATGCCCAACCGTCGGCTTCCATCTCCGATGCCCTTACGGCCATCGCGCGGCGGGCGGCMTGCCCGGCGCGGGTGCTGATCTCGGGCTCCCTCTACCTCGCGGGCGCGGTGCTGGCGGAGAACGGCGGCATGGCTTCCGGCGCCTGGGCGGCGAAACCCGTCACCGAGACGGCGCCGGCGGGGATTGCCGCCGCTACTTCTCCCCCATTGCCGGCCCGAGACGGGCCCGCCTCGAGCAGCGCCGCAAGCGTCTAGTTTAGCGAAGCCGCTGGCAATAAAGGAAAAAGGAAACGGGTCAGGGCGGCGGGTGCCCGGCAAGGGTCAGAGCACCGATTCGACCCACTCGTAAAGCTTCGTCTTGGCCAGCGCGCCGACCTTGGTGGCGGCGACCTGGCCGTCCTTGAACAGCATCAACGTGGGGATGCCGCGCACCCCGTATTTCGTCGGCGTGCCCGGGTTCTGATCGATATTGAGTTTGGCCACGGTAACTTTGCCGTTCATGTCCTTCGCCAGTTCCTCGAGMGCSGGCGCGATCTGCAGGCACGGCGCGCACCACTCGGCCCAAAAATCAACGAGAACCGCGTTTTCGGCTTTGAGGACATCGGMYTCGAAGGAGGAGTCGGTTACCTGTGTTAAACTCATWGCTACATCCCCGATTTGCTAACATTTTATATTYGYACCTTCCCCTCCCYGGGCAAGACRCAGCRGACTCTAAGGGKCCGGATAATCCCMGTCAAGGCGCGTAGCCGTCGAGCARGCCATCGTCGAKKRYCATCAGGGAAGGRCCGTCGGTCCATAGCAGGGCRCACCTCACCGCGTGGCGSGGATAGATCCCGGCGATCACSGCCCTGTAGGCGGCCATYTGGCGGAGATAKATCTCCGGCGTYGCCGAAACCTTCCCCGGCGGKMSCCGRTTGGTCTTGTAATCGACGATCAGGACCGTATCCCCGGTGACCACCAGACGGTCGATCTGTCCCGAAAGGGCATGGCCGTTGACCTCGCCGACGACGGACACCTCGGCCAGGCTATCTTCGCCGAAAAGCGCCTGGAACTCGGGATCGTCCAGCACCCTCAGGGTCTCTTCGGCGATTTCCGCCTGCGCGTCCCCGCCGAGCGCCAGGACCGGGCGGGCGAGATAGCGCCTAGTCGCTTTCGCGCGCGCATTGGGCGCCAGGGCGGGAAGGGTCTGGAGCAGGCGGTGGATGATGCGCCCGCGGGCGAATCCCGCCCCAACGTCTGAACCCAAGGGCGAGCGCACCGCCGGCTCGGCGGCCTCAACCCCGGATCTGGAAGGGGTGAGCGGCGTCGGCGGTCCCGGCTCGTCGGGCGCCTCGGCGCGGGCCCAGGATGGCAGCTCGCCGGCGCCGGCGCCGGCGTCGGCGCGATCATCCTCCGGTTCCGGTTTCGCCCCTTGGACCGTAGCGATGCGCAGACCCGTCCCTTTCCATTCCCCGTCCTGGTCTCCGGCCAGGCGAGAGAAATCGAACTCGACTTTCTCCGCGATGTCGTCGAGGCCGGCTTTGACCAGATTGTACCAGCATCCCTCGGGCGGCGTTTTGGCCTGACGCCAACCGCAGATATAGAGCCGGTCCTCGGCCCTGGTCAGGGCGACGTAAAGGAGACGCCGGTATTCCTGGTCGCGCAGGAGATTGGCGTCGGCGCGCAAGGACCGGGTGAGGGCGTCCTCATGGCCGCGCCTCGGCGCCCACAAGGGCAACGGCGCCGCCATGTCCGGCCGCTCCAGCCACAACAGGCGGGGGCTCGACACCGGCGCCTGCATGGTATCGGGCAGGAAGACGATGGGCGCCTGCAGACCCTTGGCGCCGTGCACGGTCATGACCCGCACCTCGTTACGGGCGCCTTGCTCCAGATCCCGCTTGATCTCGGCCTCGCCCGCCTCCACCCAATGGAGAAAGCCCTGGAGCGACGGCGCCGCGACACGCTCATAAGCCAGCGCCAGCGCCAGGAACTCGTTCAGCGGATCGTCGGCATCGGGCCCCAACCGGCGCAAGAGCTTCCGGCGTCCGCCCTTGGCGTTCAACACCTCGGCGAAGAGCTCATAGGGGCGGCTATAATCGACCCTGGCGAGAAGCCCGGCGAGATAGGAATGCGCCCTTGCGAAGTCTCCGTCCTCCGCTTCCCGGGCCTTCAGTTTCAGGACCTCCCACAGGCTTGCCTCGCCGCGGCCATGGGCGAGGGTGAAAAGCCGATCCTCATCGAGCCCGATCAGCGGCCCCTTGAGCACGGTCGCCAGCGTCAGATCGTCCTCCGCCAGCAACAGGAAACGGCCAAGCGCTATGAGGTCCATGACCGGGAGCTGATCGGTCAGCACCATGCGGTCGATGCCCGCCACCGGCACCGAGAGCTGCTTCAGCGCCCTCACCAGTTCCTCGACGAAGCCCGTGCGCTGGCGCACCAGGACCATGATATCGCCGGTGCGCACGGGCCGGTCCTTGGATTCCAGCATCTCACCCCGATCGATCCAGCCCCTGATGGTCCGAGCGATGAGGCGGGCGGTGCGGGCACGGGGTGACGCGATCCGCTCGGGCGTCACCGCCGCCTGCCACGGCTCGGTTTCATCCGCCTCGCCGGGCTCGGCCGGTGGCCACAACTCGACGATGCCGGCCTGACCGGTACGATTGGCAATGTGCTCGATCACATGGCCCGGGGGACCGACGCCGTCGCTGGCGCTTTGATGTGAAAAGATCGCGTCGATGGCACTCAGCACCGCCGTCGTCGAGCGGAAGGAGATATCGAGGTCAAGGTTCCGCCACCTCTTGCCGGCGGCATCGACGCGAGCGCGGAATTGGGCGCGCATGGCCTCGAATGCCGCCGGATCGGCGCGCTGGAAGCTGTAGATCGACTGCTTGGCGTCGCCGACGGCAAACACGGTGCGCATCTCCTCGCGCGCCCCGAGACCGGCGAAGAATTCCTCCGCCAGGGCGGCGATGACCTCCCATTGCTCCGGGTTGGTGTCCTGGGCCTCATCGATCAGGATGTGGTCGAGGCCGCCATCGAGCTTGAAAAGCACCCACGGCGCCTTGTCGGTCTGGCGCAACAGATCCCGCGTCATAAGGATCAGATCGTCGTAATCGAGAAGCGCGCGGCGGGACTTTTGGCGCCGATAGGCGGTGAGGAGCCCGGCGCCGAGGCTGAGCGCCGCGGCCGTGGCGGCGGCGACGACCGCCTTCTTCCGGTCCTCGGCCACCTCGAGAAGCCTTTCGGCCTCGGTGCTCAGCGCCGCCTCCGCGCCCGGCGCCGCCGCCGCCGCCTTTTTGGTGATCAGTGTCTTGCGGGGAGCGCCGTCGGCGGTGAGATACGCCTTCCGGTAGTCGTCGAATGCAGCGGCGCGCGACACCGTATCGGCAAGCCAGCGCCCGATCACGCGGGCGCGTTCGCGATCTCCCGCCGAGCCTTCGTTCAGGGCCTCTACCGCCGCTGACAACGCATCGCCGTCGAAGGCCCCATCGGCCGATGCCGCGGCATCGATGGTCCGGGCATCCTCGCCTGGCTCGGCGCCGAGCGCCTCATAGAGCGCCGCGATCACCTCCTCGACGCCGCCGGCACCCTCGATCAAGCGCCGCAGTCTCCCCCTTTCCTTGGCCAGGTCGGCCATCAAATCGGTGAATTCGTCCTCATGGACGTAAGCCGTCGCCTCGGCCAAGGCGCCGGCCAGCGCCGCGTCCGCGCCTTCGCCGCCGGCTTGGCGCGCACTGTTCAGCACATCGTTCCGCGCCGCCTCCAACACCTCGGCGGCGGTGCGTTCGTCCATCACCTCGAAATGGGGCGCGATGTCGGCCTCCACGGGAAAGCGCCGCAGAAGTGACTGGCAGAAGGCGTGGATGGTCTGGATCTTCATGCCACCCGGAACCTCCAGCACATCGGTGAACAAACGCCGGGCGCGCGACATCGTCTCGCCATCCGCCGGGGCGCCGGTCAAGCCTTCGAGGCTTCGGGCAAGGGATTCGTCATCTTCCCGCGCCCACTTGCCCAATCGCTCATGGACGCGGTTGGCCATTTCGGCCGCCGCCGCCTTGGTGAAAGTGAGACACAGGATCCTCTCGGGCCGGGTGCCGTTAAGCAGCAACGCCAGCACCCTATCGGTCAACACCTTGGTCTTGCCGGTGCCCGCCGAGGCCGCGACCCAAAGCGACAATCCCGGGTTGGCGGCCGGGCGTTGGGCCGCGTCGGCGTCCCTGAACTTCACCACCTTCGCGGTCACGAGGCCGCTCCCCCGCCGTCGCCGGCGGCGTTCGACCACTCCTTGACTCGCGCCAGGTGCCCGTAATCGTCGAAGCGCGGCGCCTTGGCGGGCCGCGGGTGGGCGAGATAGGGCGTCGATGCGTCGTCGAAGGCAGCGATCAATCGCTCCAATCCCGCGAGCGCCGACGCCGCGATCTCCACCGGATCGTCCCTGAGCGTCGCTTCCGCGCCCGGCGGATCGCCGCCGCTCAAGCGCCAGTAACTGAGCTCCGCCACCGGCAGCGCCGGCACGCCCTCGAAGCCGCCTTGGGACGCGATCGCCGCTTCCAGCCCAAGCTGTGGCGAAAACCCCTTGGCGATATCGCCCTTGGCCGGCAGGCCGCCGGTCTTGTAGTCGATGATCGCCAACGCATCCGCCCTTTCATCGCCTGCGTGCGGGAAGTCCTCGAGCCGGTCGATGCGATCGGCCCTGGCGACAAGGACGAACGGTCCCGCGGGGCCCGCGAGGGTGAGCTGCCCCCGTCCTTCGCTGACCAGTAGCCGGGCGCCCGCGGGCCGCCGGGCGCGGCGGGCGCGTTCGAAATCGACGAACCACCGCGCGATGCGTTCGAAGCGCGGCCACCAGAAGGCCCAGACGCCGGGCCGGCCGAGGGCTTCGGCGAAGACCTCGCGGCCGATATCCAGGAGCCGTTCCGAGGCGTCTTCGGGCAAGCTGTCCGGCCATTGGCGCACGAACCTGTCGAGAGAACGGTGGATGAAGGTGCCGCGCTCGGCGGCGCCCGGATCGGCGTCGATAAGATCGAGCGGGCGAAGCCTGAGCACGTGTCGCGCATAGATCGCGTAGGGGTTCCGTATCCAGGTCTCGACCTCGGTCACCGAAAGGCTTCTCGGGCGGGCRGCGACGGGCGGACGCGGKGCGGGACGCGATGGGCTGTCGAAGGCCTCGGGMCGRTCRAGCGACYGCTGCCAGGCGAGCCACKSGGCGCCYTGGYGCAGCCGGSGGCGGGTGCCTTCGGCCTCGAGCAGGTTATCCAGGCGCAGCAACCAGCGCGAGGGCACCGTCGGCGTCCCTTCGACCCGCGTCGCGCGGGTCATCGCCACCCTGGGCGCGGAAAACGCCTGGACGAAATCGTGGGCCGAGAGGCCGATTCGCCGTTCGGGCAAGGGCAGACCGAAGGCCTCGCGCATGGGCCGGCTCAGCCACGGGTCGGTATCCGCCTCGGGCGGCCAGGTGCCTTCGTTCATGCCGCCGAGGATCACCAGATCGGCGTGCTGAAGGCGCGCYTCCAGCGGCCCCCAGATATGGAGACGGGGATGGCGACCATAGCGGGGCCGCACCATGCGCCCGACSAGCAGCGCATCGAGGAGCGCCGGATAATGCCACCCACCGGCCGGYGGAAAGTCGCCGAGCGCGTCGTCGAGTTCGGCGACGAAAYTCGCCATCGCCTCGCCGTCCTCCCCGGCCCAAAGCCGCTCGGSYCCGCTCTYYYSATCGCTTGTGGCCAGGGTCTCGGCRAAAYCGACATGGTGTTYGAGAACTTCCKRGAASGAAACCGCGGGTTCGGCGAGCGCCCGCATAAGCGGTTCCGCCCCATCGGCGATACCCTTGAGCCAGCGGATGAGATCGCCGGAGCGCGATTGCCGACGACGACGCCCGCGCCC
>LKGT01013438.1_pt1 | contig 10604 bp, 10 predicted proteins | sample 503861 | NCBI WGS metagenome assembly LKGT01 (sample SAMN04113194, study PRJNA297058) | marine sediment metagenome | biome: marine benthic biome; feature: marine benthic feature; material: marine sediment; isolation source: sediment sample collected at the water-sediment interface from the South......
CGCCGCGAGAGCGTCACCGTCGAGGAGAGCACGTGGCGCTGGTCGAAGACGAGCGGCGCCACCTCCAGTTCATTTTCGCGGCCCGAGAGCCGGTTGAAGAAGAAACGGTTGGCGTCGTCGTCGCTGCCCTCGGCCACCATAAACGTGTAATCGACCGTCGCCGAGAGCAGCTCGCCCGGCGCCCGGCGTTTGGTGACCGACACCGTCACCCCCGTGACGTTGGCGTAGGCGTTTGCCCACAAGGCTGCTTCGTGATCGGCGTCGCCACCCACGCCTATATTCCGGCCAATGCCAAGGCATTCTCCGCGGGGGCGCTCCTGGCGCTCTCCTGCAAGCACCTCGTCATGGGGCAGAACAGCCACCTCGGGCACATCAAGCCGCTATCGCGCAAGGGCGATGATCTCGGGCCCAGAAGCCGGGGCGAATTGCGCGATGCGTTGCTCGGGCACGCGAAGGAAGCGGGTTACCSSGATGCCCTCGTCGASGMGTCGGCGCACGGCCTGCAGCACGCGCGCGTCGCCGCCCTCAGGCAGGACCACGGTCTGGCTGCGGGCCTGGGCCGCGGCGATGAAAGAGTCGATCAGGTTCATGCGGTCCTCTGCCGAGCATCGGCCTGGGTCGGAGCGCATCGCCAAGCTAGAGTCCCGGCCGCCTCGTGTAAACGCGCGCCTGCGGCTGCCGCCTTGCGCTTGGCGGCGCCGGTTGAGACCATGGCCTGGGACGAGAACGTGGCGAGCCGCCGCCTGTCGCCTCGGGAAAGGTCGAAGCATGGCGAATACTGGAGAGACGGTCGAGATCCACCGCGGCCTGAAGGGGGTCTATCTGGACCGCTCGGGCGCGACCTTCATCGACGGGCGCGCCGGCGAGTTGCGCTACCGCGGCTACTCGATCCACGACCTGGCCGAGCACTCGAACTTCGAGGAGACCGCCTACCTGCTGCTCGAGGGCGCSCTGCCGACGCGCAGCCAACTCGACGCCTTCGACGCCGAGCTCAAGGCCGCACGGCACCTGCCCGATCCCGTCTACGAGGTGATCCGCGCGGTCAAAGACGCCCACCCAATGGACGTGCTGCGCACGGCGGTCTCGGCGCTTGCCGCCTTCGATCCCGACACCGCCAACAAGTCGCCCGAGGCGACGCTCAGGAAGGGCGTCCGCCTGACCTCCCAGGTGCCGGTCGTCGTCACCGCGCACCACCACATCCGCAACGGCCGGGAGCCGGTCGCGCCCTCAGCCAGCCTCGGCCACGCCGCCAACTTCCTCTATATGCTGAAGGGCGAAACACCGAGCGACGAGGCGGCGAAACTCATGGACACCGACATGGTGCTCCACGCCGAGCACGGCGCCAACGCCTCCTCCTTCACCGCGCGCGTGGTGACCAGCACCGACGCCGACCTGCACGCCGCTGTCACCGCCGCCATCGCCGCGCTCTCGGGCCCGGCCCACGGCGGCGCCGCCGAGAACGTCATGAGGATGGCCCAGGAGATCGGCGATCCCGCCAAGGCCCAGGACTACGTCAACGCCAAGCGCAAGAAGCGCGAGCCGGTCATGGGYTTCGGSCACCGGGTYTACCGCGCCGAGGACCCGCGCGCGCGCCACATCCGCGMMGGCGTYSMMAAGCTGTCGCGCGARATGGGCCAGCCCCAGTGGTACGASATCCTYSAGGCCGTGGTCGCGGCCATGAGCCGCTACGCSCGYCACNGGGTCAACGTCAACGTCGACTTCTAYTCCGGCGTCGCCTACTTCCTGCAYGGCGTGCCCGAGGACCTSTTCGTGCCGATCTTCGCSATCGGCCGSGTGCCCGGCTGGACGCTCCAGGTGCTCGAGCAGCTCGAGCGCAACATCCTGATCCGGCCGTTGCTCGCCTACGACGGCCCGGACCTGCGCCCCTACCCGCCGATCGACCAACGAGGCTGAACTCCATGACCAAGATCCACATCCAGTTCACCCGCTTCTCCGCCTTCTACAGCCCGCTGATCTCGACCTTCACCGGCGGTTTCCTTCAGGACCAGGGCCTGGAGCCCGAGCACAGCATCTCGGCGCCCGGCGCCACGGCGATCGATGCGCTCGCGGACGGCTCGGCCCAGGTCGCGCAGTCGGCGCCCTCGCAGGCGATCTCGGCGCTCGAGCGCGGTGAGACCCCGGCGGCCCTGCACTTCGCCCAGATCAACGAGATGGACGGGTTCTTCCTGACCGGGCGCGCGCCCGACCCGGCGTTCACCTGGGACAAGCTCGCCGGCAAGAAGGTGATGGTCGACCATGGCGGCCAGCCGCTGGCCATGTTCAAGTACGCCTGCCACAAGGCGGGCCTCGACTACGGCGCGATCGAGGCCCTCGACGCCGGCTCGGCGAGCGACATGGACGCGGCGTTCCGCGGCGGCGCGGGCGACTACATCCACCAGCAGGGCCCGGCGCCCCAGCAATTACAGCACGACGGCGTCGGCCACGTGGTCGCGCGCGTCGGCGTGCCCATCGGGCCTTGCGCCTTCTCCAGCCTGGCGGCGACCCGCGAGTGGCTGGCCGGCGACATGGCCAAGGCCTTCATGCGCGCCTACCGCAAGACCCGGGCCTACGTGACCGAGACGCCCGCCGCCGAGATCGCCCGCGCCGAGCAGGCGCTGTTCCCCGAGGTCGACCTGGGCGTCCTCACCGAGACCATCGCCGCCTACCAGACGCTCGGCTGCTGGTCCCCGCACGTCGAGATCACGCGCGCCGCCTACGCGGCGACCCTCGATGTCTTCCAACACGCCGGCCGCATCACCCAGCGCCACCCCTACGAGGGCGCCATCGCCCAGCCGCCCGAAGGGTGACGGGACGGGGGGGCGTGAACCGGCAGGGGAATCCGGGGGAAGAGTCCCCTCACCCCATGCGGTCGATGACCTGGGCGAGCTTTTGGATGCCGGGGCCGATCTTTTTGGCCGGGATCGAGGAGAAGCCGAGGCGGAAATAGTTGCGCGGCGGGTCCTTGGCGTGGAAGTGGACCGTGCCCGGCTCGATCACCACGCCGGCCTCGAGCGCCGCCAGCGCCAGCGCCTCGGCGTCGAGGCCCTCGGGCCCGCGCAGCCAGTAGCTGGTGCCGCCGAAGGACGGCGTGGTGGCGCTCTGCGGCAGGTGGCGGGACAGCGCCTCGCCCATGGCCTCCCAGCGCTCGCGGTAGACCCGCTGCAGGCGGTGGATGAGCGAATCGTAGTAGCCGCCCGAAACGAACAGCGCCACCGTGCGCTGGTTGTTGGACGGCGGATGGCGCAGAATCAGGCGCCGGAGCAGGCGCGCCTCCTGTATCAGCCCGGCCGCGGCCACCAGGTAGCCGACGCGCAAGCCCGGCGCCAGGCTCTTGGAGAACGAGCCGACGTAGATCACCGAGTGGTCGCGGTCCATGGATTTCAGCGCCGAGGTCGGCGAGCCGACGAAGTTGGCCTCGGCCTCGTAGTCGTCCTCGATCACGCAGACCCCGCCCCGGCCGGCGCCTCGCCGAGCGGCGCCTGGTTGAACCGGGTGCACGGCTTCGAGGCCGGCGACGGCGCGGAGGGCCGGGCCGGGGCCGAACGGTCTATTTTCCGAAGTCCTGCCTGCATTGCGAGGACGCGGCCTGCGTCACCGTCTGCCCGACCGGCGCGTCCTACAAGCGCTCCGAGGACGGCATCGTGCTGGTCGACGAGAAACTATGCATGGGCTTGCGGGCTGTGCGCCTGGGCCTGCCCCTACGGCGCGCGCGAGATGGACCCGCTCGACGGCGTGATGAAGAAGTGCACGCTGTGCATCGACCGCAGCTACAACCAGAACCTGGCCGAGGAAGAGCGGGTCCCGGCCTGCGTCTCGGCCTGCCCGGTGAGCGCCCGCCACTTCGGCGATTTCGCCGATCCGGAGTCCGCGGTTTCTCAATTGGTGGCCGAGCGCGGCACGGTCGAGCTGCTGCCCGAAATGGGCTACCGGCCGACCAACGCCTACCTGCCGCCGCGCGCGCCCGGCCGAGACCGCGCCGGCGGCCCTCGAGCCGGCGCCCGAGGGCGGGTTCCTCGGCTGGCTCGACCGGGTGCTGTCGGCGTGAGGCTGCCGACGTGAGGCTGCCGTCGATCCGCCCGACGAGCCGGAGGGCAGGCGTTCAAAGCCTCAAGCCAGAGGTCCAGGGCAAAAGGTCCACCGGTGCATCCAACCCCCCCCTCCATCAGCTTGTTCACCACCGCCTCCGGCGCCGATACGGTCTCTTGTTCCTGCTCGGGCTGGCGGCACCGCTCGGGCTCGTGCCGGCCGACCGCTGGCTCGGCCTGGTCGGGTTCGGCCTGGCGCTCGGGCTGGTCACCCTCGGCCTGCTGTCCTCGACCCTTCATCTGGGCCATTCGGAACGCGCCTGGCGCGCGCTCTCGCAGTGGCGCTCGCCGTGGCTGTCGCGCGAAGGGGTCGTGGCGCTCGCGACCTACGTCCTGGCCGCGCTGTTCGGCCTCGGCTGGGTGATTTGGGAGGACCTGCAGGGCGTCTGGGCGGTCTGCGCCCTGCTCGCGGCCGCCGGTGCCGCCTCGACCGTGGCCTGCACCGGCATGATCTACGCCACCCTCAAGCCGATCCGGCAGTGGTGCAACGGCTGGGTGGTGCCGGTCTATCTGGCTTTCGCCGTGATGACCGGCGCGCTGTGGCCGAGCGCGATCCTGCAACTCTTCGGCCTCCTGCGCCCTTGGCCCCAAGTCCTGGCGCCGATCCTGCTGCCGCTCGGTTGGGGCCTCAAGCTCGGCTATTGGTTCACCCTGCGCGCCGCGGGCCCGAGCAGTCCCGAGAGCGCCACCGGCCTCGGCGCGCTGGGCCGGGTCCGCCTGCTCGACCCGCCGCACACGGAGGAGAATTATCTGCTGCGCGAGATGGGCTTCCGGATCGCCCGCAAGCACGCCGAGCGGTTGCGCGGCTCGGCGCTGATCTTCGGCCTCGGCGTGCCGTTCTTCCGGTCGGGCGCGGCGATAGCCAGCAGCGGCTGGCTGGCCGCCCTGACGATCCTGGCCGCGGCGCTGAGCAGCAGCCAGGGCGTCGCGATCGAGCGCTGGCTGTTCTTCGCCGAAGCCCGGCACAGCGTCATACTCTACTACGGACAGCGCGAGGTCTGAGGGCGCGAGGCCTGAGGGCGCGAGCGCCGGGCCGGCGCGGAGGTTTTCTCCTGAAATCATCGTGATCCGCCTTTGCCCTGCCGGAAAGCTGTAACATAATGGCCGTGGAACCGCAGGAGAGGCGCACGTCGGGCCTAGCTAACGAATAAGAGGCGCTTAAACGAAATTTGGAAACTCGGTCGATTTAACCGGCCGTGGCATCGTGATCAAGAAGACGAAAGCTCAACTCGACGCTGGAAAGACGGTGGACGCCGCGCGCAGCTTCACGCGGCGCACGATCCTCAAGGGTGCGGCCGCCGGCGTGGCGCTCGCCGCCGGGCCCTTCGTGATCGCCCGCCAAGCCCTATCCTCCTCGGGCGAGATCGATATTCTGATGTGGTCCGACTATCTGCCGCCGGACTTCATCGCCGAGTTCGAGAGGTCGAGCGGGATCAAGGTCAACCACACCGGCATCGGCTCCAACGAAGAAATCATCGACAAGATGAAGGCCGCCAAGGGCCGCGGCTTCGACATCATCAGCCCGACCAACGTGCGTGCGTTGCAGTGGTATCCGCTCGCCCTGGTGCAGCCCTTCGACATGAGCCGCGTCGACACCTCGACCGTGAACCCGGCCATGCTCAAGATAGGCGAGGTCGAATGGAACTTCGACGGCAAGGGCGTGCACTGGCTGCCGCACATTTGGGGCACGGAGGCCATCGCCTGGCGCACCGACAAGTGGTCGCCCGAGGGCGGCATTCCCAGCTTCGGCGACATCTGGGCCAAGGAGAACGCCGGCAAGACCATGGGCCGGCCGCACTCCATGATGCTCGGAGCGGGCCTGTACATGGAGGCCTCCGGGCTGATGAGCCCAGGCTCGGTGTGGAAGGCCTATGGGAGCGAGGAGAAAATGCGCCCGGTCTGGGAGAAGATCACCAMGTTCTGCATCGAGCRCAAGAGCAACATCAAGCTGTTCTGGAACGAYGCCGAYWCRCAGAAGAACGGCCTGCTGACCGAGGGCGTGATCGTCGGTCAGACCTGGGACGGCCCGCCGCTGGCGCTCAAGACCCAAGGCGAGCCGGTCACCTACCAGGCGCCCCAGGAGGGGGCGCTGGCCTGGGTCGACGGCATGTCGTTGCCGATCGGCGCCAAGAACATCGACCAAATCTACGAGTTCCTGAAATTCACCTTCAAGCCGGAGTCGGCCGGCAAGGCGATCGACAAGCACGGCTACAACTCGGCGGTGGTCGGCGCGGATGCGTTCGCGAGTGCCCAGTACAAGAAGAACTTCGCGGAGGCCTATCCAGGCGACGCCCTGGCCAATCTGAACCCCTGGCCGAGCGAACCGCCGTGGTACGCCGAGATCCGTACCGAGTACCGCAACACGTTCATCAACGCATAGACCCTCTTCATGCGGCCCCCGCCGGCGAGGCCCCCGCCGAGTCTCCCGGCGCCAAGCAGTACAAGAACATCTTCGATCCGGGCACCCTACAACAGCTCGGCCCCGACCAGGAAGGCAAGGACGAAAACCCGGCCAAGTCTCCGGGCGCGGAGCAGTACAAGAGCATCTTCGACCCGAAAAACCTGCAGCAGCTGGGACCCGAGGGCGAGAAAAAGCAGGACGGCACGACCCAGTGAGCGCCGGCGCCGGCCCGGTGCCTTTGGATCACTTTTCAAATCTTTAGTCGGCAGTCCGCATTCTCGCCTGTTGCGGTCGACAGGCGGTCGTGGTTCCAATGACCGCCATTGTCAATGGGCGCGGGTTAACACGGCCGAGGAATCTGGGCAGCGATACCATGAACACGAACGTTGGCTCTTTCGGTGACCTGGACGCTACAGCGCTCGCGGAGCTGCTGCGTAACGGCGAGGTCAGTGCCTTAGAAATCGTCGACGACGCCATCCGCCGATGCGAGCAGGTCAATGGCACGCTCAATGCGGTCGTCACCGAGATGTTCGATCGCGCACGCGAAGAAGCACGTCAACCACTTGGCGATGGGCCTTTCGCGGGCGTTCCTTTCCTGATGAAAGACTTCGTCGCGGAGATCGAAGGGGTCGCCTTCACCGAGGGCAGCGCGTTCCTCGAAGGCTACGTGCCGAGCGAGGACAGCGAGATCTACAAGCGCTATCGGCGCGCCGGGCTGATCACCATTGGCAAGACGAACCTGCCCGAGTTTGCCATCGGCGTGACCACTGAGTCGCGTTTGTTCGGGGCAGCACGCAATCCGTGGGATCCGGAACGCACGACCGGCGGTTCGAGCGGTGGCTCCGGCGCCGCCGTCGCCGCCCGCGTGGTCCCCATGGCCCATGGGAACGATGTCGCAGGCTCGATTCGGATACCGGCATCGTGTTGCGGATTGGTGGGTCTCAAGCTCACCCGAGGTCGGACGACGTTCGCGCCTCACTATGGGGACTTGTTTTCCGGCTTACTCAATGAACATGTGCTCACGCGCACGGTGCGCGACACCGCGATTCTTCTGGATGCAGTGGCCGGCCCCGCGGTTGGAGACCCTTATGTGGCCCCGCCAGCCGCACGGGCGTTCGCAGAAGAGGTGGGGGCCGATCCCGGGCGCTTGCGGATCGGCTTTTCGACGCAAACCCCGCTCGGTGATCCCCTTGATCCGGAGTGCGAAAAGGCCGTCCAGAGTACGGCGGCGCTCTGCGACTCACTCGGCCACGAAGTGGTGGAGGCAAGCCCGAGCTTCGATGGTATGGAGCTGTGGCAGAAGTTCACCACGCTGCTGGCGTCGGGGGTTGCCTGGGCACTTGCGGACTGGGCGAGGCGCCTTAACCGTGAACTCAGCAGCGAGCATTTCGAGCCCTTTGTCTGGGCGTTCTCCGAGCGCGGCCGAGGCTTCAGCGCAGCGGACTATCTCCTTGCGCTCCAGGACGTGCAACGTCAGGTGCGCGCCCTTTGCGAGTTCTTTGTCCTGCATGACCTTTGGCTGACCACGACACTCGGTCAACCGCCGGTCCCACTCGGCACCTTGGTCTACCGAGACGATCCCTTTGAGCTCAGACGTCGCATGGCACGGTTCTCGCCCTACACCTACATCAGCAATGCCAGCGGTCAGCCGGCGATATCCGTCCCGCTGCACTGGACCGAGGACGGGCTACCGGTCGGGCTGCACTTTCTCGCCCGCCACGGCGAAGAGGCGGTCTTGCTCCGGCTCGCCGCACAGTTCGAGTCGGCCAAGCCGTGGATCGATCGGCGCCCCCAGGTGTGTGCGGATTGAGTCAATCGCGCGTCTGTGTCCCCTCTGGGTTTCCCATCGCCCGTTCTTATACCAAGGAGCGCTGGTCGGCGCGCCTGCTGCGCGCCCCGCGCACGGGGTTCACGAAGACGGGCTCCGGGATTGTCCCTGGCCCTTTGCCTTCCGAACGCCCGTCAGGTCGTTGGTCGGCTGTCCGCATTCTCGCCTGCCCGCGGACGATAGGCGCTCGTGGTTCCAATGACCGCCTCGAGCCGAGTTGGTTGAGCTTCAGCTACCGGTCAATGGCTCGAAGCCCCAGGAGAACAGCGGGCGGCCGCCCTCCGGCGTCACCACGACAACCTCCTCGAGCCAAGAGCGCTCGCGCTCGCCGCCCGGGTAAAGCAGGTGCAGAGGTACGACCATGCCCTCCTCAAATACCCAGTCGCCGTTTGGCTTGCCGTCGGCCGTGGTTAGTTCGACGTCCATATGAGAGAGCCCAAGCCCGTGGAAGAAGATAACCGCAGCGTCGGCATCCGGCACGCCCGCCTTGCGGTACACCTCGCGACCCCGCGCCTGCAGCTCGCTCACCTTGACGCCGGGTCGCATTGCGGTCAGGAGCGCTTGCGCGACTTCGCCTGTCGCCTGTAAGCGGCGTTTCGCGTCGCCCGCGGGCTCACCATCCACGACCCAGGTCTTGCCGCCGTCCCAGCAGTAAAGGTCGAGCGTCCCGTGGCAGTCGAACATGACATGGGTGCCCGATTCGACCTCAAAGTCCTCAAGACCGGTTTGCAACATCAGCGTCGGATCGGCGCCGCGCGGATGGCCCCAAACCATGGCGCCGGGATCACGCACGAAACCGCCAAGCTCGATTACCGCCCGGTGATAGGCATTGTTGAGGTCGCGCCAGGTGACACCCTTCTCCCACGACGCGACCGTCCGTTCGATCGCTATCTGGTTCAGCCGCGTGGCGCGCTCGATCAACGGAAGCTCGGCCGCCGTCTTCACCGCGCGCGCGAACATGAGTGGATCGTAGCCGTCGATCACTTCGACGTCGTTGAGGTCGAGCCGAAAACCGAAGCCCATGTCGTCGAAAGCGATACGGCCTCTGTCGAGCCCGAGGTCCTTCATCGCACCGCGGATGGCGTCGCCCATGTCATAGGTGTAGCTTTGACGGGCGCGAACGAGCCACTCGATCCCTGCCCCGCTCTTGGGGATGAAACGATCGATGTCGTCTGGCTTCGGTGGAAGATCGAGTCCCATCATTACCGCCCGAAACGGGCGCACGTCCTCAACCCAGGTCGGCTGGGTCAGGAATGTTGCGAGGTAGTAGTCCGCGATGACCACGATCGGGTGATCGAGCGCGTGGCGTGAGAGCATGACCGCATAGGGCCGTGGCTCGTCCGACTTGTGGGCAATGCCGTTGAAACCAGAGAGGTAGAAGACGTTCTGGGGCGAGGTGGCGACGATCCCGTCGAGTCCGCGGGCCTCCAGTGCGTGCACCAAGCGATCGAGGTTGCAGAAACATTTTGGCAGCGGCGCGCGTGCGAACGAGGTTTCAGGCCGGTATTCTTGGGTGCTCACCATGATATTCACTCCCCATCGACTCCGTCAATCATGGCTTGGTCCGTCATGGGTCGATGGATTAAACCGCCGGGCCTAGGCTATCCCGCGGTTTCCTCGCCTGAGGCTTGTCAAACGCCGGCCGTCGGCAAAGGGTCGCGTCCTTCGCGTCCGGCAGGCATCGGATAACCCTTAACAATGGCCAAAACTTGGTTCCCGCACCCCAGAGGCGACCGAAACCTTCGTTTTCGTTCCGGGCGGAGTCGCGGCCGCGCTCGCCTATCTCAGTGGCTCTCGATCACGCCGCGGATTTTGCCGAACATCTCCTCGATGTGGCTCTGCTCGAGGATGAGCGGCGGCGAGACCAGGATGCTGTCGCCGGTCATCTTGACCATCACGCCGGCGTCGTAGAGCTGCTGCAGGACCGCGTAGCCGCGCACGCCCGGGCTTTCCATCGGCGCCAGGTCGATCGTGCCGAGCAGGCCGTAGCCGCGAATATCGGTCACCACCGGCACCTCCTCGAACGAGAACAGTGCGTCCAGGAACGCGGGCGCCATCTTCGCCGCGCGCTCGACCAAGCCTTCGCGCTCGAAGATGTCCCGGGTCGCGAGCCCCGCCGCCGCCGCCACCGGGCAGCCCGAATAGGTGTAACCGTGGAACAGCTCGATCGCGGTCTCCGGCGCGGCACCGGTGATGGTCTCGTAGATGCGGTCGCTGCACGCCACCGCGCCCATGGGCACGACGCCGTTGGTCAACGCCTTGGCCATGGTGATCATGTCGGGCACGACAC
>LKGT01001543.1_pt1 | contig 10601 bp, 16 predicted proteins | sample 503861 | NCBI WGS metagenome assembly LKGT01 (sample SAMN04113194, study PRJNA297058) | marine sediment metagenome | biome: marine benthic biome; feature: marine benthic feature; material: marine sediment; isolation source: sediment sample collected at the water-sediment interface from the South......
GCCCGCGCCCCGCTCATGCGAGCCGGTCCCGCGTCCGGCGATACGCTCGGCCCCTGAGTAAAGTTTCTCTCCCAGACTGTCAGTTCTGACAGTTCCGATCACAACGTGGTTGGCCGACAATTCGGGCTGAAACGTTGTCAGCACAAAGCGGACAGCCTAGCGCGGTCTCATATAGAGGCTCAAAACATTGATTATATGGAATTAGACAAGGCCGGAGAATTGACAAAAAAGCCCCGCAGGAAATACCGCCGCCGGTCATACACAGTGGGCGAGTTTGGGCCGCGTCCCGTTGATGTCCACGTGGGCGGACGAGTGAAAGCCGGCCGCACGTTGATCGGCATGAGCCAAGAGGAMCTTGGRAAGCACGTCGGCTTRASCTTCCAACAAATCCAAAWWTACGAGAWYGGGAYGAACCRGATWRYRGCYAGCAGRCTATGGCRATTTTCCCTGRTTCTCGGRCRRCCGATATCSTGGTTCTTTGAGGGGATTGGCGAGCGGRAGCGGAAAGKCGACGACCTCGTGGCGAAACGAGAGACGCTGCAATTGGTCCGGTATTTTTYGGCGTGTGACCCCGATGTTCAGAAACACCTTGCCGCCATGATCAACGCTGTTGCCGGTAAGGCCGAGTGACCTCCGACCTCGACATCTACCGCTCCGCCAACGAACTCATCGAGCAGCACGGCGAGGACGCGCCTATCCTTGCCGCCATGCGAGCGGACGAACTTATGGAGACCGGCGATATGGAGGGCCGTGCGGTGTGGCTCAGGATCGTGAAGGCGATAGAGGAATTGCTGTCAGAGGAACGGCCTGACGATGCGGAGGTGCATTAGACGCCCCAGGAAGCCCTTACAGGCGCGTTATACCGTTCCCGAGTCCTTTGACCCCCTGACCCCACAACGCGAATTCTGAGTCATCCTAGCGGCGTGTGGCTAACGTTTCGTTCCCGTCCGCGGCGCGGTGTCAGGAAAAGCAGAGATTGCCGTACAGGCAATGACGTCCGCTAACTGCCTGTTTTCGGACATGCCGAAGCTAGGTTCTCGATGTCTGCTTTCGGGGGTCAAGCGGACGTAATTCTCTGTCCTTAGAAATGTCCGCTTATAGCCAACAACGGACATTCACGACAGGGCTAGCAGGCTGCTGAAAATACTCTGGCGCTATTCGATCACCTCGGTGGTGCGAAGGAGGATCGATGGCGGAATCGTGAGGCAAAACGCGCCCATGACTACGCGCGCTTTAAGGGCGAGCGTGACGCCATCAAGAGGGCATCGATCCGGAAACCTTCGCTTAGGGCCAAGGGCGTCGGGCGTACGGCCTAGTTCAGCCGGCAAGGGCTCTCCTTTTCTGGCCATGATTTGCAGCGCGGCGAAGACGCTCCAACCCCGGCGCCGCGGCGGTCAAGGAAATGCTTGAGGCGGCGGATATGGCCCGTTATCAATAAAAATCCGGGCCCGAAGGCCCGGTAAGTTCAGGGAGGTTTCAGGGAGGTTTCACGAGGGTCCGAAGACCCAATCTGCCGGGCACAACGCCCGGCCCTTTTTTTACGGATTTTTCAGGGAAATGCAACAAGATTTTGTGGTTTTTGGAAAAAAAAACACAGCATTTGGTATTTCTGTGCACATGTTGCCCACAGTTCTGTCCACATTTGAGGCCCCGATTCCCCTCTCCCCAAAACCGTGTACGCCGCCGTAGGCGCCACTAGGCCCAGCGTTCGGCGGGCTGCAACGGGAAATCCGTTCTAAAAGGTTTGGTCCCTCCGACGACCGCCTAGGGGTACGAATGCGGGCGTTCTGACTGGGCGTGTCGAACTTCCGCTTCGGGTCACAAGCAGACGTAAAGCGGCACCCATCTCGATGTCTGCTTTCGGGGGTAAAGCGGACCTAATTCTCTGTCCTTAGAAATGTCCGCTATTAGCCATAAGCGGACACCGGCGCCAAAATCCATCGCGCCCAGACAGGCTGACCTAGTCTTCGCTATGTATCGGCTATAGTCGGATCAGCCCTTCACAGAAACCGCGCCGTCACATTGGCTTGTATGGCTTGACCCCAAGTATTTTTGTGGCCGCGTGCAGAGTTTTGATCGCCTCTCCGTGATTTCCGTCCTTATGGTAAGCAAGGCCCATGTCGTGCAATCTCTTGACCTCCGCCATCTGCCTTGTGGTCAATTCAAAGGCCTCTCTCATGGATTGGTCAATGATCTTGGCATCCTTCGGACAGTGTTTGGCAAAAGCCGGCGATGTCATACCAATGAGCACGGCCACAACAATGAAAAGTTGTTTCATGGATTTCTCCTCCCTGTGATGCGCCCGCCGATCGCGAGCGGCGAAGCGATATTGAGTACAGCCCGAAAGGAAGTCAATTAACCAAATCCCGCACCAGCAACCCACCGTTGACGCCGTGGCCGGCGGCGTCATCGTCATTCAATGGGCTTTATCTCTGGGTGGGAACGAGTGTAACAGCGCATTCGGCAAGGTCTCTTCCGCTGGATGCTTTTCCGTACACTTCATCCTGCACGATGTCCGCTTTGGGTCACAAGCAGACGTAAAGCGGCACCCATCTCGATGTCTGCTTTCGGGGGTAAAGCAGATATAATTCAGGGTGTGGCTGCTGCCGACGGAGATGATCGGCGACTACTCGACCTTGACAGTCAGGGGTTTGCCAATMTCTCCRACCTGGAAAACAAGAAATCTCGCCCCTTTGGTGGAACTGATGTTGTTGGCCACCATGTTCCGGTCCGGAAGCTCGTGCAGCACGTCGCCGGGGCCGATRACCYGCRCCGGCTSGCCCTCGACCTCAATCTTRATCGAGCCCYGGATCATGTAGACGAAGACGTGGCCGGGATGGAAATGMTTGTYGATCTTCCAGCCGGGACCAACGTYGAATAGGACGAYGTTKGCCTCCTTRCCGGCGAYGCCGGYGAGCGGCGTTTTCAACAGGCTCTTGACYGCCGGCTTRGTCTCATGCGCGGCAGCGCCTTGCGCACCCACGAACGAAAACGCCACCAYCGCGGCAAACAGCGCCAAGRATMTTCGATTCATGTTTTNCCCTCYCTAAAGTTCSCGRCCCCCGAGGCCAAGCCGACATTTCCCAGATAAGCTCCAAGTTCGCGGAAATCGTACTTCGAACCAGCCACCAAGAGAACTACATTCCCTCGGCAGCCATCTGATGGACCGACGTTTTCGGTTTGACCGTGTTCGGGAGCCCATTTGGCCCGGTTTTTCGTCATCCAGACGCACCCCTCCCAGGATTGGACGTGTACCCTTGGAATGTCCGCTTATGGCTAAAAGCAGACCAAAACGCCGGTCCCGCCATACGTCCGCTTTGCCCCGGATAGCAGACATTCGAGGAGCGATGTCCGCTTTCGCTGCGATTACGTCCGCTTCACCCCCAGGAGCGGACGTCCCTGGCAGTGTCGCCGAATGTCGGCTCATGACCCTTTGCAGACCTTCGCCGTGTCGTTCGGCGCTCCAAAGGGTTCATTGCGGAACACTAGTCTAAATTCCCCATTCCGGGCCCTAGCCTCATTGAGGAACAACGTAACAGCAGATTTTTGTCAAACGACATCCAGAACTGACCACCTGGCGACACGAAATTCTGCCCCGAAAGAGCAACTAAGCATTTGGCACGGAGCACGGGATCACGCCACTCATCCATCCGGTTTAAGTTGCTTCTTGATCACCACTTTGAGTGCCTCCTTGTGCATCATGCTCCTAAGCGCCTCTTCGACAGCCTCGATCGGTCGTTCGCCGGAAAGCAGGAGATCGGCCATGAAACGAGGGTTGGCGAGTAACCTGAGCGCTTTTCGGATGGTTTCCGGCCGGTGATGGTAGACGCCTTTGATGGTGAGTTCGCTGTAGTGAACCAAGTGGGTATCGAGGGGAATTGTGGTGCCGGGCGCGCAGCCACCGAAAAGGTTGACGAGACCCCCCGGCCGCAGGGAGGCGATTGCGTCTGACCAGACCTCCGGTACGCCGGTCGCGTCGATGGCGATCCAGACGCCCCTGCCGTCTTGCGTTTTTGCGCGTGCCACATCGGCCTGACCACCGCCACGGGCGACCTCGATGGTCTCGGCGGCGCCCAACTTCTTGCCGATCTCGAGGCGACCGGGATTGGGATCGGCCAAAATGACCCGATGCCCCTCCGTCGCCAGGGCGGCGACAAAGAGGAGACCGATTGGACCGGCGCCGAAAACCAGGATTTCCACCGGACCCAGTTGGCTGTATCGCGGAAGATCGCAGGCCTCGATACCATGGAGAACGCACCCAAGGGGTTCCGTCAGAGCAGCCTTTTCAAACGACAGATTCTTTGGGATTAGGTGTGTGTTTTGCTGGACGAAGCGCTTAGGAACGAGGAGAAATTCCGCAAAGGCGCCATTAAGATAATGGAGATCTTCGCACAGGTTTTCACGACCCATCCGGCATGCATCACACGCCAGACAAGGCGCAGAGTTGGCGACCACCACCGGGTCGCCAATGGAGAACTCCTTCACGCCGGGTCCAACGGCGGCAACGCGCCCCGCCATTTCGTGGCCGAACAGAGTAGGCACCCGGAGCATGCGGGGATGACCGCCACGCCGGTAAACCTTGACATCGGTGCCGCACGTCGTGGCGGCTTCGACGCTCAGCAGAAACTCACCGGGAGCAGGCTGTGGAACAGGGACTTGCTGAATTTCGATTCGCTCGGGCCCCAACAACACCGCTCCCAGCATTGTCTCTTGGATTCCCATTACAAGCCCGATGCCCCACGTGATGGAGTGAACAGGATCTTCAGGGCCTGGCGCTTCCTAACTAACGAGACACCGTGGTTGAAATCGTCGAGCGGCAATTTGTGGGTAACAAGGGTTGACGGGTCCAAATCGCCGTTGCTGACGAGCTCAAATATCTCGGCTTGCTCTTTCAAAGCCGCCGAATAGGTTCCCAGAATCCGTCGTTCGAACTTGAACACCAAGTTGAGGTTAAACCTTGCYTGTGCGTGCTCAGGGGCGTGGGCRAACAGCACGACGGAACCYCCCTGGCGAGTCAGGYTGAGACCGTCCTCCAGCGTATCAGSGCCGCCGACCGTGTCGAATACGGCGTCGGCRCCAATGCCATTGGTGGAGGCGAGYACGSTTTCGAGGGCCTCGGCTCCGGGTGCCGTTGTTTCGGAAGCGCCGAGATYTTTCGCCATCGCAAGTCTCTCGGGCACGGGATCGACAASCGTTACGGCGATGCCCGGAAAGGYMGYCCGCAGGACAAGTAAGTGGAGSAGCCCCATGCTCCCYGAACCCAGCACCACGGCGGCCCCRGTCGGGTCAATGTTGGCACGGTGGATKCCTCGGAGAACGCAASCGGCGGGCTCCATRAATACGGCCGCCTCGTCACTSAGGTGGTCTGGAAGACGACGCGCTGCTAGTTCCGTTGCCCGTTGTCGRACCAGAATGTTGTCGGCGAAGCCGCCGGGCTCTAAGAGGTTCTCCCGGAATACGTCACACATGGTTTCGTTGCCGCGACGACAATAAAGACATTCGCCACAGGGAACGTGGTGCGGGACCGTCACCCGGTTGCCGTCACGAAACTTAGTGACACCGTTGCCGACGGCGATCACCTCGCCTACCAGTTCGTGGCCAAGTACGGTACCGGCCGGGGCAATGCCAGCGTCGAGTTTAAACAAGTCGGTCCCACAAAAACCCACCACTCTGAGACGCAGGAGCATCTCGCCGGCACCTGGGAGCGGGACTGGTCTTCGTTCCAAGGCGGTTTTGTCGCCACCAAGACAGGCTACGACGAGGTGGCTGCTCTCCCTGCCCCGATTGCGGTTCGCCTGTTTAGGGGTATTCTCTTGAACCATGGAAGCCCTGTTGCCGGACGATCTCAAGATGTTCCATTGCCGTGTATGCTCTGGTATTCAGCTCTGGTATTCAGCTCTGATATTCAACTCTGGTATTTGCCCAGACGAATATCGCTTACGCGCCGGGTTCAAAATAAGAAGCAAGGGGCACAACAATATTAACACCACGCTGATAATCGTGAAAAACAGTGCCGCCATTAGGCAATCAGTCAGCGTTCGCGCCCAAACGATCAAATGGTTTAGGCTCTTCCCTACGGGTGAGGAATTTCCGAGTAACCTCATATGGTTCTCCAGTAGGGTTCGTTATATCCCTCATGCCGGCGAAGGTGCCAACAAGATTTCCGGCTACGAACTGGCTGCGGATATTACGATGATTTATTATAGCACATACAATCCGACTTCACGCAGCGATCGTGCCACTGGGTACGGAGCCGTTCCGTAAACCACGAATTCCCGTACCCCTCTGAGGCCGCCGCTGATCCGCAGGATATCCGGTCCGGGCGACCGCGCGCAGCGGCGGTGGGCACGCGGCGTCGGCTCAGAGCCTGCGCCACACGGTCGCCAGCCATATCTGCTCGTCCCGCGGCACCCCCGGCGGCCGGTAGTAGTGGGTCACCTCAAGAAAACCGGCGTCTCGCGCCAGGGCTCGCCAGGTCCTGAGATCGAAAAAGCAACCGTAGCGGTCGCCGCTCCGCCCTTCCTCGTTGCGGTCCCTGGGATTCGAGCTGAACAACACCCCCCGCGGCTTGAGCGCCGCCCTGAGTTCGCCGAGCACGCGCGGGAGTTCCTGGCTCGGCACATGTAACCGACCACATCGGCAGCGAGAATTGCCGCGAGGCGGCGCTCCATTTGAGGTCCTCCCTTACCGCTGAGATTAGCGAACCGCAGTGAAAGAATCTATGCGCAGAGAGAATCCTCCGAATGTCGGGTTATGGCTACAAGCAGACATTCCATGGGGTACGCCAAAGAGTCCGCTCTTACCCCGAAAGCCGACGTTCGAGGGCCAATGTCCGCTTTCCCACCGATTTCGTCTGCTTTACACCTGGGAGCGGACGTTCTCGTGACCTGCCCTAGACTTCCGGTTATGACCCAAAGCGGACGATTGTTGCTTCCACGGTCTCGACCAGGGTGAATACCGGAATTTCGATGTGGACCCGCATGGCGGGCGCTGACGGCGCGTCGGGCTCCGGCGCCGCCTCGGGTTCGATCGTCAGGTACGGCCCGGTGTCCCCTGCGCCGACTTCCGATACGCCAATTCCGATCTGGCCCATGCCGTCACCGGGTCGACRGCCGCCGGCGCAGAATGGGCCGACCGGATGCCGGCGTCGGCGRCGGCCAGGTCAAGCGTGTCTTCCGTCTCGGCRATCATCGTCGCCTCACCGTCCGGGTAACAAATCSGGYCCTCGGTCACGCCTCGCCACAACGCGCAGTCCTGTTKCATGACGATGGATATCCCGTGGTCGGCGACGGATTTCTTCGAGACGACGTAGGAAACGCCGTCGAGCGCCAACAAGGCGATCCCAACCGGCCCCGGAAGCAGCGCGCAACCGCTAACCGCCAGCGCCGCGGCGCCGAGAACAATCGCTATCCTCACCGATTAACAACCGTTTCCGTCGAGTTTCCAATCCGTTGGGAGCCGGCCGGCAACCGGCCGGCGCCGGAAGCGTTCGCGCTGATCTGGCACCTGGAAGAGGGGTATCGGTTTTTGACACCGCCATTTGACGACGATGAGGAAGTGCCCGACGAAGCGATGCTGCTTGCGGCGTGTTTCATCCTGGCAGACAGTGATGCAGACAGTGATGAAGAATGGGTGAAGGAAACCGTGGAGGCTATTTTCGACGCCGGGATGACTCAGGATTCGCGTTGTGGGGTTGGGGGTGCAAAGGACTCGGGAAGGGCCAAACGCGCCTGTTCGGGCTTCCTAGGGCGTCTAATGCACCTCCGCGTCGTCAGGCCGCTCCTTCGACAGCAATTCCTCTATCGCTCTTGGCGGTCGTCGAGAGGCTGGCCTGGGTCCCCCCTCCCCTCGCGCGAGCGTAGTGGTCAAGAAAGTCGGCTTGCGCTAGCATGTGCGTCGGAAGTCGGGGGGCGGTCAGATGCTCATGGGAATTTTGTGTCGGATTTGCCGTTGCCTCCCGGTCGGCCCGAGAGAACGTGAGCCTTCTGCCAAGCCGGTCAGCGACGCGGTGGGAGAGGAACGGGCAAAGGCCAAAGGGCAGGCACCGGGTGAGAACCCCGGGGGCGTCGTCGATGATCTGACCGCACTCCGGGGAATCGGGATCACCATGCAGAACCGTCTTAACCGAGCGGGCATCACGACCTATGCCCAGTTGGCGGAGGCCAAGCCGCAACACGTGCGAGAGGCGCTGGGCAAATTATCGCAAGGCGCCAGTGTTGAGGCGTGGATCAGCCAGGTGCAAAAACTGGTGGCAAGCAAGTAGCAGGCGGCAGTGTACGGCTCTGTCGCCCGGTTCCCGCTGTCGCAGCTCCGCAACCGCCTTCACGATCCTGATCCACACGGCTTCTCCCTCCATATCACCGGCAGCAAGGCGCTCGTCGGCGCGCATGGCGGCTTCAATGTCGGCTGCGTCGCCGTGCTGCTTGATGAGCTCATTGGCGGAGCGGTAGATGTCGAGATCGGAGGTCACTTGGCCTTACCGGCAACAGCTTTGATCATGGCGGCAAGGTGATTCTGAACATCGGGGTCACACGCCGAAAAATACCGGACGAATTTCAGCGTCTCTATTTTCGCCAGGAAGTCGTCGCCTTTCCGCTTCTGCTTGCCAATCCCTTCAAAGAACCAGGATATCGGTTGCCCGAGAATCAAAGAAATTTGCCATAGCCTGCTAGCTGTAATCCGGTTCATCCCCTTCTCGTATTTTTGGATTTGTTGGAAGGTCAAGCCCACGTGCTTCCCAAGTTCCTCTTGGCTCATGCCGATCAACGTGCGACAGGCTCTCACTCGCCCGCCCACGTGGACATCAACGGGACGCGGCCCAAACTCGCCCACTGTGTATGACCGGCGGCGGTGTTTCTTGCGGGGCTTTTTTGTCAGTTTCCGCAGCGCCATGTGCGCTCCCCTTTCTCGGCCTTAATCTACCGTTCTCCCCGACGCCATTCCCAAGGCGGCACAAACCGCATGGCCCAAATGCCCCTCCTCGCTTCCCTGGCGACATTTTCCTGCGGGACGTACTTCTCCGAGTAGTCACGATAGGCCAGCGCCCACCTTTCGCCAACCATCATCGCGTTGAGCTCCTTGCCACCGACAAAGCATATCGCAATCAAGCGCCCGTACCGATCCTCGGAATTGCCTCGGCACTCGACGGCGTGGCCCCTGACATGCTCAAGGAGGAATGAGGCGGCGGCTCTCCGGCAAAGGAAGTCCCTCCCGTTGGCGTGCTTGCATCTTTGCTTGAGTTCCGGCGCGTCGATCCCAAACAACCTGACGCGGGTTCCCCCGACACAGCGGGTCCGCTGGCGTTTTCCATTCACAACCAGGGTATCACCGTCTGTCACACATGCCGGGCCGGAAACATCGGCATGGGCGGGGGAGGCGAGCAGCGCCACTAAGCCGACGCCAGGGATGAGGGCCGCGATCAGGGCAATGGGAACGCACTGGCGCATGGCGGGTATCTCACGCCGCCGCCTTGAAGCGCTCGAACCGCAGGGCGAGGCGGTCCCGATCGGGATAATCCTTGGCGCGGGCCGGCAGGTGGAATGTTCCCCCGTTCAGTTGCTTCAGCGCTTCGAGCATCGGGCCGTCGTGCTGACCGAGCAGGCGCTCCGAAACGTGCAGRCGNATAGTCGGGGTCGATCTGCAGTGCCTGATCCAGCAATCGGGACGCGTTTTCCATCTCTGCCTTATCGCGCGTGTGGATCTTCTGCCGTGCGATCAGGTACAAGTCGTATGCCTCGATCTGCGTCGGTGTCACCTCGTGCACAGACGCCGTACCGATAAGTTCAGATTGAAGGGCCGCACTGATCTTGCCGGCGATCTCGTCCTGCAGCGCGAAGATGTCGGTGAGGTCGCGATCGAAGGATTCCGAATACAGGTGAAAGCCGTCAGTGGCATTGATGAGCTGTGCTGTCACGCGGATGCGATTACCGGATTTGCGTACCGATCCCTCAACGATGTGTGCGACATTCAAAATCTCGCCGATCTCCCGCAGATCTATGTTCCTGTCCTTGAACGCGAACGAAGAAGTACGCCCGGCGACCTTCAGATCCGGAACCTGCGACAACACGTTGAGCAGCTCCTCCGACAATCCTTCGGCGAAATACGCCTGGTCACCTTCCTGCGAGAGATCCTGGAACGCCAGCACAGCAACCGACTTGTCCTTGATCGCCGTCTGTGTAATTTCCGGGTCCGGAGAACGTGCGAATCGCTGCGAGAAGAAAGTCCGGTCAGCAGCAATGAATAAAACAAGCGCGATCACCATGCCGATCGTGATCTGGTCGAGTTTCTTACCCGTTTGAGGAGTAACCGATTTTGTTCGGTCGACCTCTTTCTCGCGCTTGATGCCTTCGGGCGTGAGCTCGTAGGCCCAGGAGAACAGCAACGCGATCGGCAATCCTATTGCAAAGATGAGCAGGAACACCTGAATTACCCAGGTCGGCGCATCGATGGCCTCCAGCACGAGTTGGGAGATCTGCAGGACCAGCCACGCGGCGACCAGATAGGCGACGACAACGCGGAACACGTTGCGGCGCTTCAGCTCATTGAAGAGTTGCCCCAAAACCAACAACCTCTTAGTTATTCTGCCCGCAGTATACCGCCAA
>LKGT01006565.1_pt4 | contig 10593 bp, 8 predicted proteins | sample 503861 | NCBI WGS metagenome assembly LKGT01 (sample SAMN04113194, study PRJNA297058) | marine sediment metagenome | biome: marine benthic biome; feature: marine benthic feature; material: marine sediment; isolation source: sediment sample collected at the water-sediment interface from the South... ...
TYGKCAKTNNTKMWRAAYYRCWMWWCCRATCTCTTTTTCAGATAAAGGCCTKCYACCAGCWAGAATTAAYCGTACTAAAGTAACACTGGCTTTTTTATTTGAAGTRGCTTTWAGCWTAAAATCTTCTGTYAATTCTACTGGTTTTTCTTTAATCTCCCTATGYTCWACAATACGTTTCATACTGGATAGAAATAAGAAYGAATTRAAAATTGCAGGACCTAGTGCWATTGCAGCAATAACTTCAACTTGRCCYACTATTGCAATAGCACCATACATTGCACCTAGAGTTARTGCACCAGAATCYCCAGGGAAAATTTTACWTGGATATTTATGATATTTATAAAAAGCAAGTGATRYAAAAACWAGTAAGAGACTTASRATAGCAATTTCATAATTTTSTAAWATGATTAAYGAAATYGTTATTGCAGAACCWGCAATAACCATAAAACCACTTGCTACACCATTTAGAACATCTATTGAATTAATTGTATTACCAGTAATCGGGATCATAATTACAATAATTCCTATGTATAGTAAAGGAATCCTAACTTCTCCAAATAATGGAAAAGAAAGATCTGTATCGTATACGCCAAGCAAAAGAATTGGGATTGCAGTAGCTGCAAGTGCTAATGGTTTGAACCATCCTCCCATGACTTTCTTATCATCAACAAGTCCTACTAGAAATGCTAATGCAGTTGTGATTAGAATTGCAATAATTTCTGTCATTGGAAAAAAAGCGTACAAAACTGTTCCTGAAATTAAAATTCCTGCAATAAGAGATGGGCCTCCTGGTCTGGCAACCATTGCCCCTCCTTTTCTATGATAATCTTTAACAGTACTATTTCGTTTTTCAAGAGCTTTAATTAAAAATGGAGTAAGTGCAAATACTGTAAAAAATGCTATGGCTGAGGAAATTATAGCGGCAATAATTTCTAGTTCCAATTATCTGCCTTTTTGTAATTGGGACTTGATATTATCTGCAAGTGTAGAACCAATTTTATCAATTTCTGCTAATTTTTTAACTGGAATTTTGGATAAATCTTCTAGTGTTTTTATTCCATGATTAAACAATTTTCGTGCGCGGATTCTTCCAATTCCCTTGATTTTGACCAGATCATTGAGTTCCTCTAGTATTCCATAGATGACTCTTTTTCGCAAAATATCTAATTCATCTAGCAAATCTAAATTATCGCCTTGTTTTGCCAGCTCACGAAGGCAATATAACAACCAGTCTGAAGTTTGAATCAATCTGTGAATATCACCTGATTCAATTTTCAGACTATCAGCAAGGGCAATTTCAGATGATTCTGAAATCCATGACTGAAGCGCCATCAAACTTCGTGAGCAGTCATATTCTGAAATTGGTTCAATGAGTTCAGAAGAACAATTCTCAAGCATTACTCCAAGTGGTTCATAATCTTTTATTCTTAAAGAAAATTTTGGAAAAAATTCTTCACAGTTTGAAATTAAATGTAAGAATCCAAATGTATGTTTTCTTCCTGGAGTAACAAGGGTAAGGGAATCTCTGAAAATAGTTGCAGTTATTGGATCAATGTAAAGTTTTGAAACTTTTTTTCCAAAATCAGTTGCAACAAATCGTTGTCCTTTGTTAATGATAAAATCTTCAGTTAAAAGAAATTTTATTGCAATATCAATTCCAAATTTTATTGTAGACTTTGTGGATTGTAATCCACCTAATGTTTGCAAAAAGAAATCTAAAATTTCATCTTTTTTGATTCCTGGGCTAGTAACAATTAGACTTAAAACATGTATTCTAAGTGATTTGTCATCGGTAATCTTTGATTCTATTGGTTCTGGCTCTCCATTAACATAATAATCAATTAATTCTGAACTATTAGAATTTCCAACAATTATCGCTTCACCATAATCATCATATTGTGGTCTTCCTGCTCTTCCACAAAGTTGTTTATACTCTAAGACACTAATGGGTCGATTAGCACCAACTCKAGAGTTGTATCTRYTAATACTAGATATWACAACTCGTCTTGCTGGTAGATTAAYACCAGCTGCTAACGTRGGAGTTGCWGCTAAAAGTTTGATTTTACCACTTCTAAATTCAGTYTCTAYGGTTTGTCTACAATTTGGATTRAGRCCTGCATGRTGAAAGGCGACCCCTTTTTTYACCAAGGTTGCAAGTGTTTTTACTAATTCAGTATGTTCGTTRYTTTGAAGAATTTTTTTTGAAATATTTTCAAGTTCTTCTATCTCTTTTTTCTTTAATGAATGYAAGATAGCATCTGCTGCTTTTGTAGCAAGTGATGATGARCGATTTCTAGTTTCTGCAAATAGTARTGATTGTCCYCCATCCAGAACRGATTCTACTCCYAAATCAACTGGTTTTCCCMTAATGCTTGCCTSTACCTCAAACTCTCTACCATCATTCATTATCACAGAACCTCCATCATAGACRCCTTCGTAGAGTGGAACAGGTCTCCATTCATTGTCTACAATTTYACAGTTTAGCCATTCAGCTAGATCATCTACATTAGTTATAGTCGCACTAAGAGCTAAAATCTGTGGTTTATTTTCTAATAGTTTTAATTTTGTTAAAACAACTTCCAAGGTTTGACCTCTGTCCTGATCACCAATTAGATGAATTTCATCAGCAATTACTAATCCAACCTYTTCAATCCATTCAGGACCATGACGAATGATTGAATCCATCTTTTCATTTGTTAGAATTAGAACATCACTTTTTTCTAATTCCTTATCTACTGATTCATAATCTCCAGTAGAAATTTGCACCTTTATCTTTCGTCCAAAATCAATTGTTTCAAACTTTTTAAATTCAGAAAATTTTTCAGCTGCTAAAGCTCGCAACGGACTAAGGTAAACTATTTTTCCCCTGTTTTTTGAAAGATAATTTATCATTGCAATAACTGCTATGAGTGTTTTACCACTAGCTGTGGGAGCTGAAACAATAATATTTTCTCCATCAAGTAATCCTGCATCAATACTCTCTTGTTGTGGTGGATAAAGTTCAGAATAGCCTTCGTTTTTTAGAAATTCAATAGCTGGTTTTGAGAGTTTTAATTCAGATGTTTTCATACTCGGTTATAGTGACCGGGTCTTGATTCATAAATAGATGCCTCACGAAGCATCCTTCTAAGGTAGTTTCTAGCCTCTTCTTCAGTGAATTTGTCTGATTTTACAAGTTCGGTAATGAATAATTTTTCTTCTACTGGTATCTTGTTGTCGCCTTCGAGGGATTTTAGTACATCCATGAAGAGCTGCATCTTTGAAACTTCACTGTGTGCCCTACCTTGAAGAACTCCAAGATCTACTTTTCCAGTATTTACATCAACACCTGCATCATTAAGCATGCTTTCAATCAAGAAGATTGCTCGATCTGCATCTTCACCTTCTACTTGGTCTTTCATTAATAGACGTGCTCTTGCAGTTGCGAGTCTAATTAGACCCTCTAATTGTCTAGGAGTTACAGTAATCATGTCATCAGATTCTACATTTCGCATTTTCATGTAATATTCAAGAATCTTGTCTTCAGCCTCTTTAGTAAGAATTGGATCAATCCTCTTTGCGTATGCCAAGTATTTTGTTAAAGTATTTGAATCTATTAGAGAACGTGTATCGTTTCCAGTTGGCGTATGCAAATTAATTATATGTCTTGCAATTCGAGCATCCTTTTCCTTTGATGGAATGTCTCTTACTACAAAAATTAAATCAAATCTTGTTAATAGTGGAATTGGAAGATTTACATTTTCTGTAATATTTTTGAAAGGATCATATTTTCCATACATTGGGTTTGCTGCTGCAAGGATTGATGTTCTTGCATTAAGTGTCGCAACAATACCTCCTTTTGCAATGCTTACAGATTGTTGTTCCATTACTTCGTGTAATGCACTTCGATCTTCTGGTTTCATTTTGTCAAACTCATCAATACATACTAGACCTTGATCACCCAGAACGACGGCACCTGCTTCTAGCATCATGATTCCGGATTTATCATGGATAACTGCGGCAGTTAAACCAGCTGCGGTTGAACCTCTACCAGATGTATATAGACCTCTTGGAGCTATTCTTGCACAAAATTTTAGCATTTCACTTTTTGCAGTACCTGGATCTCCTACCAAAAATATGTTAATATCTCCTCTAATCTTAGTTCCGTCTTGAAGTAATCTTTGAGTAGARCCAACAACTAACAACAAAATTGCTTCTTTRATCAAAGMATGTCCTTGAATATGTGGTGCAAATGAAYCAATGAGWCGCTCGTAAATATCWGAAAGKTTTGCCAAAGATTTGATTGYTTTTTCKTCTTCAGGKGAGGTTTCTTCTCTTTGTGTTTTTCTTGAAATCYTTGAACCTCGTCCACCAATAAATTCTACGTTATTTGCATCAATTCTTAATCTATAAAGTCCGCTTGTAGTTCTGGCACCAATTAAAGATTCTTGCTCTATTCTTACAATTCCTGTAAGGATTATTCTATCTCCAGGTCTTGCATTATCAACTAGGTCTTGCTTTATTGTGATATCAATATAATGAGGTAATTGTCCAGGGGGTAAATCCTCAGGTAATTCTTGCAGTCTTCCAATTTGAAAATCAATAAATCTACTTTTTTCAGGTTGAATTGCAAATTCCTTACTTTGACATTTAAGATCACTTCCACACCTGTAAAGTGGGGGGACTGTCATTCCTTTTTCTAAACTAATGTGAAATTCATGATTATTGCTACATTTGTAAGTAATTTCTTTAGCAAGTGGTTTTATTTCTGATGATCTAACTAGCATTCCAGAAACACTAGTCATTTTGTTAATAATTTCTGCATTTATTTGACGAAGACTTCGCTGAACTGGATAGTTAATTATTCTAGCTCTAATTTCGTCTTTGATTTTGGCTGCATACTGTGGAAATCTTTCTTGAAGAATTTCTTTTATTGCTCTTGAGAAAGCTGTTAGAATTTCATCAGGGTTTTCATTAAATTTTTTTTCTGTGTGAGGATGTGATACTAGATCATTATAGTCAATAACAATATATCGAGAGTTTTTGGGCATCATCTGGTCGATTTGCTCTACATACGTAAATGATCCATGTTTATCCTTGTACTGCTTTAGAAATTCTTTTACCTCATCTGATAATGCTGATTTTGTCTTGATTTCAAGAGCAGTCATTTCTTATCACCTAAGATTTGTTTTTTAAAGTCATTTGATGTGTTGTAAATTTTTTCATAGAAAGAACGTTCTTCTAAGGTCAACTTTTGACTCAGGGTTGCAGTTAATTGGGAAGAATCAGCCAAGTGAATAATTTTTCCTTGTCGTTTGCGAACTAATGAGTTTAACATACTTTGGACTTTGTCAAAATCATCTTTTGGTAATCGTTTCATAAATGCAATTAATCTAACGTAAAAGTAAGGTTCAAGTGTTGCAAGCTCAAACTCACCTTGAACATTTTCCTTTACAGTAGCTTGCTTTAGCTCTACAACCATATCAGTGTCTTCAATGGTGATATGTTTTTCAGATTCGAGAACATCAGCAACCCATCGTTGAATGTTTAGAATTTCTCCCTGCTTTCCTGTAATATCAACACCCGCTACGTTAATTTTGATATCGTGTAGAAAGGTGACCTTAACATCCTCTAAGTCAAAACCCGTATGATGGACCTTTGATAGATCACTACTGCTTAACATGTCAGATCAGTACACCTAGTCTAGAACGTGATGAATCGGATCGATCAATTCTCTTCACAAAATGGTGAGATCAATTGATCCTGATAAAAGTGAACGTATTTACTTGATATTGAGGAATGGTCAGATCGGAATGTCTATTTCAGATATAATGTGGGTAGAAAAATATCGTCCACATAAGATTGCCGATCTGATAGATCAGAAAGAAATTGTAGGCAGTATTCAATCACTTTTAAAGAATCAGTCTGAAATGCCTCATCTCTTATTTTCAGGTTCTGCTGGTGTAGGTAAAACAACTATGGCCTTGTGCTTGTCTCATGAGATTTTAGGAGAACATTGGAAGGATAGTACTCTAGAACTCAATGCWTCTGATGARMGAGGAATTAACATGGTRAGAAATAGAGTAAAGACRTTTTCCAGGTTTGCAGGTCTCGATAGTGGARTTCCMTTTAAAATTATAATTTTAGATGAGGCAGATGAGATGACWGCTGATGCKCAAACTGCTCTAAGAAGAATTATTGAAGACACTGCAAAATTTTGTAGATTTATTCTGATCGCAAATAAYGTTTCAAAAATWATTRCRCCAATTCAAAGCAGATGTGCAGTTTTCAAATTTTCAACAATTCCTGAAAAAGATWTRATTTCACAYCTAAAAGAGATWGCCAAAAAAGAAAAGRCAAAAGCTGATGAAAAKGGGTTAGCTGCCATTTAYGAATATTCAGAAGGAGATYTAAGACATGCWATYAACTTACTACAAGCAACTGCAAGTTTAGGAGCAATTACTGARGCMAAYGTAAAAGCATCTGCRGGTCTTACAAAAATYAAAGATGTAGATGATGTKCTMAAGCTTGCACTWGYTGGAAAAATTTCTGATGCTCGAAATAAAATGATTGAGCTCATCAAAGTTTATGGAATGTCTGAATCAGATTTTCTAAAATACATMAACAGTGCAGTCTATAAAACAAAGAACAAAAATTTRAGTGATATTGTTCAAACMATWGCMAAATATGATTTTAGAATTCTCASTGGTGCAAATCCAGAAATTCAATTATCTGCKCTTTTAGCAGAACTAKCAAAGTTTGGAAAATAAAAGCGCAGAGAGAGGGATTTGAACCCCCGTATGGCGAACCACACAGGCTCTCAAGGCCCGCGCCCTACCGAGCTAGGCGACCTCTGCGAGTTTCGTTGATATTCTCTGACTAAAATTTGTTTTAGAATTTGGTTTAACAATAAGAGTATTCAAAAATAAGGAATGAAAAATAAGGGGGTTAGTGTCCTGCGTGTGGATTAGCTGATCCAGATTCCATTTTTTGGTATGATCCTTCTGCCTTTTCGTGCCATTCTTGGTTTCCTTGATCTACTAGAACAGCTAGAGGAGGGCATACTGAAACACATGCCATGCACCAAATACAATCATGTTCTCTAATTGGATCTGCATTGTCTGTTAAATCGAATCGCTCTTCCTTTTCAGTTTTTCCAGATCCATCAAAGGTCTCATGAATTGCCTTTATTGCAGGAATATCTTTTTCAGTTCTGTACCACTGGAATACTTGTACTGGACAAGCCTCTATACAGGCTCCATCTGCTACACAAGAGTCCCAATCTATTGCGACCATTGTTCCACTGACGCCGAGCGGTTCCATTTTTTCACCATGTTTCTTGTAGGCTGCTAGAACGTTCTCGTCCTTTGATGCTTCTACCAGTCCTTGTGATGGCCAAACCCAATGAAAATGCTCACCATCTGAATGCATGATTTTTCCAATTGGTTTTTTTCCTTCATGACAAAAGTCTTCTTGAATTGGCATATGAAAATTGAACATTCGTATATTATTTAAATCTAGACTAAATTAGTGGAAACTAAATTTTTTGTTGATCGATTATCCATAATTATAACAGTGTTTTTTGAGTTTCCCTTAGGTTCATATCGTTTTGGTATTGATCGGTTTTCGATGGATATTATTAAGTATRATGTGTATAGTGGTCCAAAYATTGGTCTGTATACAGYRGTAAATGATAAACAAGTTTTTGTTCCAAATGGATTTGCAAAAACTAMAGCAAAAARATTAGCTAGTTWTCTTGATGTGGATACTGTCTATACCTCAATGGCWAATACWCGAYTGCTTGGAGYAATGATGGTGATAAATAATCAAGGAGTATTACTTCCWARTAATGYTTCTCAACATGAGTACGATCTTATAAAAAAATCAACWGGMCTWAAYGTTGATRTTTTAGACTCTAARCACAATGCRCTTGGAAAYTTAATTTGTGBAAATGAYAAGGGRGCWATYGTATCACCAATRATTCCAAAAGAGVARATGAAAAAAATTGAAGATGTTTTRGGAGTAGAGGTAATTCAAAAAAAGGTAGCTGGRTATCACCARGTRGGKGTAGTAATWGTAGCTACAATGCAAGGAGGAGTCATTCATCCAGAARCTGATGAKGAYGAWATYAAWACWATCTCAAATGTTTTAGGRGTAAATATTGAACCWGCAACAATTAAYGGRGGAATTCCTTACGTTCATTCAGGAATTTTAGCTAATAATCACAAYATGGTAGTTGGGWMWCACACAGCTGGTCCAGAAATAATGATGTTAACTAGGGCTTTTTCAGGATAGAGTCTGCATTTTTAAAAAGATCATCAATTGAGATTAGCTCTTCTGATCTGTCTTTCATATTTCGTAGTACTACTTTGTTTTCTGCAAACTCTTTTGGTCCAACAATTACTGTAAATTTAGATTCTGTAGCTGACTCCATCTGTTTTTTTAAAGACTTTCCAGGATAGTAATCAATTACGGTTGGAACYCCAATTTGYCTAAGCTTKGAAGCTATTGCCAAAGCTTCTGCATGCATYTCGTCATYTACATACAARACAGATGTAATTACAATTTCTTTTTTTGGTGTTAATCCTTGAGCYTCTAGTGATAGAATGATTCTTTCTACTCCRCCAGCWACTCCAGTTGCTCCTARATCRTCTCGTCCAAAYGCCTTTGGTAAATTATCGTATCKTCCTCCRCCAACTAGTGCACCAATRTCTGAYGAAGTATCAAAGGCYTCAAAGACCATCCCAGAATAGTARTCTAATCCTCTAACTATTCCAAARTTWATTCGAATATTWTTGATGTCTCTATCTGAAAGTGAAAGATATAGYTCCTTTAGYTCATCCCAGCCATCTAATGAKGTATCAAAGCTGTTTTGAATCTCTTCAGGACTTCCTTTTATGGCKGAAAAMTCWAGTATTTTTTCTAGYTTTTCTTTGTCTAGTCCCTTTTTTTCATATTCKGAGATAATGTCTTCTTTTCTTTTCTTTTGGACCTTRTCCATTGCCCTAAATACATCWGAGATAATTTTTGGGTCGTCAGTTTSAAAGAGGTTAGTTACAWAGGATTGGATWAGCTTTCTGTTTGAGATATCAATGATAATATTTTTGAGGCGTAGTTTTTCAAAAAGYCTAGCTGTAAACTCKATTAGTTCTGCGTCTGCTGCCAGACTWGGTTTRCCAAAAATYTCAATATTCCATTGATGAAAATATCTGTACCTTCCTTTTTGKGGCTCATCATATCTGTAAACTCCMCCAAAGCTTGCWAGCTTTGCTGGAAGTTTTAATGATTTTTGTGAAACWACAAATCTTGTTARTCCCATAGTAAAATCAAATCTTAATCCWACCTCTCTATCATGCTTGTCTTTGAAAAAATAGATATCGTCTTTAATTTGTGGTCCRCTTTTAGTCTCCAACGTTGAGAGTAGYTCAATTGGAGAAGGGTTCATGAATTTRAATCCAAATAGATTAGATATTTGGACGAAATTTTCTCTAACGTACTTTATTTTGAACATCTCCTCGCCATCAATGTCTTTCATGCCTCTTGGAAGATCCATTTTACTCAAAAGCAGGATCTTTTGCATTTAGGTTTTGTGTCTTCAAAAGAAGTGTAGGTAAAGTGTATGTAAAAAAATGGTTTCTATCTATTAATATCAGATATAATTCAAAGAATCAGTTGAGCTACAAGCTACTAGATCACGCAACTGATGCCATAATTGAGGTAACAGCCTCAGACCTAGCAGAAGCTTTCTTAACAGCAGCAAATTCAGTAGTAGAAATTACTCTAGACAGAAACACAGTAGAAGAAAAAGAGGAGATGTCTATCAAAGTACAAGGAAAAGACCTRCGATATCTTTTGTTTAAYTGGCTAGAGGCTRTAATTTATCAGCTWATCACAGACGGCTTTGCAATTAAAAGAATWMAGCTTGATTTGCAAAAAAATGARGAATATGAAATTWCAGCTACATCRTATGGKGAACCWWTTGATCTCAAAAAACATAATTTCAARGTAGAAATTAAAGCTCCAACMTTTCATGAAATGGAAATTTYAGWAGGAAARGAAGTTAAAATGAAATTTTTATTGGATTTGTAAAGTTAGTCATTAGAAAAAAATCTGAAAATTCTTAATTCTCACTTTAATCATTATTGATTGTTCATAACAAACAGCAATGAAACTATTAGACTTTTCAAAATCAAAAGTAGTTGTGAAGCAGTATAACATCAATGTCATTTGTAAAAAATGCCATAGAATGAACATGCTAGAGGTCTTCAAAATAGCCAGTGAAGAAGAAATTACAGAAAATGTTCGCTGCCCCACATGTCAGGAATTAGGCAGTCTAATCTATGCTAGCTCCATTGGAACAAAACACAAGTTTCACTTATGAATAAGGACTATGTTTGATTATTTTTTTCTCCTTTCCAAATTTTTAAAAATTCAATAGCACCTTTTGAGCCAAAATAAAATCCAATAATGGTCATAATTACATACGAAAAGTTATCCATTAGTGTCATGGCAGCTTCATTTTCTAAAGTAGGTAGAGTGTCTGAAAATAATAGGGCTAGCACTACAATGTATACTGAAATCATTGAGCCGGCTATAGCTTTTCTTAATGTTCCA